>Ga0228711_1000367_pt1 | contig 52112 bp, 18 predicted proteins | sample MedpolnodulmetaG_2_FD_177996 | JGI IMG/M metagenome (GOLD analysis project Ga0228711, IMG submission 177996) | Root nodule microbial communities from Medicago polymorpha collected in Santa Monica, California, United States - brown nodules | ecosystem: Host-associated > Plants > Roots > Nodule... | reverse complement strand
AAGTTTTTAGTCCCTATAAATATTCACAGTTTTGTTTTTAGTCCCTACAAAATAAAATCACAATTTTTAGTCCCTGTTACATTTTCCTTAAGCATTTTAGGGACCAAAAATGTTGATGAAATTTTTTAACAGGGACTAAAAATGCTGATGGAAAAATTTTATAGGGACTAAAAAGTGTGATTTTATTTTGTAAGGACTAAAAACAAAATTCTAAATATTTATAGGGACCATTTACTTAATTAACCCAATATCTTATGTATTCCCACGGTTTTTATTCTCTATGGAGGGGATCAGAAATAATGCTGCCATGCATAGGTTCTACTTGACTTCAAAATAAAATTTAGATAACTTAAAAACAAACATCCCCCAAGATTTGGCAATGTTTCTAGTTTCATTCCATCTTTCTCATAATGCCCTATCTAGCAGGTAGGGCTGTTCACGGTGGTTTATAGGATAATTGAACTAAACTACAAAAACAGTTGGAGAAACCCGAACCAAACTTTAATCGCTTCACCTGAATCAAACCAAACTGGTTCAGTGCTCCGATTGACTATGGTTTCAATACCGAACCGAACTGGTTTTTTACTGATTCAAAATTTTGCATCTTGTTTAAAATCCAAACACTAAATGCAAATATATGGTGTTGTTAGACATTGATTTGCATTTCACTGGATCTTGTTGTAAACTCACTCCATTTTGCACTTATTATTACATGGCAGCATTGAATTGAACCTAAGTAGTCTTAGAATTTGGGTTGGGCCTAATCAACCTTACAAATTCGCCTTTTAAGGCGAGGTTTGCACTTGCTTATAAACCCATATGTTCAGGGGACTTATCTCATCCAATGTGGGACACAAACACTGAAACACACACCCCTCATGCCCAAAAGTGAACATCCGGAGTGTGACCCGATAGTGGTGATCTTATAGTAGATGGTCCACCGGGTCTTGGATAGGATCTGTGGGACTCTCACTTGTAAATCCATATTCAGGAGACTTATCTCATCCAACGTGGGACACAAACACGCGCCCCTCACGTCAAGACTGAATATCTGGAGCGGGACCTGAGTGGCCCGATAGCGGTGACCTTATAGCAGTTGGCCAAGCAGATCTTGTATAGGCTTTGATACTATCTTAGAATTTGGGTTTGGTCTAATTCAACCTTACAAAACCAGATTTTAAGGGGAGGTTTGCACTCACTTGTAAACCCATGTCCAAGCCTGATCTCATCCAATGCGGGACTCTTTAACATGTAGCCAGTAACACTGTCCCCTTAAGTGACTAGTGTCTGCTAACCATCACATAGTGATTGCATTATTGCATGAGCTTGTGAATTCAGAAAGGCAAAATCTTTAAATGTTATCGAAAAGGAAATTCAATGGAAAAGTGAATTTCCTTAAATCCATTCAAACAACATCACCAAGTGATGATAAATTAGGGGGGATATTATTGATAAAACAGGGGGATATGAATCATCGCATGTTTCTGATATTTCTCTTACCCATGAAGTTTTAGTTGAATTCGTTAGTTAAGAAAACAACTCTTACATTGTGGGTGCATGGAATAACAGGGAGGGGTCCACAATTTGTTTCAGTTCACCAAACTGTAGAAATTTGAAGTTCGGTTATTAAATTAACAGAATTAAAACGGTTCAGTTTTTTTAAGGATAATTTGGTTCAGTTTGGTTCTAAATAGTTATTTGAACAGACCTACCAACATGTCTTGAATAACGTGCGGCATTTATTTACAAGAGACCACATCCTCCGTTGCTACATTTTCTGCCAGCCGAAACGTGGTCTCTTGTGAAAATACCACATTTTCAATAGTCAAAGGTTTTGGTAAGGTTATAACTATTGCTGCATTATTCTAATTCCTACATTGAATTGGTTTATCTTAGTTCTTAGAGCTAACCGTTTTATTTATGCAACTTTGTGCAGACGGTGTTTTGCTTCTTCATGGTTGACATGATCGAAGCATTATGTTGGCTTTCGATCATAATGTTGCTGCTGGCTGCCTGCATGTATTTAATTACTGTGCATAATTTAGGCCTGTAAATTTTGAACGTACCGGATTGATCCATGAAGCATTTTTGTCATGAGTCAGGAATAGTTTTTATTCATTATTTTTGTAACATTATTTTTATTGAAAGACATATGGTAAGGGTATTGTAACAATACTACTGTGTGTGGTTATGTAGTGACAAATTGATTTTGAATTAATTGATTCCAGTTAAAAGTAAGCTAAAACTAAAATGATTTATATGTTTGAATACATGCATGTAAAGTGAGTTTGAGGCTAAAAGTCAATTCTAGAGGCATGAACTCCAAATTTTAATTTCACGTTAGAATCAATTTTGAAGATAAAATTAAATCTACCTGCGATCAACTAACAATCTTAAATCATGTCCCCGTGAGCTTAACTCAGTTGATAAGACAATGCATGATATATGCAAGGTCTGGGGTTCGAACCCGGACATCACCAAAAAACAATCTTAAATCATGTTTACATTTTCATTATCAATTTAGATCATTTATAAACGATGTTTATATTTTATTTAAATATAATAGATAATTAAATTTGCATGTCGGTTTTCTATATTTTCTGCATTAGTTTCGTCGATGTGTCTGTATTCATCTTATACCGTCTTGTCAAATCTTCATGCTTCATTGGTGATGAGTGTTATTGACACCCGAATTTTAGTGTTTTAAAATATTATTTATCAAGAAAATGACAAACGTAATATTTTTTGCTTAATTTTTAGCCTTTATTTATTTCTTTACTGTTATTATTTTATTTGTCTTTTTATTATTCTGTAAAATATATAAATTAAAAAGCATAAAAATTGATGGCTCATTCATTTACTACATTACTTTGGTCCATCGCACATTTTTTTATTTACTTTCATTTACCACTACAAAATAGTCTAAGAACCAAATGAACAAAAGATTATTGGAGAAGTGTATAATATTTTGTAGCATGCAACCAAACATCTGAATCTTATCTACGCAAACAATATCGTCTTTGACCAGTTAAAAAAAAAAAAGAGCAAAAACGGTAGTTTTGACATCCTATGTCATTCTGTATCCATGTGGGACCCGTTTAAGACCTCAAATTGAGGGTCTCGGATGCTCTAACAATGTTGTTATTGTTTTTTTCCTTAATAGAACACTAATTTTCTCCAAGTATACAAGTAATCTAAAAGGTGATTCTTTCCATTTCTTTTATAGCTTTGTACTCTCTAGTCTCTGCAAATGTTGCTTGCTTTCTGCAAAAACCACAAAATTCAAAACTCGGTTTTGTCTATAATGATCACGGGGGATTACTAGTGGTGACATTGGGGCCTATAAATTGGAAGTTAAAATTAAACAAGAGGATGTGCTTGAAAAAGAGATAGTGAAAATAAGAAGAAAAAAATACATAACAGAAAATCATTTTTACTTCTTCATCTAAAACAATTTTCATTATTTAAAAAAAAAACCACTACTCACTAGTCACAACCATTTTTCTTCACCCACATTTCATTCCATTTCCGTATCACCGCCACCACGTTTGATTTTTGTTTATCTTGAATTTGAAACATCTTCTTTGCCCTTATTAAAGATAATCAAAGTTGAAGTCTCCATGCATTTGTCAATGTTTAAATCCAAGTGATTATATTTATCAAAAACATGATTTAGATAAAACTTATGTAAATCAATGTGTTTGATCATATAATCATTGAGGTTTAGAGAACTAGTGAAACATTGATCACAACTCACAGGTACGAGAGCTTTAGAATTTAGAGAAACATTGATCACAGGCATCGGATGCTTGATGTTCAAGTCAAGTAAATATAATTCTCCACTCAATATGGAAAAATGGTGAGAACTTACATACAAGATCTCAAAATAGACAATACCTCAGAATATGACTTAGGTCAGAACACTTTTTTTTGGGGGGTTTTGATAGAAATATTTAATTAAGATATTATTAAGTTAACAACTAATTTCACTGTCAAAAAAAGTTATCAATTAATTTTATAAAAGATGATAATATTGTTTTCAAATTTTTTTATTAGAATAATTTTTTATTTAGCCGAGTAATTATTTTCCTTTTTTGTTCTAGTTCATATTATTAGCAATTCACTTGGAGAGGCCACAAAAGAGACAGAGTCTTTGAAAGATTTGATGGAGCCATAAATAACAGAAGCTTAACAGGATTGGTCCACGACCTTACAAATTCTTGCAGCTTAGATTCTTCATGAATGATTTAATGAAACCATCACCAAAAACATGAATAAAGGGTGACATTGGAGTGATAATTTTCAAACTAAAACAAATGATCGAAAGTAAGATTCAAGTTATTCAAAGAGTTAACAATGCATGTCACAATCTGTTGACAACTATATGTACGTAGAAGTTTACTGGAATACCTAGAGAAATTTCTAGATAGATTAATAGAGAGGAATCCATATGTACTCAAAAACCTTGCATAGATTGGATTAAGAATGAGGTAAAATTATCTCCACCCTTACTACAATGTCAATATATAGCTCATCTCTATCCATAATTTTCTCTAATTGTTCATATGCATTCTTTTCCAGGTTGTCTAAAATAGGATTGTGGCCCTTGTTCTAAAGGATTTGAATACCTTGAATCTTTTTCATATTCCTTTATGGAGTATTAGTTTAAAAGTATACAAAAAGTAGATTTGTTCTACTTATTGTTCATGATAGTGGATAAGTTAGCGCTTCCGGCGCTACCTTCTATTCCAATTTTTTTATGCTTAAAATAGGTTTGGAGAAAGAGAACGTCTCTTTAAATTAACAATGATAATAAAAAAAGTGGAAGGAAAGTGAATATAAAAAAAAAGGTTTTGGTTGGTAGACTTTGGTTTGTTACAGGGGACCACTATAATCATTCTATTTTTCGCACTATTAATGAATTTAACTAATAAAATTTTAATAGATTTTGAATACCAGATGGGAGATAGTGTTGAGATGTTCTCTTCTCCTGTTGAAGTTAAAATGCTTTTTCCAACATCCCTGTGAGCTTAGCTCAGTTGGTAGGGATATTGCATATTATATGCAGGGGCCGGGGTTCGAACTCCGGACACTCCACTTCTCCACAATTAAATTGTGTGAGCTCTAACCACTACGCTACTTGACAAAAAAAAAAGCTTTTTCCAACAAAAAAAAAAAACCAAATTTAATTATCAAGAATTTAGTATGTCCAACCTTACCAAAATTTTATAAGAAACGTAGTAGGAATAAAATGGTAGCAAAAACACAATAAAACCAAAGGATATATGTTTGTATGTTTTGATAAAAACTTGCATCTAAATTTAAAACACATTAGATATAATTCTAGTTGTCAAGTGGCAACCGTAATTACTAAGAATATATGTTTGTATGCGTGGATAACACTTTGGTCGATGAGGAATTATAGATCATATATTGCAAATATAAATATCTTTAAAATCTTCATGATCATATTTAATGGGTTTTTAAATCTTCATTATAAATATATTTTTCGTAATTCCTATTGCTACTTGAGAAGACAACTAAAATTATATTTAATGGGTTTTAAATTTGGTTTATCAAAGCATACAAACATACATCCTTGGTTTTATTGCGGCATTGTTACCATTTTAGTCTTGGATATTTCTTCTAAGATCATGAGTGGTTGGACATATGAGGTTCTTTATAATTGAAAAGTAAGAAAAATGATGCAATGCAACTAATTAAATCTATATTATATATAAAGAAAACTACCTCTTTCAACTCTTCGTAATAAATTCTATAAAAATATACGAGAAAACAAGATACTCTTATGTGTTACTTCTGGAAGGGAGACAAAAAACCTATGAAATGAGGAACGATGGGCAGTTTAAAAATATACACCCACTATGAGGGGTTAAGATCCTCTCTATTTGATAAAATAAATTGAAGATACAATTTGGAGAGAGATAGACACAAAAAAAAAATATAGTGGGTCCTACCATCATTAATTACTTTATACTTTTTTCATATTTTTTTGTGTATTTATCTCTACAAATGGAAGAAATTGAGGGGAGCATAAATGGAGAGGATCTTCACTCCACAAATGGAAGAAATTGACAAGTTTAGGTTATAAAATCTAAAATGTCCCTCACCCTACAGAGTACGAAATTTAACATAGTTTTAGACCAATTTGGATTATATAATCTGAAAATTTTCGGGATGGTTTCAAATTATATAATCTGAATCAGTTCAAAGTGTGGACATTGACTTGTTCAACAAGACTGAGTCATTGAACACATTTTTTTATTGGTCAGCAACACTTAACCGGTCAGAGTCTCCAGTACCACAATTTTGACCATTCATTAATGGACCATTATACTATATGCACCCATTTTTCACAAACTGTCCCCTATAATTACTCATATGTCCTTCACAAATTCTCATTCCATCTCACATTATCTCCCTCTCTTTTATAAATTCTTCAATGTTAAGTGTCAGCCTTTATACAAGGTTTCTTTATTTTTATCTAGGGATAATATGGATGGTCAAAGGACAAAGTCCCACTTTGTAGTCTCCGTGAACTTAACTCAGTTGGTAAGGACATTGAATAATATATGCAGAGATTTGAGTTCAAAACCTGAACACCTCACTTATTCACCTTAAAAAGGTGAATTTCTAGTCACTAGATTACTTGACCAAAATATCTCACTTTGTAAATTTACACCCTTTAACTGGGTGTAAGTTTGCTCTGTCTGGATGTAAGGTTTCTTATTAGAGTTTCCTTCTCCCACCAGATTAGCTTTCATGTCCTTCTCTCCCTTCCTAGGATGCAAGAGGAAACAAACATGATCAATAACCTCTTTCCCCTTCCACTAAAGATTTAACTTTAGGTGTGTAGTAATTTCTTGTAATAAACATTACGTTAATGTAAATGTACTACAATAGTATTGGTCGATTAATAAAATGAGAATTCGTATCATGTTTGTTTCTTTACATTTATTTTAATTTTTGTCATTTTTTAATTATGTCATCTTAATAATATATGTCATTGATAATCTAAAATTATAGGCAAAACAAATTTTCAGATTATATAATTAAAGAAAATTATAAGTTCGAATTATATAATTCAAAAAACGTGTATTCCGAGATTAAAAACATAGGACACATGAGAAGATTATATCATAAGAAAGGTAAAAGTTTTTAAAAAGAAAAATATATCAATATACACGGACAAAACTATCAATTTCTCTAGCAAAAGGCAATTCTTGAATTTTTAATGATCGATATAGCTAACACCGATAATACCCCATAAACTTTCCTCAAAGTAACCTTGACGTGTATTTTATCCCCTTTAATTCCCAATCATACAGGACTAATCATTGCAATGCACCTGAGGAAAGGGGAGTATAAATCAGATTGAAAATAAGGCAAAAAAAGTATCCTCAACATCTAGAGTTCCAACGAGCTCTTTACAATCTTTCACACAGATACTTAAGGAAATTGGTAAAAGAACTAACAGCAAAAATAAATTCAGATTGACAACTGCATAACATCGTTTTGTAGAATCACCACTTCACACGCCTTTTTCAAGTCAGCAATTTCATATTCTTCAGCAGTGAATTAACTAAATTTAAATTTTCTTTCACAATACAAAGTGAATTAAGCAAGTTAGAATTCCTCTAATATTTATGTATGTTGTTTTTAACGAATATGTTGTTTCGAACTCAAATCCAGTTTTGAGCTAAACAAACTTGAGTTGAGTGGATTATACATATATAATTAAGAGTGTGAACATGAATACACAAAATAATTAACTAATGTAAGATTTGTTTTACCATACAAAGTCAATTAAGCAAGTTGGAAGTGTACAAGACTTCCTCTAACATTTATGTATGTTGTTTTTAAAAGAAAACTAATACTGCTTTAATTAACAATTTAACATTTGATTTAGAAAACAATTTAACAATTATAAAATAAAAAGAAACCAAATCCACAACTTTCAATAACAAGAGAAATACATCCCCTTTCAAAAAAATAAAAAATATGAGTCATATCCATGTTGAAACTTTAATAGCATATTGATATAGTTCAATAAGATTTCAAACGAATTGTCCCTTACATCGGATGGTTTGAAAAATAGAGAAGAATATTTTATCCCTAAAAGCGACAACATGAAAGAGAAAGACACTTTTAGTTTGGAGCAGTGATATTTGTATAAGGGTTTTTCTATCATGTGCAAATTTGCACATGTTAAGAAGTTTAAAATAGTAACTTTGACTTGGAACTTGTGTTTTTTATATTAAATATGTAACTTTTAATCAATAATTGTTGGTTTTCAATGAAAAGATACTACTTTTAGTTACCTTAACATGTGCAATATTGCACATGTCAGACAAACCCTTTGTATAATCATTTGTGACAACTTGTATACAACTTTCTACTTCTCTTTTCTTATTGGTCAAAAATAATAGAGAGAGAAAAAGGAAGAGAAAGAATAAGATGATAATGTGAGTATGAGAGAAAGTTGTAAAAATGTTGTAACAAAATAGTTGTCCAAGTATCATTTCTCCTTTTTGAGGCTATATTGCATCATTAAATATTTTTAGTGTAGTATTCTCATTTTTTGACATTTTTTATAAAGAAAAACTTTTGAATTATGCGAAAGATACACTGTCAAAAAATACAAAAGATTTCTCCATTTTTTCTATATTTCCCACCTTTCAAAGCTTCAACTTCCCCTACGAACTCACAAACAAGCATAAGAAAACGGTGTGTAAGGATGAATTTATACGGGAGGGCAAACTAGGGATTGTCTGTAGTTTGTCCCTCCATACCCTCGCGAAAACACAAGATACCCGTTAGAGGCATTTTTTCGGTTGTTGTTGTTTGCGCCCAGACACAAAGGTCTATAAAAATGTAGATGTAGTTTCAACACTTTGTGTGGAAAGATGTGAGTCTTGAAAACCAAAACCCCCAAAAGAGGGAACTCTTGAGAAAGGGTTGGTGCCTTTTGGGAAAGGATTACAAGTGAAATGTGACATTGAGACAAACTAGAGTTTACCAAAATAAGAGATCCTTAGAAAATCAAATGTTAAGGGTTGTGTTTTTTTTGGAGATAGATTTTAGGGTTTGGGTAGAGTGAGATTATATTGTTGAGTTTGCTATGTTATAATGAGTTTGGAGAGATTACTCTCATCGAGACGTAAGTCAAATTAGAGCCGAACAAATGTTAAGGGTTGTGTTCCTTTTGGAGATAGATTATAGGGTTTGGGTAGAGTGAAATTGTTGAGTTTGCTATGTGATAATGAGTTTGGAGAGATTACTCTCATCGAGACGTAGGTCAAAGTAGACGCGAAATGAGCTAACAGATTTTCAACTCAATGATTTGTAACAGTAGACATATATACATATTGTTTAGTACTTTACTAAAACCGTTATAGTATAATAAATTCAAATTATGTAAAAAAGTAAGGATATATGTACTTACACATGCGTTCAGGTCACAGAATTGAACTCTAATAACACATTGATCAGGCAGTGGAACATCAAGGTTCCAAACAAAACCATTGTCGCCAAGTATGATATCGTCCCGTTGTTCTACATGAGTGTAAAAAAGATTAAAATATTAAATAAAGTGGGAATTCATAAGTTATCAAAACTTGAAATATCTACGTATTACAATCATATTTTCTTCTAACTAACTAAATAAGTTTATAAAGAAAACATATAACTTAGATTACCTAATTTGGTAAGGACATTGGCATTCGGTGCAGCATTCCTGAGTATACAAAGGATGAAAGATACAAGTGGAGGATTATTGCTTGTTGATTCTTGTTCTTGTGCAAATAAATGTGATGCGATTAGGATGTGTTATTGAAAAAATATATATGAGAAAAGAAGATGCTCTTCCATGCTACCGCCGAACAGGAGACAAAAGACTCTCAATCATAATAGCCAATCTATATTGATTGAATTTGCTTTTTGTATCACGAGTTTGATATATATAAACATATAATACATTTGTTTATGTTAGTTTTAAAATAATAAAGTATATAGAATAGTTAGTCTGTTTAATGGAACGTTAAATGTGACTTAATTGTGAGATCTCATTGAACTAAATAACGTTATTTTTAAACTACTTGTAGTCCAAAGTTTTATTATAAAATGATATAGTATAGTAGTAAAGCATAGAAACTAGGGTTAAATATGTTTTTAGTCCTTACATTTTGCGCTCCTTTGAATTATAGTCCCTACATTTCATTAAATATTTTTAAAATCCTCACATTTTATCTCCGTTATCAAAATTAATCCCTACTGTTAATTCTCTAACGGAATGCTGATGTAGCAGTTAATGGGTCTCAATTATTAAAAGGTTAAATATGTTTTTGGTCCTTATATTTTTTTCTCTCATATTTATACTATATATCATATATAGTAGTTTTAAAAAGATGATTTTTCTTTTTGAGCTTAAGCTTGAGGCCTTATTGACCTTGCAATATACACTAGTCTGGCCTTGGAGTATACACAAGCCTTTTCGTCACAAACCAATTGCACTTAAACAATGAGGAGAAGGTACATTGTATTAGCCTATTTGACTATGCAGTGATAAAATTGATTTTAAATTAATTGATTGTCTAAAAATGATTTTAGCTGAAAATGTGTTTTTTTTAATTAAAAAACGGCAACCAATTATATATATGATGGAATGGAGACTTGATTTCCGATATCCTTATCACTTCACTTGATAATTCACACTATCTCAACCACCAAGTTATATTTATATGCACAAAAGGTAAACCAATTATATGACTTTAGAATTAATTTTGACTCCTAAAATCAATTTACATTTAGGAGAAGAGTGAAAAGTAGTGATTGAGTGTTACCGACACCAAATTTGACCTGAGTGATAATTTTTTATTTTCAAGAAAATGACTATAAAAATAGTATTCACCCAAAATGAATTTTTAGCCTTCATTCAAATTTCTATTATTTTTTTACAACCATTCATCTAGCCATAAGTTTGGCACATCACTAACATTTTTTATTTGCATTTACCATCACAAAACAATGGAAGGGAAACACATTTTTAGCATGCAATCAAACATTTTTCTCTTCTGACTTTCTCCCTTTTCCATTGGGAACACTTTTTTTTTTGTTAATAGGACTCTATTTTTCTCCAAGTATACAAGTAATCTAAAAGGTGAGTGTATTTCCATTCTCTTTTCATCACCGTTAGGTTTGTCTATGACTGTCCTTGATGATCATCAGTGGTGACATTGAAGCCTATAAATTGGAAGTTAAAAGTTAATCAAGAGGATGTGTCTGAAAAAGAGAGAGCGGAAGGAGAAAAAAAAAACAGTAATAGAGAGACTATTTTTTCTTCTTCATCACATCGGAGTAGTTTTCATTATCTACAAAATCCACTTACTCCTAAGCATTTTTTTTTTTTGCCCATATTATTCTTTCTCCTCAGATTTTATGTCACATGTTCTATCTCTTACGGTATTCATTAATAAATCTCTCATTCCCCATCATCTTATGTCCAAATACATTTACTTTTATTGAATGAAAAATTCATATTTGTGAAGCTTGAAATATGAAGCATCTTCCAAGTCATTATCAATGATAATCAAAGTTTTAAGTGTCCAATGCATTGTTAGTGTTTTCATTAAATCTACAACAACACGATTTAGAGAAAATTCTTGTAAATCATCTTGTTTGGTCATATAATCATGGAGGTTTAGAAATTTAGCGAATGATTAATCACAAGCATTAGAGGTTTGGAGTTTAGAGAAACATTGATCACAAGCATGGGATGCTTGATGTTCAAGTAAATAAATATAATTCTCCACTCAATAGATCAATATGGTAAAATTGGGATGAAGATCCTCTCCATTTCCTAAATAAATGGAGATTGTCAATTACTATAGTTTTGAAGTAAATATGTGATATTAATGTTTTCAATTCTTGAAATATGTGCATTTATATCATATATTTACTTCAAAACTATAGTAATTGACAATCTCCATGTGTGATTTTCTTAAAAAAGCAAAAAAAAATTGTGAGAGATTACACACCAGATCTCAAAATAGACAATACCTTGACATTTGGCTTAGGTTTTTTTTAACTTTGATAAAAATATTTCATAGTGGAGATATATTTAAGTTAACAATTAGTTCATAGAAGATAATAGTCTTGTTTACATTTTATTGTTTATTAAAATGAATTTTTATTTAGTCCAGTAGTTATTTTCCTTTTTGTTTGAGTTTATATCACTAGCAATTCATTTGGAGAGGTCCTAAGTGGAACAACGGAGACAAGGTTTTCAAAAGGCCGATAGAGTCATGTGTTTATAAACATAAATTGGGGAATTCTCTTTCAAGATGCTACTGTGTTGATTCTCTCCTTAGGATTCAATCGAAGCGTCACTCTATATGCGTGTATGCAAATAAGAAGCTTAATAACATTGAACCTAGGCCTTACAAATTACTTACGAACTATTTTAATGAGTGGAACAAGTCTATTTTGGTGATAATTTTAAGTTAAAACAAAGGATCAACAACAAGATTAAAGTTATTCAATGACTTGTTAACATCGGTTGCGACCTCTTTTTAAACAAACTGGAGAAAGAAGTTACATAAACAATTGTAGAAGGTTTCCATATAGGTCGGTAGTTGTATGGGTTTAGAAATCTTGCAAACATTGGACTATGGATGGGGTAAAATCATCTCCATCCTTAATTCAATATTTGTAAGATTTTTGCATCCATATAGCTTCCTCTCTATCTTGAACTTTCTCTGGCTGTTTTTGTAACTTCTCCTTCAAGTTGTATAAAGAGAGGATTGTGACAGTTGTTGATAAGTCTTTGAACACCTCCAAATTTTGTTCGTAATCATTTGTCTTAGTTTAAAAAATATTACCAAAAGTTCCTTAAGATTGTTCTTGCTATTGGATAAGTTAGCATTCCAACGCTGCCTCTTTTTGAGTTTTGTATGACTTCGTTGAATTTTCGGTGAAGAATCCAGGCTGCAAGGAATTTGTAAGGTGTAGGATCAAGGTTGTCATACAATTAAGCTGTATACTCGACTCGTATGTGTCTATGGAAAATTAAAATTCACGTTTAAAAAAGATCTAAGTGACACATAAATGACATTTATATTTATAACAGAATATCAATTAACATAAAAAATATATTTTCAAGCTCCATAACAAACTTTTAAACAAAAACAAAACCATATTAGCAATCAAAGTAGAGAAGTAAGTAGATAAAGTCCTAGTTCCTTCCTAATTGACTACTAATACCTAAATATCATAAAACATTTATGATAATGGCTTGAAATATCACCACTATCGTCTTCATCACCATGATCTTCAACAACATGCTGACCATAATCATGAAACTCAACCCTAAATAAAACACCTAATTCATCATTAAGAGTAACATGAATCAGATTATTTTAACCTCCACCCAATTCAACTTTGCCTCCACCACCACCACTCTGCACATCATTATTACCAACATCAATTTCCACAATGTTTCGATACACAACAAGAGAACGTCATCGATGAAGGAAGAAGAAAATATTGTCGACGAAGGTGAGTGTGATTTGAATTCTTCTATCTTCGATGTTAGTGGGAGTTTTGTTTCAGAGTTGAGATTGAGATCAAAAAAGATAAATAGGATTCTAGGTTTTTTTTTCCTTTCAATTTTTGTTTAGTTTGAGCCTTTTTTTTCAAAAATTTTGTTTTTTCAGAAGAAAAAAAACTCATAAACTCGCAAGTATGTAGGAGTTTACATGAGTCTACCGAGTTTGTGCGATTCCATTCGTTTTACCTTCTAGACTCGTAAACTCGTACAAGTGTACTTGCAAGTTTGACAACCATGTGTAAGATTGATAGTGTAAGTTTCTTATGAGTATACACACGTATAGGATGACGATTTGATTGTATCCTAAGAAAATATTATAAATAAAAATCATATTACCATATAATTCACATATTCGATAAAAAAAAAATACATAATTTGACCAAAAGAAAACATAATTCACGTATTTTAGGTAGTTATAATCACAGTCAAATGTTTATTATTCTCATGATTACAATTAATTGATTATACAAAATACTTTTTTCTGGTAATGAAGAGGACATAAGCCAAAAAAAAGAAAGATAAAATCTACAGAGGAATCAAACAAGGGGTATCAATCCTTAAACCAATAAGCTAACAAAAAGACTAAACTAAGCTTGAGTTGGACATGACTCGTAGAAAACCATATTGACATCCAACGAGCCGTTTAAATTTACTAAAGCATTTGCACATTGATTTTTCTTCAAGGTAAGATTGGCACACCTTCATCTCCCAATCCAATTCAAGCAATCACATAATTTTCCTCACCAAAGAGCGTCCTATAATAGCTCCCCCTATCTTGATCACCTGACCAAACACCCAGTAATCACATAACTCAAACCTTCTACCTACGCCCCACCCTGCACGCTTGCACACACACCACCCCCCGGCCGCCATAACTCACTCTGCCACATAACATAAATACAAGCACCTAAACCACTCACCATCACTTCCTCTGATAATACCTCCGCTCTTCCCTTCCTAACAAGCACCATCCGTGTTTAACTTCATCCTCCCTCAATCACTTTGGATGTTGACACTGATTGATAATCCTAAAATATGGTGTCCAGACTCCAGTCTAAAACTCGTATCATATAATTCTTTATTACACCAAATCCACAGACACGATTGTTGCCCAATAATCCTTCCAACAAGATTTAATATTCCAACCAAAATCAGATGTAAAGTTAGTTTTTATCCATTGCTACGGATCTGCCATAAAAAAACTGTCCTCTTTTTTAAGAGGAAAAAAAAACAGGTATCAAATGAATTCTGGTTAATTGTACGCAAATCTTTACTCACCAACAATATATATATCAATTAAATCTATTTTAAATATGAATTTATTTTCTAATAAAGGTGGCTATTAAATGATTATTTTTTGTTTAAAAAAAAAAAGCTTTCCTTTTGCCTACAACCTGGGAGGCTGGGACAAAGGAGGGAAATGACAGACAAGCTAAATAATGCATGTTCGGCTGACTTGCAAGATTAATTTAAGGCCACACATTGCTGGTCATTTGAAAGAAACGGGTATCAATTTACAATGACAAAACCATCAATTCCTCTCACAAAAGAAATTCTGTGAACTTTTAATGATATAGCTACAACGATAATACACAATAAAATTTACTCAAAGTAACCCTTGACATGTATTTTATCCCATTTAATTCCCAATCATACAAGACTAATCATTGCTAAGAACCTGAGGAAAGGGAAGGATAAACCAATCTCAGAGTTAGACATGCAAATGCCACTACTAAATCCAGAATTGAGTCGCCACAAAATTACATCAAAGTTCAAAACACAAAGTTGTTTCTCAGCTCTTTGATTTGGAATGCTTCACAAGCCAGTCAATATCAGAGTCGATGTTGGTTGAGTTTTTGCACGAGATCATGAAGCAACAAACTTCTCTATCAGTAATTGATTTCAGATCCCTGCACCACCAGAGAGCACTTAGAACCAAACAGATAAAAAAGAATACAAAACTGAAGGAGGAAATAATAATCAAATGCTAATTTTATTCATTAACTTCCTAGGACTACTTTAATCCATTATTGCTCTTAACAACCAGAATAAGGGACGCGTATCTTACATTTGCTTGGTCAAAGCTTGTTTAGACAGAGCCCCTGCCTTGTCAATTTTGTTTCCCAAAACCAATAAAGGGATACCACTCAATGATGGCTTGCTCAACAAATCATGAAGTTCACTTCTTGATATGCTAAGATTATCTGGATCAGCAGCATCAACAACATAACTGCAGGTCAGATTAAGGAAATTGCTAAGTTTCACGAATTCAGATAATGACTACCAGCTAAAGAGAAAAAATTCTTCAATGAATAGACATTTGAGCATATGATCCAAAAGACAAATCCACTAGATCTAAGAGGCAGAGAATCCTTGGCAGCATCCCAATTTTCAACAGAAAAAAAAGGTGAAATTTGCTTTGAACTAAAACCAATCAAGACTTTTCAGAATTGAGTGGCAACAAAGCACAAAGTGAAAGTTTTAACTGCTTAAACTATCATATAGGCAAAGTATTTTTCAACATATAAAAACACCAGGAATTACTCAGCAGGCACCTAAAAAACCAGTAGTTGAGCATAACTATGTTCAGGTTCATGCCATAAAAAAGAATAACTCAACAATTGGTTATAAATAAACAAAGTATAATCTGGTAATTATGGAACCCCAACAAAAACTAAAATAAACAACTGCGCACTTCAATCAGCAAGAATAAAATTAAGGCTTTAGGCACCACCTCAGTCGATTGCTAGGCAATATATCAAACACGTTGACAACATTGTACACATATAAGCTGATTATAAACACAAGTAAAAACATAAATTTATCAGTTAAATTTGCATCAATAAATGTATCATTGTACGCATATACCAATGCTCCTATGGGAAACGCGCGCGCACACACACACAGACATCTTTAAAGCCAGAAGATAAGAAGTTTGTTTCATACACAATAGCAGAAACCGCACGACAGTAACGTTCCCACATGCTACAGAACCTAGGTTTCCCTCCAAGATCCCATAACTTTATTGTAACATTGCCTTTTGTTACTTTCCTCATATTGAATCCCACCTGCAATCAGATAAGAACAGATTGATCAGAAATATTGCCCTTGAGAGATAGAAAACTTCATAAATCAAACTGTTGCAAATCCAAGTGAATAATAAAAATTTGGATGAAAACAAATAGCAAATTAATAAGAAACTATTGTACTATTGATTGAAGTGACAAAGCCAATATGTACTTCGAAGGGAAAATTTCCTTATTACACGGCAGAACTACTTTCCTGTATTATTTTTTTTAACAGGATCCATTTCTGTTTTTGAATCCTACTTAGATCCTATACAGTACCATCTTGCAACTATGACTTTGTACCTTAATTAATCAAACTGACCCTTCTAACTGCTAAAAAAACTGCTTAAGTAGTTAATTGTTATCAACCACGGACTGCAGAAAATGGTGGTTTGTTGAAATTACACTACATAAGAATGTCATACCCATTATTTGACAATAGTACCAAATATCATATTGTGGAACAATAGCAATTGATTCAAACACCGTTATGCTATATTGCTATAGCGCCGCCATAACCATTATTTAACACTGAACAACCGTTCCTCCCATCTGTATCAAATAATTGAACTCCTTCCAGCAACCTCTACCTTCTTGTAAGCACCTTCAAAACCCTCCCCCTCCTAATTGCTGCCACTGCCTGTCACTAACATTAACCCTGTAGAATATCTACACCAAAACCTGATCTATTATAATTAGATCAGACCATCATCTATGCTGACAAATCTAGCAGCCAACGCAGTATAGAATGTGGTGCTTCCTCTTGATGTCAGTAGATAACACTGCTCCCACCTCCTGGTGCCCCATGACCTTCCTCGGATAAAATACATGCAATAAGGTGAATTTGATGCTGCTCACATTAGGTAGCTACAGTTTGAATGCAACAGAACCTATTTGTTTGATAACTTGATAAGGCCCATAACATCATGCTACATATTTGGGGAGCACCTACCACTCGTATGTCCTATCCCTTGTATACACAATGGACAATGGCCTTCTTGGATGCTAGCAGGTTTCATATTCGGGTCTGGATAGTGCCTCATAAGCTCTTTTTCCCTTGCCAAATGACATTTAAGTTGATGTAAACCTTCATTTCTGTATATCAAGTTCCGTGCAACCACAAACTTCTGCAGGTGTGCAACCATATAAACCACCTTGAATGGTGTACCACCTACTGTCCCAATAAAGTTAGTATTATTCAAACACTCTGCCCAAGTAAGGAAAAAATTTCAAACCCTTGGCTGCTCTGAAGTGAATTATAGCAAATGTGTCTCTGATGTCTGATTCAACAGTTCTGCCTGCCCATCAGAGTCAATGCAGTTCCCTGTATGTATTGAAAATCTCTCCTGCCAGAATTTGCTCATGTCATGAACATAGTGCTCCGTCACTTATAACAATAGAGATAGGATCCCAAGTAACCTAACTAATTCTCACGTAAAAATATATGCCGCAACTCTTTCCGAATAGGAGCATTTTAATGCAATGAAAAAGCAATACTAAACCTGTAAACAACCAGTCAACCACCAGTATGGTATCATATCGTTGGACCTCAACAACCTTAATGAAGTCCAAACTGAGATCTTTACAAATAGCTTTTGGAATAGGAAGTGGTAATAGCAAGCTTGCAGGAGACACACCTTTATACTTATTGCACTGACAAGTATGGCCGCTAGCGCAGTAATTAGTAATGGCTCCTTTCACCCCTAACCACTGCACCAAATGTGTCAACCTTTTGGAGTTTCCGTAAACTGATGTTTTCAAAAATGGGAAAAGTGTGGAATCTAGCCAGTGATTTGGGAATCTAAGCACAAGAGGCTGTTAGCACCATCCTACCCTTCTAGTGCAAGTTCCCCTGCTCATTAGTATAGCGGAAATGAGAATCAGGGTCCTTCTGGAAGTCATCCAGAGTTTTTCTCAAAGTCTTATCTTCCTGAACTCCTCAGTCAATCAATCAGTTATACTGGATATAGGATAAAGAGATGGTCTGCATCTCCTTAACCTCTTACCTATGAAATAGTCAATCTACCACCTTGTTAGAGGTGAGCAATTTCACTTTTGTAGCCAAAACCTAGCTTCACCATTGCCAATCGGAGATCCCTGTCCATTCCCATTCCCCTCCATCTGCCATCCTTGTCCTCAAGTGGCAATTGATTCATCCTTAGAGTTGTCGATGGTTTCATCATGATCTTCCAAAACCAACCCATTTTTTCCTTCTAATGTGCCATAAGTTGTTTGATGCCAATATTCTATTATTGGTCATCATACTCCATCAAAAGTCTGCCAAGTGTTAATCGGGTGTTGTGTTGTTAGCCACCTCTGTGACACTGACTACTTCAATCGATGATTCAAGCGCTTCAATAAGTGCCTCCATGTTATCCAGTGTCTTCAGCTCAGGAAAACTGAACCACTAATTGTGAAGCCGAGGGAGTAATAAAAATTTGGATGAAGGTAGATAGCAAATTAAGAAGTTCCTCTGCATATTGAAGAGACAGGTTCAAGACAACCAACTAAGGGAGATTTCCCTTGTTACACGGCAGGAACGTTTCATTATTATTTTCTCTACAACCGTTTTGTCCTCCCTGATTCCTATTTATTAACCCGTCACTTAGAACTGTACCCTAATGAATCCTTCTAATTCTTCTAAGTCCTGACTACCATAATAACTAACTTTTTCAAAAAAAAACACCCACACCTGTATTAACTATTTGAATTCCTTTCCACCACTCTTACTTCTCGTATACACACCTTCAAATCCTTCCCTCCTTACTACTGCCCCATTTGCTAATACCCTAACAGACTAACACAAACAAATAGAATAGGAAGCAATAACTAAAAGCACTTTGTGAAGCATAACTTACTGTAGGAATCATGTCCTCGCTGTATCCACCGGTCTAAAAGCAATATATAAATAAAATTCAGTTAGTAAAGCAAACCTAAAGTATAAATTAAACAAAAAGAATAAAAAATCAATATGATTGTTGTACTTACAGCAACAACATTTACAAGGGAAGTTTTTCCAGCATTTTGAAGCCCTATAAGAGATAACTCCATCTCCTGCTTGAAGAAAAGGCTGCAATCAAATCAAATTTAAAACATAATAAGCTCGTGCATTTTGAAGAAAGTGATCCACTCAGCACAGGGCATGCATATAGACATAATCATAAATATAAAGGCCCCGTTTGGATTGAGCTTATTTTGAGCTTATGAAAAATAGCTTATGTAAATAAATAAGCTTTTATTTTAATTTATAAGCTCTCACTTACGAAAATTGTATCTTCATTCACTGTTTTTTCCTAAACTACCTTAAAAACTTATAAATAATACATAAAAATTTATTTATTTGCATAAGTTGTTTTATATAAGCTCTAAAATAAGCTAATCCAAACGGGCCCAAAATTCAACTTCCAAAGACAATCTAAAACTGAAATTTAGTGCTTTGTGAGAAGGGAACGCAGATTAATGCAATCAAAGGTCTTTAATGAAGAAAAAAATAATGTTGTTTAGCTATAAGGATGCACTTGGAACAACTTATTTAGGCTTAATTATCACATTAGCACTTGAATAAGTGCTTTTGAGAGGTTCTCGGCTTATTTCAATATGTTCGCCATGATAGCTTATCAAAACAACTTATGACATACAAAAATTCAGTTTGACCGCATTCCCTCATTGATTATAGAAATGGTTTATACATAAACAATTAAATAAGCAATTACATAACAAGCACTTATCCAATAAGAACTTAATTAAGCTGATTACCCAAACTCACCCTAATACGTCAAACTGCTAATATCAAAGTTTTGGAACACAATAACATCATAATTAAATTGAAAACCAATTGATTTACAAATCATATCAAAGGTGTAAACAAAATCATGAAAATCACCAAAATATTACAAACAAATTCACGAAAAAAAAACTAACAGAACCTAATTCTTCAAAACAAAAAAACAAAAAGCTTACATGTGTAACCAATTCAGAAAAGCTTCCCACAATCCCATTGTTTTTTCTGAAACTAAATTATTCTGATTACGATTATTGATTAAAATTAAAAATAAAGTAAAAATTCAGATCTACGATTTTTCTCTTCGAAAAAACGAGAGAAAGAAAAAGAGAGAAAGATTTTCACACAAATTTCCTTCCTATCCTTCTTCCCTCCCTTCACTCTTTTATCGCACTCATATATATCAATCAAATCAAATCAAATACGAAACTTTTTTTAATTAGGTTTTTGGAGTTTACTTAAGATCCAACGGTTGTTAATATTCTAATGGATCGTGTCCGTTAATTGTGGTGGGACCCATAAACACGAGACCATACTGGCGCTCTCGTTATCTTTATTTGGAGGACCTGTAGTGCTTTGCCACAAATGGTGATTGCGGGACCAAAGTTAATATATGGAGAGATTTTGTTACGCGCAGTGGTTGATCGTGGGTTACACAAACGGGTGGGACTGAATGGTTAGATTATGAGGTTGTGGATGAAGAGTGTGTAGTTCACGTTGTACGTAAGGACGTGACCGACAAGTAAATTTGAAAATGTCTAAAGTTATCGATTATCATCATAACCAATCAAAAAGGCAGGTTGCAATCATGCCAAGTGTGAGCTGGATTATGGTTCAAACTATTGTGAATTTTGTATTTGGGAAATAATTATAATTTCTTTTTTGAAGAAGGGGAAAAATTATAATTTTTTTATCATTTGTAAAAAATTATTATGTATATAAATTATCAACTATGGGTTTATTTTTGTGTGAATCGTTATCATTTTCATCCAAATGCAAAGATTAAACATAATAGAGTAAGTCCAAAACACTATTGATATTCTTGAATAAGAGAGAGAAGAGAGACATATGATGAAAATCGTGTGTTTGAATAGCACTACGGAATGTGTATCATATAAAATGAATATTCTACATAATATTTTATCCTAGGTAACTTAGGGAGTAAGTAAAATGTATTTACATCGTAAGTATAATTATTTATTATTTATTTAAATATCAACACTCTCCCTCAAGTTGGGGCATATAAGTCAAATGCGTTAAACTTGCCACATATATAACTAGTTATAGGACCTCGTAGGAATTTTGTAAAAACATCTTTCAACTGATCATTTGAATTGACAAAGTTTGTGACGATATCGCCTAATTCAATCTTCTCTTTCACAAAGTGGCAGTCTATCTTAATATGGTTGGTCCTCTCATAAAAGATTGTATTCGAGGCAATGTGCAACGCGACTTGATTATCACGTATAAGTGTCATTGGTCGTGCTTATTTGAACCGAAGTTCCTTGAGTAACTACTTCAACCAAATTAGCTCACATGTTATTGGTGACATAGCCCTATATTCTACATCAAGACTTGATCTTGCAACTACGTTTTGTTTCTTACTCTTGCATGATATCAGGTTTCCTCTAACAAGTACACAATACCCAAAAGTGGATCGTCTATCAATAGGTGAGCCTGCCCAATCAACGTCTGAGTATGTCCTCTATCTTCATAAATGAGACTTTTTCTTGGAGCACCTTTGATGTATTTCAAAATCGAGATAACAACATCCATGCGTTCTTGGCAAGGAGAAATTTAGAATTGGCTTATCACACTAACTGCAAACGAAATGTCCAGACAAGTGACTGTAAGGTAACAACCAATCTCTTATGCCTCCCAAAATCAGATAACGGCTCTCCCTGATTGGATAGAAGTTTGACATTAGGATCCATAGGAGTATCAACTGCTTGGCGTTCAAAATACATGTTTCTTAACCATGACATATTTTCGCTGTGATATTACCAAACCATCCTTAGATTGGGTTACCTCAATATCCAAAAAATAACGGAGTTTACCAAGGCTTTTTTGTATGAAATTGAGTAGAGAGATGTTGTTTCGGCTGGTGTATTCCCTACTCATCACTGCCAGTTATGACAATATCATCTACATAAACAATAAGATAAATGCATCATTGGGCTGAGTGACGATAGAAAGAATAATGGTTACCTTCACTACGAACCATACCAAATTGTTGCACTACTGTGAAGAATCTGTTAAACCAAGCTCTAGGGGACTGCTTAAGACGATAAAGGGATTTGTGTAGTCTACAAGCCATATTAGATGACTCATATTGAGCAACAAACCCAGGTGGTTGCTCCATATAGACTTCCTCTTCAAGATCACCATGTAAAAATGCATTTTTGAATTTGATATCAAGTTGGTGGAGAGGCTAATGTTGAATGACTGCAATGCATAGAAGGAGTCGAACTGATGTCATGCTGAAATTTGAGGTCTAACTCATCCTTACAAAGCTGACTTGTAAGGTGAGGAATTACTCCTCTTTATAAACTCTTCTCAAGAGTCTTGGTTATCCGACGTGGGACGAAATCCACTCCCCTCAAAGCCAACACAATGAAGGTGTTAGAGGTTGCAAATGAAGGCAAACCACAAGATGCAATTTACGTGACCAATGGCAGACTGCAATAAAGGCAGAATTCCCAACACACCCCATCACGCTTCAGCCCGACCCAATGGGCCTGAAACGTGGACAATGCGGGAAGCCCAACGATATATCTAGGATAGGCTCTTATACCATGTTGAATAAGAGAGAAAAAATAGACACATGATAAAAACTGTGTTTGAATATTATACAAGAGTTGAGTAGCTTAGAGACTAAGATATGATATATTTACAAAATGAATATTCTACTTAATATTCTATCCTAAGTAACTTAGAAAGTAAGTAAAATATATTTACAACGTAAGTATAATTATTTACTATTTATTTAAATATCAATAAATTTCGACAAATATCAAAGACTGAAATCTTAATTTTATCATATCGTATGAATATAAGTTGGATTGATAAAAGTAATGCATGTTTTATAATTCTTGTATGTGGTTCAACTTGTTAGAGAGGGAATGTCTCAATTCCATCACTATGCTAAATGAAATGGAGATTATTAGAGATTTCATGCAATAAGACCATATTTGTTCATCACATGTTTCACAAATGAAATGTTTGTGCAAATGTGTTAACAATGTTGGGAGCTATTAGCTTAGATCATCTATTTGTGCTTCAGGAACCTCCTTTTAATTTGTCATCGGTTTTGCTACTCTTTGCTCTTGGATGTCCTTTGTAAGGATGTTAATCCCCTTTTTCCTTTTCTCTTTTTTCTTTTCCTTTCCTCATCTAACAAAAATAAAAAGTAAGTCCACAATGGATGACAAAACTCTCCTTTAAGAGACTGTCGTATTCCTAGAGTTTGATTTGAACTCGTACCTCTAGTAAACTGAAAGAGGTCTCTTATTATCTTATCCAAGTGCTCTTGAGCAACAAAGCATAACCTATAATTGAAATTACTTTCAAGTTGATAAACATGCGTCTCAAAAAGGTTTTTTATTAATAGAGTTGATAAAGCACAAACACCATAAAAATTCCCTTTTCACTCAAATAACAAAGCTTCATAACAAGGAGGGAATAGTTCAACAAATTTAGTATCTCCAAAAAAAACACTATTATAGGTTGTGGTGATCATAGTTTTCACTTTTGCTACCAATCAGTCATCTTTGACTGAACAACAATTGTCACCGGAACCACATGATAAAGGAAGAAGTGGTGACAGTATAATCTGGTTAAAGGGGGTGAGAGTCTTGTCTCTCACTAAACCACAACACAACTTTTTGTCTCGAGTGAAAGTTGTTTAAAATACGAAAAATAGTAATTTGTCCACTAAATATTGTACAAGTTTCATTATCTGATTTGATAATTAAATTGACTTACACTTCCCTCATACCCATTAACATAAAAATCTTTTATCATATTTGTCAATAGAATATGATATGTTACTTGTTAAAAATCACACAAGACCAAATGTGATGTCACAAACATGAAACTTTCACGATGAAAGTCGTTATATTATATTATGAAATTTTAATACAAATTCGGGTTAGCTTCAATCAGAATCACCAAAAAACATCCTCAAAATAAAAAACAAACTTGGTCTATGGAAAGGAGTTGATATTTTGTATTTTACGTGTTGTTTTGTGATTTGCGTTTTACTTCTAAGTTTTACATTTTACCTAATGAAATGTTGGGGGATAAAAATGAAAGTGTTGGGTTGGAAGTGTGAAAATTAAATGCTGGTGTGTTGTAAAAAAAAAGGGGGTGAAACGGTAGATGGGTTAAAGTCTGGTAAATGTTTGAGCCCTCTTTGCTATAATTACTATTATAATTAGGGAAATGTTAAGGGCACTAGTTAAGGAATTATAAGAGGAAATATTGTATTGGAAATTGTGCATTCTACTTTTCGAAAATTTAAAAAGTTTTTTTTCAATACAAAACTTGACTTTTGTTTCTACTTTTAGTTCTTTATAATTATTATATATACCTCCTTAAACCAAGTATTGCTATATACACCCCTATATAAAAAAATATGGGTCCCTACGACCCTGAGCCACCACACCCCGGGCCTAAGCCTAAGGCTGGCCCTGTAAAAAATATCAAGTTAAATAAAATCAAATTAAACAAATTCAATTAAATATGTAAAAAATGGTCAACGACTTTTTTTTTTAAACAAATACTTTTATACCATCCTTAAAAAAAATTATTGTTACACTATGTGCCTTATAAAATTTTAGAGGGAGGGAAAAGATGATTTTTTTTTTCTTTCGAAAATCGTTTTGTAAAAGGCTTAATTGTTTTTTATTTTTATAATATTGGCTTAACTGTTTCTTTTCCCTTAACTATTTTTTAGGATACGTCTGATCTTTTATTAGTTTTTATTCCATCCAACATCCTTAATTATATCATTTTAGAGCGAGGTGGAAATAGCTTTATAGATTCGGGTTTCCAAAATTTTGGAGCCCAATATTTCTCCATATATAAAATGCATGTAAAATGAAAATATAGATATACACCAGTAGCGTTGTAACATTTGCAAAACTAAAGAAAATTGCCGTTATCCCTTTACAATTCCCTTAATTCAGCGTGACTTAACTCACGCTCAATATTTTTCAACGTGAGTTAACTTACACCGACACTTTTAATATCAGTTGAACCGACTTAAAAAGTGATTGAATCAATCCTAAAAGTTTCAGCGTGAGTTAACTTCCGCTGAAAAATGTCGAGTTAGAGTTAACTCATGCTAAATTAAGGGAATGAACAATTTTAAAAGGAAAAAGAACAATAATCGAAACTAAATACATGGTGTAGTGGTAGAACACACGAGTGAATTCCTTATGGTCCAGATCATGCTTTTCCTAGAATTTTTTTTCCAGCATGATATGTCTTGATTTGGGCCCAATTTTTTTATTTTTTTTTATAGATTTGAGGTCTATATGTCCTTAGAAAATTGTTCTTCTCCCATTTAGAATTGCTTATTCCCGTAAAAAAGTTGAGTGTGAATTAACTCACGTAAATGTAGACGTGAGTTAACTAGTATAGGTGTATTTTCAGCGTGAGTTAACTCACGTAGGACGGGAATGAGAAAAACAAATGAGAGAAGAGCAATTCTCATGTCCTCAATACACTCTTTTCTCCCTCCAATTCAGTCCAACTCTTCAACCTATTCGATTACATATTTACAAATAAAAATACAATATAACTTTTTTTTCTTATTTATTTAGAGTAGGCTTAATTACAAGTTTGATCCCTTATGTTTATTTTAGTTTTCAAGTTGGTCCTTCATATTTTAAAAGTTTCAAGTTGGTCCCTTACGTTTTAAAAGTTTCAAGTTGGTCCAAAATATTACTCACGTTGGAATAAGTCAGTCTCTTCTGTCACTTAAATTTAAAGATTCGAGTTGACAATATGAGTGATAGAACTTAATTTATTTAAAAAATTAATTTTAAAACATTTTTTTAATTTTTTTGTTTTATTAAACTCAATATCATGTCGTGGAAGGGACTAACTTATTCCAACGTAAGTACCGTTTTGGACCAACTTGAAACTTTTAAAACGTAAGGGACCAACTTGAAACTTTTAAAACATAAGAGATCAACTTGAAAACTAAAATAAACATAAGGGAACAAACATGCAATTAAGCCTTTAGAGTACTTGTAATTTTTTGCACATACTTGCCGTATAAAATAGCAAGCCTATAATAAGAAACATTATAATTATTCTCTCAAGTCATAAAATAAAACAAACATTTTAATTTTTTTTTTGTTCTTTTAAAAAAATTGCATTTTTTTATTAGCGGTCTATCATTACTATGAGAGTTGGGTCTCCAATTTTACAGAGACGACCATGTCTCTGTTATTCTAGTAGACCAATTCCATCAAAATTAAACTCGAAATATCTAAGGTGAACCAACATTATGGGTAGGGGTGGAAAAATGGACTCAACCTGTCAGGCCGACCTAGTTAGCCCACTATTTTTGACGGACTGAGTCGAAGTTTTGAACTCATTTTTTATAGTTGGCCAACTCGTTGAAAAAACGGGGTGGGGCTGACGGACAGGTCCGCTTAACTCGTTTTTTTAGACTTATTTTATTCTTTTGAATTTATTTTGGTTGTTTGATTTATTTTATGTTGCCGATTTGTCTTGCGTTGGCAGATTTTTCTTATTTTGCTATTAAAAATGATGTTGAATTCGACAATTTATTAATTATCTTGTTTTTACCATAAAATTATTTTCCGCTTATTCTTTTATATATTTTTTATGATAAAAACAACATAGTTTTTTTTTGTAACAATGAAGTTGTAAAAAAATGTATAAAAAAGTTTTTTTTCTAAATTTTTTTTGTTTGGCCGGCTGGCCTGCTAAAGCGTCTGTCTTCCACTAAACGGAGTGGGACTAAATTTTGGACTAGATCACCTAATTTGATTATGCTCGTCTCGTTTCGTTTTAAGAACGCTTAGATGGGGCGGGCCTAGCCGATCCGCTTTGCCATCCTTAATTATAGGTGATCCATCATAACATCCTTAATTATATCTCTATTACTCAAGTAGGTCCCTTTCCGTCAAAATTTAACCCAAATTTCCAAGGTGAATAAAAATTGTAGACGGTCTATCAAATACCTCATTATATTTTTAAGGTTAAATGCTCTTTTGATCCCTTTATTTACATATTTTTTAACTTAGTTTCCCATTTTCTAAATGTGACAACTCGAGTACCCATAGAAGAATGGTGGGTAATTTACCTCAACCAATGGACATTCATCTTTTTAGGTGGTATCCATGAACTATCTTGATTCTACCAATAAATTATTCATTTTTATTGGTTGGTGGGTAAATTACCCACCATTCTTTAAAGGTAATTTAGAAAAATCCTTTTCTAAAACCAACTTACAAACTTAAAAAAAAATCTTACGATATTAAAGACCAAAGTCCAAACAAAAGTACAAAAAATATGCATATAATCCTCACATTTTAGAGTGCACCCCAACTAAATCGAGTCACACGTCAAGCAAACGAGTGAAGGAAAGGGGGGAGAAAATTAGCAAAGTTTAGACGGTTGTGCCTCGTGCCACCTCAAATGAAAAGCATTACACAAAGTAGTTTTTTTTGTTCATTCCACGTTACGTATATTTTCAAGTCGGAAACTCAAAAGCCAATATGAAAAAGAAAAAAACAAGACAAGATAAACTAGCAATAGCAGAAAAGGTGGGAAGAAAAAAGTACGAAAGCATATATACTATAAGCTTAAGAAGAAAGACACACATTTATAGTATACAAGTATGAAGTAAAAAAATTAAAAATAAAAATGGTCAATTACTTGGATTAGACAAACCAACAATTTCGGCTTATGATTCGTTACTTCCATCTCTTAACATAACCATTTGTCCTTCCTTGACATTAACAAAAAAACATTAATTCCCACAAAACCATGCCACAAGCTATTCTTACCTTGCTCAATGAGTTACACGTAAATTCCCTTCCTCAAAAAGTTGTCACCATTTTTATTTTTAGACAAAAACCAAATGTTGTCTTTTTTTCTTTGCTCAATAACCACAGAACAACATACTCTCTGTCATGCTCAACTCAACCAACTGCCGTTTGTTGTTTCTTTTGTTTCTCTTATTCTTGATTTCAGTTCCATCTTTTCAACATAAATGTTTAGCTTCGGCAGAGTCTTCTGTTCATGGAAAGAGTTTCAAGAGACCTGACCCTTTACGACATTTCAAAGACTACAATGGAGAGTTTGATGTTCGAAACAAACATTACTTAGCCGTGAGTTACTTTCCAAATCCAATTTTCTATTTTTGAAGTATTACTCCATGTGTCCCACAATAAATGTCGCATTTGCATGTTTAACACCGGTTCATAAAAAAAATATAAATTGTTTCTAAACATGCTTCTCATATTTTTCACTTTATGATCTCTTAGACCATCAAATTATGTTATATTAGTTACAATTGCAAAAGAGTGGTACATTTTATAAATCTCCAATAGATTAAATGCAATACAATATGTTAATGGAATAGATTTGATCTATTAAGACAAGACAATTAACACTAATTTTGTGGAGGCATATAGAATTGAAAATTGAGATTGATTGAGTATTGGTTTCTGATCCTTTTCAGTCTGCGGCATTTACAGGAGTTCATGGATATGCATTTGCTGGAGTTTGGTTGTTTTTTGGGGTGGCTTTGGGCATTTTCATGATCGTTAGGTGTTTATGTGGTGGGTCTCTTTCATTACCATGCTTGGATCATTACTATCTCCACATTTTCGTCTTCCTTCTCTTGCTCACATCTCTTGCCATGTAAGTTTTCATTTTCCTACACTACATTTTTTCATGCATTATATGCTATGAAGCTCATACAGACACAAATGTTGGATACAATACTGACACGTCGATACCAATAATAATATAAAAAATAAAAGTAATTGAATGTAACTACACTGACATATGACTGACACCAGACATACCTTCAAGATAAAGTATCGGTGCTATATTAATTTGAAGTGTAAGTACTTACAAATCTAATTTATAACAGAGTTGCCTCAAGTTTTGTACTTTCCACAAGTCAGAAGACCATAAGGAGGACAGAAAAACTGAAAGACACCGTGGTTGGTATAGGAGAAGAAGCTCTTGGGGCCATAAACAGAGTAATGAGAACAACTAAACAGATGCAGTATCTTCTTCTTCCTTATAATCCACAAATATGCGCGAGTTTGAATTCCACTACCGATGATCTCAGAACAAACTCGCGTGTGATTCGTCGTTTTATCGACAAAAGTGAACAATCATTCAACAAAGCCATTGATACTTTGTATGCATTAAACTTGATTTCCCTTTAAATAAACTAATTGTGTTTCTTGCTTTTTAATTTATTGATTTGATGCTCTTAATGTGTCACAGGCATACAGCACATATAGTTGTTCTAACGGTCAACTTAGTAACACTAGTTGCAGCACTAGGTAATCCAATAGTAGAACCATAAAAACTTAACCATTATTAATATTTGGTTAATTTCCTTAAACCATTGATTTGATTTAACTAATGGTTTGGTTACTTTGTTGTTGAGTCAGTTCTGATGCTACTGCATTGGCGTCCTGGATTCATAATGTAAGATAAAGTACTATTTTTGAAGTTCTTTTATTTCCAAAAAAAGAAAAAGAATACAGTACAACCACTCTATCTTCTCGGGAATGAAATATAAGTAAAAATGATTCAAAAAGTTAAATGTATTGGATCTAAATTTTTGGACTAGATGCATTTGACTTTTTAAATATTTTTGTTTATATTTCATTTTAGGAGTATTAAATGAGTAAGAGTTGGTTTTTTTTCTTTCTTCATTTTTGTTATGATTAATTTATATTTTGAATTTGTTTAATTTCAGCCTAATCCTATGCCTTTGGATCCTAACAAGCCTTTGCTGGTTCTTGACTGGTTTTGATTATTTCCTTCACACGTGAGTAAACAAACTATTCCATTGTAGGATGATAGATTATATTTGAAACATATATATTAAATACATCAGTTATTCAAAAACTTGAAAAAAGAATATTTGCTTGTAATAATGACCGAAGAGAGTATTGAGATTGTAGTAGTAATCAAACTCTCTTTTCATTGTGGATGCAGTTTTGCAAATGATGCATGCTCTGCCTTTGAGGACTTTGAGAAAAACCCACAGAACAGTAGCTTGGGTTCGATGTTACCATGCATTAATGACTCATTCTCTGGAAAATTGATAGCTCAAATTGGCAGCACCATCCACACTTTCATTGTTGAGGTACAAAATTTTATTGTCATTCACTTAATCACAAGAAAATGCATACAAATTGTTTTGATAGTTTCTGATATAATGGTGTCTTTGTGTCTCAGTTGAATTCTGACGTATCACTCATGTATCAGCTGCTAGGAATAGGCGAAGAAAATGAAGTATTAATTGGAGTCGTGAAAATTTGTAACCCTTTCTCAGGGCCACCAAACTACACCTACATTCCACGCAATTGCCCTCGTGATGCCATTCGGATTGGAGATTTACCAAAAGTAAGTCACGAAACTCTCTCACTTAATGGTTAGTCTTTTAAGATTCGACTTTTCTCATAGGCTTAAGTCATAACCACCGCCTTTCTATGTTTTTTGTTGAGAGTTGAGTTACATAAAGGGCGGCCTATAAACTTTATTAAGGTTCACCATTGAATACTGATAGACGAGTGAAGCTGCCAAAGAGAAAATGACTATCATCGTCCACCAAATCAACGTAGTCATGTAGAGTGAATCGGCTCTTAAAGGGGTGACAATGTTATCAGTTTAATGTCGAGTAGAAAAGAAAAGTTCAGTGTGATACTTAAACTATGTCGTTCTCTCGTCTAATAGACTAATTTTTTTGGTTGAGCTCTCCTCATAAACTATAAGTCATAACAAATTCTCAAGTAATATACCAATATAATTTAATTTAATCCCATTTTGTTCGGAGTGCAAGTATATAGATATTTAATTCATGTATTTTTATACCTTATAGGTTCTTGTAAGGTTCACATGCCACCAAGAGGATACAAAAGAGGAATGCAGAAGAAATGGGAGATTTCTTCCACAGACCTCATACAACATGGCTCATGCATATAGTAGATCAATCCAGGACATGCTTGATATATATCCAGACTTGCAAAAACTATCAAAATGTGCCATTGTGAAGAACAAAGCTGCTGAAATAGTGTTGCATCAATGCAAACCAATAAGAAAATCAACTAAATTATTGTGGGCTTCTATGATGTCTCTTTCCATTATTATGGTAGTCTTGGTATTCACCTGGGTGGTAGAGACTCTTCGATGCTGGGATAAACCCCTTTCTACGAATACATGTTTTAGGACTCACACATCTAGATAGAAAAATTTATTTGTAAAGAAATTTTAAGGCACAAATTAAAGGCAGACATAGTAATTAGATAGGGGTGTGATACATTTTTTTGGGTTAGTTTTTCATTTCTCAAGTATAACAAATAACTCCATGCATGTCGTAAGACAATTGGTTTAGCGAATAATATGTAAAAATTTCAAATAATTTGTTTTTGAGTGTGAATATATATTACATGTTTGTGGGGGTGTATTTTATTTTTAACAATGGAAATAATACAACAAATAAGAAAAAGACTCTTGTTTAACAAAAGCCAATCACTACGAGAATTTTATTCATGCAAACTATGCAATTTATGGTGTACAAATAGGAGTATAGAGATGCATTTTTTTTGGACACGTTGTTAAAGCGGTTTGAGAGTCAGATTTACCTACAATACTTGTGAACAAAAATGATATCTTGACACAAAAATCAAACATCAAACACAATATAAAATATGGTCAGATTCACTTTTTTGACTTTTTTATTTTTTTTCCTTCCTCGGGACCATTCACACAATGACTGCTATGGCCAACATGTATTTTTACGATGTTACTTTTTTATGTCGTTTCTGGTTGTCAGCATAACACAACTCATTTGTGGAACTATGGTCAAAGCTAGTTTAGAACTGTGTGTAACGGTTTGAAGTTCTGCATTGATATTACATCAATGCTATATGGAATGAAAGTTCATTTCCACGAGTTGCTCGAGTGTGTTCAACCACGCGCAATATGCTTCGCTCACATGTTACTCTGGTGCAATAGTGATGATGAATATTTTAAAATCAAAATAAATAAAAACTCAATATTAATTGATAAAAATCATCAAGAATGCTTATTATGCTCTTTTCTCTCTCATCATGCTCACACGTTATTTAGTTTAAGGGGTGAATTTCTAATCCCTACACTCTTTGATTAAAAAAAATAAAAATTAACCTAAAGAATTCTAAAAGAGCATAATGAGGGAGGAAAAAACACCTAACCATGCAGTTTTAATAGATATTGATTTATATTTACAAAGGTACATATCACTATACTATGCTTGAACTCACGGAAAATCTTCAAGGTAGTGATTATATGTGGCCTTCAAATTAGTAGTTGTTACCCCAATAATGTTTTTGAATGTGGAATATACAACAAAAATATTATAGAACGATTTTTTAATTAAAAAATTTAGTTGAGGACTTTGTTGCATCAAACAAGAAAGATAAACCAAATTTTAAAATAGTTTTATTTATCTTTTTTATTACATAATAAAATGTAGTCCTTCCTTATTCATCTCACACATACATATATGACACTCACTTATCAATTACTATATTCCTGGTGCTGGTGGTGGATATACTACTGGGATGTCTGGTGGTGGGTATACTACCGGCGAGTCCGGTGGCGGTGGGGGTGGTGGTGGAACTAGAAAACATGCCCCACAATAAGTTTGTTTAACACATTTGGGAAGGACAATAACACCGATAAGACATCTACAACAATATATGCAGTTTAAATCTATTTTACAGGAGTTAGGACAATTTTCCTCACAAATTGTATCTTTTTGAGCAAATACAAGATTATCACGGATTCCTTCTCCTTCAGATTCTACATGCATACCTGCGCACACAGACAATGTAAACACATAATAATAAATTTATGTATGCAATATGTTAAATAAAGATTTGAAGGGTTGTTTAGTTGAAGTAAAAAATCACAATGCCATACATAAAAAATTCTCAGTTTAATAAGTGGTTGTAAACCAATTGTAAAAAAAAAAAGATCTTAAACCTGATGCAATGATGGAAAAAATCATCAAGAATGCCAAGTTGAGAGCGTAATTCCTTTTGGTTCCCATTTTGTTCATAAAATGTATATCTAGACACATGCTTATATAGGATACAGGTGAAATCACATTGTCCAATAACAATTTTTTAATGATAGACTACATACATCATTTATTGAATGAACTTAAAAAGTGAAAAGTTTCTTACATTTGAGACCGGAGGGAGTATAAAAATATAAATATGATATCTATTAATTAGCTGTAATCACTTTCCAAATTCAATGTTAAAACAAACATTACTTGGTTGGGAACATCAGATCCATAATTTTTGAACAGTGGAGGCGTCATGTATAAAAATTTGTAAAATTAATAATTATCCTCTATGATTTTCCATATTATGAAAACTTTGAATAATTTTCTCATTTTCGATATCAATAAAAGTATTTTCCTCTATATAAATAACTGAACAATCATTTAATCGGCAATCTCACACTAATTTCACATCCAATTCTTGATAATATTTATATTATTAAGAAAGAATTTGAGATATATGATTATAAGTATGGGCCAAGAGATAAATGATTTGTGATAAGTGTATGCCTTGTAGTTAAATCCTAAAATATATCTACAAATATCTACTAAGTGTGATTTGATTGAACCGGCGTGTAACAAAAAATATATTGTCTAAGTATGAAAATTAATTACTTTATAAATCTTATGAAATCACATTGTCCATTAACATTGTATGATAGAAAAAAAATTCTTTACTATATAATAAACAAACAAAATATGATGTCTTTATTTTTTTTTTTTAAGGAAGGAGTAATAGGAATATTGCATATTATATGCAGGGGCCAGAGTTCGAACCCTGAACACTCCACAATTTAATTGTGTGAGCTCTAGCCACTAGACTACTTGACCCAAAAAAATGATGTCTAGTAAGTGGTTGGGAGTCGCTTTCCAATTTCAATATATATGTTCAAAGAGAAATGCTAGCAACACACCTTCTAACACACATTTTTCAACACACTCTCTTTGATTGGTTAAAATTTACATGGGACCCACCAAAAGTATATAGGACCCACATGATTTGGTGGGACCCATGTGAATTTTAACCAATCAAAAGGAGTGTGTTCAAAAGTGTGTGTTAGAAGGTGTGTTGCTAGCATTCCTCTATGTTCGAAACAGGCTTTGCTTAGATGCGAATCACTTTTCAATTTGAACCTATATTTCTCTATTTCTTAAAAAGTGTTATTTATATATGTTTTCTTCGGACTTTATACTATATGATATTTTAGACTATCAAATTATATTGGTGAGGCCTACGTTATCCTCTTTCGTTTAGGGGGGTAATTCCCCTCTTATGATATCAACCAATCAAAATGTAATATATATAGGCAATATTAAATGTCAAATAAATGAGTCAATTTTTTCTAAAAATAAAAGAGTTAATTTTAAACATAAGGTAACTTTTACTACTTTTAATTTTTATTTAATTATATTGAGGTGTTCAATCTTAATTAATTTACACTACAAGACTTATAACAAATAAAATTTTACATCAAATTTCTTTCATCTGGATGTCCTTAAATCCATCACTTACATTCATAAAATTTCTTCCATTCCAGAACCCCAAACGTGAGAACAAAAACATCTTGATTATTATTCCCTATTGATCAATTCTTGTTTATTATTCCCTATTTCTTCTTCTTTATTATTCCCTATTGATCAATTCTTGTTTCTTTTTAATTCTTCTTTCCATTTTGATTGTTCAATTTTATCGTTCCAAAGCAGTTTCCAATTATAATGAGAATTGTCGTTGTTTCTAAAACCGTGTCAGGTATCGTGACTTATTTTTTTTATTGAAGCAGTCAACCTCATAAAATCTGCTAACACGCATAGACCTGCCTCACTATCAGCCAAAGCCTTTAAGTCCAAACAAAAGAACAAAAACCTCATGACATAACAATTTCAGCAGCAACCGAAAAAAATGCTAGCAAACTCCCACAACATCGAAGCGGCAACACCTGCTACCAGTCCTCAAAGTACAACGGATGACTTACTCAATTGTTATAATTATTTACCTCACAACCAAGAAAAATCAAATCAAAAAGAAAAATCAAGTCACCATACCTGACGTGGTTCTGGAAATAACGGTAATTCTCACGATATTTGAAATCAAACGAACGACGACGATTCTCACGAAAATTGTAAAATGCGGCAGTTTGGAATGACAAAATTGAACAATCGAAATGGGAAGAAGAAATTTTACGAATGTAATTGATAAATTTAAGGACATTCAAATGAAAGAAATTTGATGTGAAATTTTAATTGTTCTAAGTCAGTCATGTAGTGTAGATTAATTAAGATTGAACAACTAAATATAATTAAGGCAAGATTACATTAGGGGTCTTTTATCTTATTTATTTGTAACATTTTGGTCCTTTATCTTTATTTTTTTCCGTTTAGGTACTTTATCTCTCTTAAAAGCACATATACATCTTTTTTCTCATTTTTTATTAAAAATTACATAATTATTTTTAAAAATATATTTTTATTAAAAATTAAAAAAATCCAAAAATATGATGATGATGTTCATCATCTTCATCTTCTTTCTTTGAATCTTCATCATCTTCTTTAAATCAAAAAAATTCTACTAAAATATATCTCCAAATATCGTGAATTAATGTTATATTCATCTCAAATCTTCTTTTAAACACAACAATCAAAACCTTAATTTCACAAATGTTGCAAGGAGGATGGTGGAGGTTTAGTCACAGGCGGAAGGGTTTGGCTTTACGAAAGTTAAGATTGTTCTGAAAACAACAAAATTGATGTGCAAAGCTGCTCTCAATTTTAGGGTTATTTTTATGCCAGGTTTGAATGTTGAGTTAGAAAATAATAATAATAATAATAATAATAATAATAATAATAATAATAATAATAATAATAATAATAATAATAATATATGGTGTGACAATTTATATAACTAAATCTTCTTCTTTTTTGTGATGAAACTAAATCTCTTTCTCTATATGATTTTGATTTTTGTGTTTAAAAGAATATTTGAGGTGAACATAACGTTAATTCATGATATTTAGAGATATATTTGTGTAGAAATTTTTTGATTCAATGAAGATTCAAAGGAAGAAGATGAAGATGATGAACATGTTCATCATATTTCTGGATTTTTTTCATTTTTAATAAAAATATATTTTAAAAATAAAATTATGTTTTTTTTAATAAAAAAATGAGAAAAAGGATGTATATGTGCTTTTATGAGAGATAAAAGACCGAAACGGAAAAAAATAAAGATAAAGGACCAAAGTGTTACAAATAAATAAGATAAAGGACCTCTAATGTAATCTTGTTTATAATTAAATAAAAATTAAAAGTATTAAAAGTTACCTCATGATTAAAATTGATTTTTTTTTATAGAAAAAATTGACTCATTTATTTGACATTTAATGTTGTCAATGTATATTACATTTTGATTGGTTGATATCATGAGGGGGTAAATACCCTCTAAACAAGAAAGAGTGATCTAGAAAAAACCAATTATATTACACCGTTTACGATTGAAAAAGAGTGGTACATTTATAAATCTTCAATGGACTTTATAGACTAAAATTTAATGCAACCCGTCAATTAGAGAGGCACTTTTCCAATTGCAAAAGAGTGGGGGCAGTAGACTACTTAACAAAAAAATCGAATAGAGACAATTAACATCAACTTTATGAAGGCATATAGGATATTGAAAAATGTATCACCGTAGGAAGAGGTAATCTTGTGTTTCAGTTACAATCCTATTGATTTCTCACATGTGAATTTCATATTATATAATTCGAAAAGTGTTAAACATGTTAAATAAATCCTTCAAATCCCTCGATTTTTTTTCTTCATATTTTATAATTTAAAATAAGGTACGCGAAAAGGTTGGATAATGAAAAAAAAGAAACATTCTCGTACTTATCATTTGCAACACATGTCATGACCAAGGCCCAAAAGAAATAGTCCAACTCAGACCTAGTTATCAAAGATGGACCAAGTGAATCAGTCATATCTAAGAGGACAATTACCAAGCCTAAAATGTGGGAGGACTCGTTAGATCTTGTTTTGGGGGTCTACTATAAATAACTTGAAGAAGAAATTTGAGAAGAGTATGATGAAGGTTACACGAATAATTTCAAAGTGTGTGGACACACTAAATTTTAGGTTCAACCCACATGTGAAACCGTGCAATCCGAAAAACACCTTATCGGACGTCATGAACAAACGACAATGTATGAGAAATCATCATCGACAGGTGTGGCCGGATCGAGATTTTGAGTACGAAATCGACCGATTGTCCACCCTTAACTTATTCTGGAGATCTTCAAGACATTTAGAAAGTCGATTTTTTTCTTCTTCATATTTTATAATTTAAAGTAAGGTACGCGAAAAGGTTGGATAATGAAAAAAAAGAAACATTCTCATACTTATCATTTGCAACACATGTCATGACCAAGACCCAAAGGAAATAGTCCAACTCAGACCAGTTATCAAAGATGGACCAAGTAAATCAGCCATATCTAAGAGGACAATTACCAAGCCTAAAAAGTGGAAGGATTCATTAGATCTTGTTTTGGGGGTCTACTATAAATAACTTGAAGAAGAAAATGGAGAAGAGTATGATGAAGGTTACACGAATAATTTCAAAGTGTGTGTGGACACACTAAATTTTAGGTTCAATCCACATGTGAAACCGTGCAATTTGAAAAAGCCTTATCGGACGTCATGAACAGACGATAATGTATGAGAAATCATCATCGACAGATGTGGCCGGATCGAGATTTTGAGTACGAAATCGACCGGTTGTCCTCCCTTAACTTTTTTTGGAGGTCTTCAAGACATTTAGAAAGGAAGGAAAAAAACAATATTAAATTAAATAAAGTGAACAGAAGTAAACAAAAATCTAAAGGGTTAAATTTGTTTTTTCTCTATAAATATATCAACCTTTTGTTTTAGTTCCTTTAAAAAATATCTTTGACTTTTAGTCCCTCAAAAGTTTTGTATTGCCACTTTTGGTCCCTACTTTTAAGTCAACTCAAGTGTAACCTTCCTATTTTTGAATGAATTTTTTTTAGTGTAGCCTTCATATTTTTTAATGAATTTTTTTAGGAATGTTTAGGATATTATAAGAACCTATTGCAAAAAAAGATTAGATTTTTTTAAATAAAACATGAATTAAATTTGAATTGTTTGTGATTTTTGCACTTAATAATTTTTATTTAATTCATATTTTGTCAAAAAATTATAATTTTTTTAGAGATATTGTTGCAATATTTGACACATTTATTCAAATTTCATTAAAAAAAATATATATTAAGGCTACCCATGTTGTTTTTTTATGCAACGATAAGGTCAAAAAATTACTATCCACTCTCAACAGAAAATGAAGGTAAGGTGGTGTTGCCTTGGAATCTTGGAGTGTGTTTTTCGTCAAAGTTTTAGATTCGATTCTCATCGGTACCAATTTGAGTGGACTAATTTAACTTCTTCAAAAGAAAACTGAAGGCAAAAATTAGATTCATGAACTCATCACTCACTACCCACGTAACTTGTTTATGAAACAATTGATCCGAAGAGTTAGAGAAATGTCGTTCAATGTTAGCAGCTTTAGAAACTAGTTAAGGAATAGTTGTTGAAGAGGGAGATAAAAATAGCCTGGAGATGGGAGAATGATTGGAGGATAATGAGAGAAATGATGAAAATTGAAAGGGATTGTATGTTAACAAACTTGTGAATAGAAATAGCGAAAAATATGCATTTGAATTTTGATTATATTAAAATAGACCCGTTATACTATTTTTCTTCGAAGTGTGTTACATTATTTTTTGCTAGATTATCAAAAATAATAAAAAATTGTTAAGGTAGTAAAGTGTAGATTTTAACATAAGAGAGGAGTGAAATGTAGTTTAAGCTTCTCCCAAGGGAGGATAGTGATTTTTTTTAAAATATGTTTTAAATACGATGGGAGGAAATTATATATTTGAACATAAGAGGTGAGAGGAGTATAATTCAAGTATCTTTTAAATAAATAAAGTGTAATTTACTCTTTTTATTTTTATTTTTGAAGAAGCATCTAATTTTTTATTTAATTTGTCAATTCTGAATTTGTATCTCTTTGTTTTCTGAAATTTACTGTATTTTGTTTGTTTAATTACGTAATTAATGACATGTCATTCATTTATACGGCTCGATTCTAAAACATCATTTGATTCCATTCCACATTCAACATTGTGATTAAGCCTAAATATAATAAAAATATATATAATTAAAAACATATACTTTATGCCATTTTAAATTTACGAGCTACTTCAACGACTAACAATCATACATTTTAATTTTTTTAAGCGAATGTGGTGCAGATGGAAAACCCTCTACAACCCTAAATATTTTAAAATGAAAATAAAAGATAATACAAAATATTGAAGGACATATACCTGACTCAATTACAACACTTAATGAGCCCAAACATGTATACAAGCAATCCAAATACAACAAAAGTGGTTGAAAAAAAACACAGAAGCAAATGCACACACATCATATCCATTACCCAGCAAACCCGCATACGGGTGCGAAACCATACATACAAAATTGTTCTATGAGCATTTTTATCTTGGGTCGTCGAATGAACTGATTGTCAACATGGACTGATTAACATACCAACAATCCACTGCGATAAATCACAAAAAACAATAAAGACTTTTTCGAGCATGAACAATCTGAAATCAATCACGAAGATTGGTACAAATATTAAGGCAATACCGACGTGTTGGAGGCAAACTCGAATTCTCAAAACCTTTAAATTTAAACATATCTAAAGCAACCAGGGAATCTAAGAAAAGAGAACGCCCACCATCAACAACAAGAACTGTTTGAAATGAACTAATTCGTCCACCCGCAAGGAGGGTGTTAAAACTGAAACACCTACTTTCAAGGTCCACCTCACAAACGCAACCAACCAAGTTGATAGCGGCGTTCCGCCTCAATCTCAAGCTCCCAAACGGAACTAGCTTCAAACATAGGCACAACGAGGAACCCAAATCCAATAAAAACTTATGAAAAACTCAATAACATATATACTTCCTCTATTCCTTTTAAAAACCTCAACAACACCTACCTCTCTCCGTCTCTTGTAACAAACAATTGGCAAATTATAGATTGCAAAGTAAAATAAAATTTATTTCAACTTCACATAATCAAAATTTAATTGTGTTCTTCACTTAGGCAAAATTTAACCTCCCTCCAACTCTTTCAATCAAAATTGATTTTATCATAGAACCGTTATTGTAGGAAACCAAATTTAGTTTTATGAAATATTAAATTTATATGTAGCAAAAATCAAACTTTGTTAAAAAAATAACAAATTAATTTTAATTTTATTAAAAAGGAGTAAGTAGGAGTAATTGAAAAATAATACAATTGATAAATTGATAAACTAAGTTATAACTTAATTTCACCAAAAATAAAATAAAACTTGAGAAAACACAATAACTTTTTTGCAACCTCGTTCTCCTTGGGTTGAAATTACAATTATGAGTTAATGATATGAAAAATCTGCTTAATAAGAAAAGAAAGTCGTCTCATCATGTTTAGTTACCCGATAAATAAATGGGTCTTTAATTAAAAGAGTAATGTTTTACCCCCACAAGATTTGAATGAATAATGTTAGTTGATGCATCATGATCACCGTTTGCCACATGAGTGTATTTAAACGTTGAGGTACTAATTTTATTGGACAAACAACGGTAAAAATCTAACACCACGTACGACTAACCTTATCTCAAACAAGTAAAAACACAAGACAAGACAAGTCCAACTACGAGAGAAAAAGGAAGCAACAACCACCAACACAACACAAAGTACAGAACACAAAGGAATTAGAATTGATTACACACTCTACACTTGTACTATTTTAGTGTTCTAGATATGTCACGGTAAAAAGTAAAAAAACCAAATTTGGTTGCAAATCAATGTCATCACTCTCAAACCCAGTTCTAGATCCAAACGGTACTTGAAGAACTTAACAACTACCCAACAACATCATTTTATTACCCAAAATAACCCTTATTTCGGTGCCAGGGTGTCCTTAGCATTGAAAAAGTACCACCAAAACCGCATGTCTGGAAGTTCTGTTCATTCCTTAGTTCTGGTTGTACCAAGTAAGTGACTTAAACTCTTTCACTTTTAGGGTTTTTTTTCTTTCCTTTTTCTATGTCAACTTCAAGCTTTGTTAATTCTTGGTTCTGAACTATGTTGTGTGTTTGCTTAGTGGATCTGATTCTTGAGGCACAATATTATTCCTGATTATTATTTATTTATTTACTAAGTAGGGTGATGATAATATAATGCATTGAATTGCTTCTAATAAACATGGAAAAGGGAATCATGTAATCCTAAAACAAATCATGTAATGAAACTGAAAAGGGAATAATCTCAATTAGGCAAAAATTAAATTGTTGTCATTTGCAGTTTTCTTTGACTGGAGTCATTTTATAGTAATGGGTGATGAATGATGAAATTTTCTACCATGTAGGTAGATGTATGTGACTTCTATCTATTTGGTCATATTGTTCAGGATTCGATAGGTCGTTGCATTTTGTAAATTGCAGCACTTTCTTGAAGATTTAAAGGAAGAGAAAATGAGGGTCAGGAACAAATGCAAGAAACCAACGAGTTTACGTTGTGATGCAGGGGGCAGATGTTCGACTTCTGTTTTTGTATTGAGCTTGTTAGGATGTTTGCTTTTGTTTCAATTATTATATTCCTTTGTTCATCACGCGGACAGACATGGTGGTGGAGAGCCGAGGTTGCTGGTGAGTAATCATCCGCAATTCCGTGAGCTTCAAGAAGTGGAAGAGGAAAGCCTTCATGTTCCGCCGCCGAAGGGGAAGAGGTCTCCTCGAGCAGTAAAGCGGAGACCGAAACGGACAACTACTTTGATAGATGAATTCTTGGATGAAAATTCCCAAATGAGACATGTGTTTTTTCCTGGTCGTAAAAGAGCTATAGATCCGGTTCAGGCTGTTGAGAATGATAAGTACCATTACTACCCGGGTAGAATGTGGTTGGATACTGATGGTCATCCTATTCAAGCCCATGGAGGGGGCATTCTGTATGATAAAAATTCAAGGACATACTATTGGTATGGTGAATATAAAGATGGGATCACCTACCATGCTCACAAGAAAGGAGCCGCTCGGGTAATTCCATTTTTTATAGAACTTTTGTTTTCTTTGCTAGTAATTATTGCCTTTATAACGTTAGGATTTTATGTACCTTTCATTTTTACACCAATAATGCTATTCAGTACGAGGGAGTAAATCACAAAACTCGCGATTGGAAACGTGGCTGTCACAGATAATTTTTTTTTTAAACATGTCAGTTTTTTTTTAATCTCAGAAAAATACAATATCGGTCTCTTTACGGAAAACATGGATGATGGTTAGCGTTATTTGTGACTTTCGTGAATCTTTCTTTACTCCGTACTAAGAGTATTTCCCTTTTGTTTTCAAGTAGTATCTATTCTTATCAGTTTAACATCTAACATGTGGGCCAATGGTCCACGCGATATTAAACTTGTTTCTTGAGGGGGAGAGTCCACCACAATAGTTTACTATTGGGTCCCTCGCGTGTCGTTTTTGCGTTGCACAATAGCAATTGCCTGGCGCACCCCACAACAAAAAGTGGCTAGTTAGCATCATTTTATACTGGTGCAGTGTTCACATGGTTACATCTTTTAGTTATTTTGAAAAGGATAGACAATAATACCTCCATTCCAGCAAGAATTCGTTTGATTAGAGATGCATGTTCGACTCTCATATCTTCTAGTTGCGTACTTATAGATGCATCTAGCTTGCGATAGATTATTGTTTAAGGTGCTGTGTGATTCATTCCCATTTAAAAAATAATAATAACTTACATAGCTCTTAAGTTCAAAACATTTTTGTTTTGGGTTTAGATTATAGCTTATAGTGGAGAAATAATCGCCTCTTCATGAAGCTTTCTAAGAAGAGAGAGCTTTAGCTATAAAGAAAAAAAACGTTAAGTATTTCCCATACATAAGCTTTTCTAAGCACATCCTTAGCATTGCCATTAATAGGTGAAGTCTTCGGCCAAAATTTGGTTTGTGTCTCTCACCTTGTTCTTGATATGCTGAAGTTCGCATAAAATTTTGTTGTCTTGTTAGTCTATGAAAATGGGATTTATAGTGATCTTCAAATTAAACTGGTGGAGATATCAGTAAAATTAAGGTAGTGTTTGGCCAATGTTGTTATATAACCAGTACAGCGTTGATATATTGCTATTACATATCGGGATTTGGAGCAACCGCGACGAAAACCGTTATTACTGCAATTCTGCTACCACTGCAATAGTGGTGGCTTTTTGCATATTGATGATAGCGGTTATTGCTTAAATAGCGAAAGTTTCTCTTTTTTATGTTTTTTCCCCTAATGATGAAATGAAAAATATCATTTGAGCTGCATATGACTTATTTTCAAAAACATTACAAGTAAAATAATGCTGAGTCGGCGATGAGAAGGGGTCTTATATAACCCTTGAACCCCAAGACCTAGGTAACCTCTCATCACTAAACTGCCTCTGCCTCTTCATCTTCTCTCTTCACTTCATACTTCATCTCTTCAAGACATTGATTCTGAGGATTCAGTTGAAGAAGTTGAAGGATATGCCTCACTATGTGGAAATGGGGATAATGATTATGTTGGGGAAAAGGAGAATAATTGTATCTTTTTATCTTTTATCACTATTTAGAACTACATTAGTTGTTTTGAACTATTGAGATTTTGAGTTATCTCAGTCACTTTTTTTAATTTCTGTTAATGCATTATTTTATATACAATTATTTATATCAACTGCTTTGCGGCTTTCACTATTTTCCTTCTACGCTATTTCTCATAGCGGAATTTTGGCGATCCATTATTTTCCGCGATTCATGATTAATAACACTACAGTTGGCACATGGACAGAACTAAATGGGACATCCTGTTCTGTTTTTTCACCTTGTCCTGTTCTATACTACTTTTAATAGTCACTCGTCTATCAAACAATCACTTATTAAATGTCTATTTAGTTTGGATCTAATGCAAATACTTATATAGAGAAACTTTCGTTTTGAAAATGCAAAAATAAAATTGCGCTACAACAGAAATTGAATAGGTTCAAAGCCTTTTCTTATTACTTAACAAGAAGCTCTTATTTCCATTGGCTATTTGTTCAAGACTCTGAGAAACCGATTGATTATAAGTATTAGAATATGGAATATTCTTAGTCAACTCCTATTCAACTTAAGTTCTTATTACTGAACAAGAAGTTCTTATTTCTAATAGACCTAATCATATTTACAATTTGATAATCCTATAAAAATGTTTTGCCTATATTGCCAACTGTTGAGTTCTTAGACGAGTCAGAAATTTTCTTCGCTCTGTATTCATAACAAAGAAAGAAAAACATTGTATTTTTTTCACATTCCATATGGACTTCCATTAGCTCATGTAGATGGCAAGACTTGAAGTTACTGCACAACTCAATTTATTTTGAACTGGACTTGAGACTAGCCATGCTAATTGATAGGTACATCTCGTCAACTAACTAGTTCACAAGATAGTGACCCGCTATCTTATCTTGTTCATTTGTCACTTCATCTTTCTATTAGCAAGAGCAAAGATTGTATGCTAGTGAGTTTGTGTGTAGAATTTTGTTATTCCAAGTAGATAGATATCAATATGAGTTCTTTTCTTAGTACACCAATAGGTTTTATTTTTATGTCTGCTTTTTCCTTTTCCTTGGGCTACTTTATGAATATGAAGTGAACCAGTTTCTCCTTAAATCAACATGATCTTTCATCTACTTGTATTATTTGGAATAACTATTTTTCATACTTGTATTATTATTTGTTTTTCAACCAACCTTGAATATTTACTTTGATGCATAATTTTGACCTAATGGTTCTTTCTTTATCATCCAGGTTGACATTATTGGAGTTGGCTGTTATTCATCAAAGGATTTGTGGACCTGGAAACATGAGGGGATCGTATTGGCAGCAGAGGAAACAAATGAAACCCATGATCTGCACAAATCTAACGTGCTCGAGAGGCCAAAAGTGATTTACAATGAGAAGACTGAAAAGTATGTGATGTGGATGCATATCGATGATGCTAACTACACCAAAGCGTCTGTTGGCGTAGCAATCAGTGATGCACCTGATGGTCCTTTCAATTATCTCGGTAGCCACAGGCCGCACGGATTCGAAAGCAGGGATATGACAGTTTTCAAAGATGATGATGGCGTTGCATATATAGTCTACTCCTCCGAAGACAACAGTGAGCTGCACATCGGACCCTTAACCCAAGATTATCTCAATGTGACATCTGTCATGAGAAGGATTCTCATGGGACAACACCGAGAAGCTCCGGCTCTCTTCAAGCATCAGGGTACATACTACATGATTACATCGGGTTGCACGGGGTGGGCCCCAAATGAGGCACTGGCGCATGCAGCAGAGTCAATCATGGGGCCGTGGGAAACAATGGGAAATCCATGCTTGGGAGGAAACAAAATGTTTAGACTCACAACTTTCTTTGCTCAGAGCACTTTCGTGCTTCCGATTCCTGGTTTCCCTGGAGTGTTCATCTTCATGGCAGATCGATGGAATCCAGCTGATTTAAGAGACTCGAGATATGTATGGTTACCTTTGATAGTGGCGGGACCGGCAGATGAGCCTTTGGAGTATAGTTTTGGATTCCCATGGTGGTCAAGAGTTTCTATCTATTGGCATAGAAAATGGAGATTGCCTCAGGGGTGGAACCCCTTTCAAATAATGTAGGTTGTTGTGTTTTGTACATTCATTCAAAGTCATCATATACAAAAATACTTGGGTATATATGTGTTGTGTATCAAGCACATTGTGCATTACTCATAAACAAATATAGATACATGGAATCTCAATAATGTTCAGCAGTCTTGATAGTTGACATCTCTTACAAATTTTAAGGTAAGTCGAGGGAGCTAATGTATGTATATCGAGAAAGATTATTCACTTAATCATTGGAGTTTTGGTAATAATCTAGCATTGTTGATTAGTGGTTCATGGTGTGCAAATGATTCATTCATGTCTATGTACTTCGTGGTTTTTCTTATTGTTTCATTGGTAACCACTGATTCACTACTGTTCGGGAATTGCTACGGGAACCGATCCTCAGCAGTGTAAATTTTCTGAAATGGAATCCTAGCCACCGATTCACTACTGCTCGAGTGGACCAAACAAAATTGAAGGGTCAGGATCACCACTGGACACTCGAATGAAAACCCCACTGGGAGGTTCTGAACCCGCTAGGGAGGATCCGTTTCGGAATTGCTACACAAGCATGAAGGTGGTAGCAGAATGGAGATGTCCATTTCATGTATGTTTGATGCGTAGCACATAAAAAGCAATGGTTGAGCTGAAATATTTTGCTATATGTTTATTTTGTTAAAATTAAATATGATTTGCCTTGTGCTCATTTGATTGAGAGAATTGCAATCACATCCCTCCAAAGATTGAGAATTGTTCTTCTCCCATTTGCTACCATCGCTTTGACGGGGATGAGCAAAAACAGATTCCATCGCTTTGTCCTGCTGCCTCCTTAATAGGCAGGCCTGAGCATCAAGTGCTGACCAGACTGAGCCCAAATGACCTATTTATAAAGAGAATTTCTTATCATACTCTACTTACTTCTCATGCATCCTACAATATTTTGTATTGTATATTTCAAAAGCGTAAAATACACTAAAAAAACCTTATTTTTTCGGATTTTAGAATCCGAAAATAAGGCACATCAGAGGGTGAGAAAAGAAACTCACATTTATAAATTAAGGCATCTCGGGTGGGTCATGATATTGTTTCCATTATTTTTTGAAAATGTGTTATTTCTAAGTTTGTCATTCCATCTTCTTTCTATATCAATTATTAAGTTTATGAGTATTTTATCTCCATGTTAGCAGTTTAAAATTAACATCAACTTTAGAAAATAAAAACTGAAAACGTTTTAAAAGAGTAAGCACACCCTAAAATACTTGTATGATAACTCAGTTTTATAATACTCCCTTAGTTCATGTTTGATTCTTTAAGTTTTTTATTTTTGTTCCAAAACTATGGTTCTATTAAGTTAGGATCCTCTTCATTTATTAGTCTCTTCATTTCTCCCATTTAGAGAGATAAAGACACAAAGAAGTTTGAAAATAATTAATAATGATGAGATTAACTTAGTGGTAGGATACACTACATACTTTTTTGTATCGGAAATTGTGTTAATTTATTACTTAAAAAATTTAATATTAATTTTTTTCAATTAATACTTACCATTAGTGACAAGAATTTAATGCTTAACATGTGCCCTAAGGGCACAAGTTAACATGACCCTTAAACAAATGAAGAGGATCTTTATTCGGTTCTATTAGTCTATTAGGAAACCAAGATGTAATTAATGATGTTTTTTCTTTATACCCTTAAAAAAGTAAAATAATGCATTAAATAAATTTTACTTTTCAAATTTGAACTAAGGCTAAAAGAGTCTAACCATATTGTACGGCTCTAGTGATTAATAAGTTTCATTGAATGAAAAAATATTCAGGAAAATCTGAGTCCTATTTATGGATAGAACAACTATCGGTTAAAGTTTACTTGCTTTCCGACTGAACTGAACACTGAATTATCATAAGTCCTTTTCCCCTGAGAACAAGAGGAATAACACAAAAAAAGTTTAAAAGAGTCTATACATATCAGCCTTTATTATTTTTTAAATATGTGTTTGAGTCCTAAACCCTATTTCGCTTATGAGTCATGTGAAATATTTCAGAAATAATATAAATGAAAAAACATAATGGTAACTTTAACAAATTAACCTTGTGAAGTAATATTAGTGCATTCATGATTAAAAAAAATACAAAGTGTAAAACATTAACTTGGAAGAATGTACGATTTGAAGTGAGAAAAATAATAATTAATTTTACACATAAAACTAAAAGCGACACTCATTTTAGAACAATTTTTTTTAATAAATGTACCACTCATTATGCAATAAAAAGCATAGTTTTAAAACTCAGATCGGTAATCGACGTGGTAGGGGTCTTGAGTCACTGAGTCAACGGTCGAACCACTGAGTCACTGGTCGAACCGCATGAAAAAATCAGATTAAATCGGTTGACTCGATTGTGTCACTCAGTCTTTATAATGAAAATCTCGTATTACAATGCAAGATTATGTTCGCCAAAAAAAATTATTACACTTAAAAAAAGTCAAAAAATTAACATAATTTCACGAGTTCATTTTTCAAATTTAATCCATTGACTATGATACAATTATCAATCAAATACAAAAATTAATTTTAAGCACAAAAACGATTTTCATAAAAAAAATTGCGCTATTTTTATTCTTGACAAAAGAAATATGCTATTAATCACAACAATATTTACTAGCAAGTGTATAGTTTTTGTGTTAAAAATATTTGTATATAATTTAAGAAATAATTTTTTAATATATCATTAAGCTAAAATTATTAAAAGATAATTGAAACATTAAATTATTATTTCTTTTAATGCTTTATACAAAAAAATTGTGAATTATTGTGACCTTTGGCAATTGAATTTAATATAAAAAATAAAAAGTAAATCTGTACCACATATGAGTGCATGGCGTGTTGGTATTGCTTTCTGCAATTCTAGTTGTTGTCTGTGGTTTGACGCCTTGCTTAGGCAAAACAGAATTTTTTTTAAAAAAAAATATAACAGGCCCATGTTGCACCGGCTGATAGCGGGTCAATAACATAACCGATCTAACAAGTAAACCGGACCGGTTTTTCCATTGGTTCTCGGCTGGACCGCCCGGTTCGGTCCGAATTTTATAACTATGACAAAAAGAGTAAATTAAAAAATATTAAATTTTATAAATCACATTCAACTTTAGTTAAACCAATTATTTTTTATTTCTCATAGAATATTTTGAATGAAAGTAATTTTATTTGAGACGTGTCAAACATTAAATGTGGATACATTCTTCACTTGAGAATTAAACTAATCTAAATAATTACTAAATAAATGTATAAAAATATAAATAATTAACTAATATATAAATATACTATTTTTCTTGAAAATATAAATATACTATTTTTCTTGAAAATTAAAATTAGTAACATATAACAGTGTCCAACATATTCTCAAACGAAGATTAGTCAACTTAAATGACCGTAAAAACTTTTCATCTATCTCTAATACGATAAAAAGAAAGGTTTGCAGCTAGTTAACTTCATTTAACTTTCTTAAGTTCATGTAAGAAATAAAATTTACTAGCATGTCCCTATTTATTATAGTCATCTGCACCATTGCATGTAAGGGTATTTTGAAATATAAGTTCATGTAAAAAATAAATTTACTAGCATGTCCCTATAATAACATCTGCACCATTGCATGTAAGGGTATTTTGAAATAGTAACATTAAATGTACAAGAATAACTAACTTTTGCTTATATCCCTAAATTAAGGCGGGGTCTACGTTACCCTCTCTTGTTTAGGGGGTAATTACCCTCTCGTGATATCAACCAATCAAAATGTAATATACATAGACAACATTAAATGTTAAATAAATGAGTCAATTTTAATTAAAAATAAAAGAGTTAATCTTAATCATAAGGTAACTTTTAATTTTTATTTAATTATATTAAGGTGTTCAATCTTAATTAATTTACACTACAAGACTTATAACAATTAAAATTTTACATCAAATTTCTTTCACCTGGATGTCCTTAAATTCATCACTTACATTCATGAAATTTCTTCCATTCAAGAACCCCGAACGTGAGACCAAAAACATCTCATTCACTCAAATTTCTTCTTTATTCTTCCCTATTGATCAATTCTCGTTTCTTCTTAATTCTTCTTCCCATTTTGTCGTTCCAAACTGTTGAAGTTTCCAATTATAGTGAGAATTATCGTTGTTTCTAGAATGAGGTCAGGTATCGTGACTTATTTTTTTTATTTAAGCAGCCAACCTCATAAAATCTGCTAACACGCATAGACCTGCCTCACTATCAGACAAAGCCTTTAAGTCCAAACAAAAGAACAAAAGCCTTATGACATAACCTTTTCAGCAGCAACCGAAAAAAATGCTAGCAAACTCCCACAACATCGAAGCGGCAACACCTGCTAGCAGTCCTCAAAGTACAACGGATGACTTACTCAATTGTTATAATTAACTACCTCACAACCAAGAAAAATCAAATCAAAAAGGAAAATCAAGTCACCATACCTGACGTGGTTCTGAAAATAACGGCAATTCTCACGATATTTGGAATCAAATGAATGACGAAGATTCTCACGAAAATTGAAAAACATGGCAGTTTGGAACGCCAAAATTGAACAATCAAAATGGGAAGAAGAAATTTTATGAATGTAATTGATAAATTTAAGGACATTCAAATGAAAGAAATTTAATTTGAAATTTTATTGTTCTAAGCCAGTCCTGTATTGTAAATTAATTAAGATTGAACACATAAATATAATTAAGGCAGGATTACATTAGGGGTCCTTTATCTTATTTATTTGTAACACTTTGGTTCTTTATCTTTATTTTTTCTCGTTTAGGTCCTTAATCTCTCTTAAAAGCACATATACATCTTTTTTCTCATTTTTTTATTAAAAAATACATAATTTTATTTAAAAATATATATTTTTGTTAAAAATGAACAAGATCCAGAAATATGATGAAGATGTTCATCATCTTCATCTTCTTCCTTTGAATCTTCATCACTTCTTTAAATAAAAAAAATTCTACTAAAATATATCTCCAAATATTGTGAATTAATGTTATATTCACCTCAAATCTTCTTTTAGACACAAAAATCAAAACCTTAATTTCACAAATGTTGCAAGGCGGATGGTGGAAGCTTAGTCACTAGCGGAAGGGTTACACTTTACGAAAGTTAAGATTCTTCTGGAAACAACAAATTTGATGTGCAAAGCTGCTCTCAATTTTGGTGTTATTTTTATGCCATGTTTGAATATTGAGTTAGAAAATAATAATAATAATAATAATAATAATAATAATAATATACGGTGTGACAATTTATATAACTAAATTTTTTTTTTTGTGCTGAAACTAAATCTCTTTCTCTATAGGATTTTGATTTTTGTGTTTAAAAGAAGATTTGAGGTGAACATAACATTAATTCATGATATTTGGAGATATATTTGTGTAGAAATTTTTTTGATTCAATGAAGATGATGAAGATTCAAAGGAAGAAGATGAAGATGATGAACATCTTCATCATATTTCTGGAT
>Ga0228711_1000363_pt1 | contig 52304 bp, 28 predicted proteins | sample MedpolnodulmetaG_2_FD_177996 | JGI IMG/M metagenome (GOLD analysis project Ga0228711, IMG submission 177996) | Root nodule microbial communities from Medicago polymorpha collected in Santa Monica, California, United States - brown nodules | ecosystem: Host-associated > Plants > Roots > Nodule... | reverse complement strand
AAAATGTGAACCTGAAGTTCAAATAAATTATTTGAAAGAAAATATTATTGTCTCGTCTTGATCCTCAATATATAACTCATTTGCAAAGGTAAATAAATCAAATATCAGCTGCTAATGCTCCAAACGAAATAGATTTTTGTGTCGGATAATCTAATATTGCAAATGTGTCTCAATCGTGCCTGAAACATGATAGATTAATCGATTCCAAATATAAAAATCATTGAATAAGAAAAGGAGTTTAAAGGAAAGATAACTCAAACAATGATACATAAACTCTAAAAGAGTTTTTTGGCATAATTGATTTTTTTCAGTTCCAGAAGAACTGATCAGGTACCTGAAACTTATAAAATATTAATAAATTATGTCATGAATGAAAGATTTCAATGGAATGAGATGGAACCGAAATGAAGTCAACGCCGACGTGTTTATGGATATAATATAGCGCTATATGTGATAAGTAATAGCGAGGATCATGAATTCAAGTCTATTAAAGATTATAGAAAAAGAAAATATATGCAGATGGAAAGAGACAATTCCAGTGAAATCAAACTCGCTTTGCAAAGCTGGATTTTTGGACATGTAGTCCGCACACTCAAAGATGTAAAATTAATTAGATATATATGGTTTTTCGCGCGAAAAGGGAATTAGAATGGTAAAATAGATATATAGAGAGTTTGATATGTTCACCTGAAGTGAATTGGCAAATGTCTACCATTTATTTTTAAGAGACATATATTCTTTAGGCACATATTCACCTGAAGTGAATTCAAGAACTTTTTCATACTTGATTAAATTCGGTAGCACATGAAAGACTCAAATTATATGAAAGATTTGCTACAATATTAATAACAACATTGATTCACAATGCACAAGACATGCAAAGAGTGAACCAATCAAAAACATTTACAAGATCAAGGTGCCTATGGAATAATAAGCACCCACCCAAAATCGAAACAAATTACATGTAGACACCCACACAAAGGAGAGGATGTTGCCACCAATCATGATAACTATAGGTAAAATTCACCTATTTAGATTTCAGCCATAAGAAAAAATTCAGTTTAACTTTTTCAGCTAAAACAGACGAATCAGAAGCCGTATTTTGGAATACCTAATTACAACAAATGATGTCATGATTGGCATCAAAGTAGCTTCAAGCTCAAATTCCTTTTGAAACCTTTAAATTCAATTTTCAGTTAAAACTTCAATTATTAAAAATAAAAAATTCAACTCATTTGAAAATTTAAAATCACTTATTTCATTTTTTTCGGCAGTTTTTTTCCCCCTCTTATTATTACGTAACAATATTTTAAAAAGCAACAATATTGGATATGAAGAATTTATACAAGAAATGGAAGAATGCATAAAAATAGAGAGATTTGACTAATTAGATTTTGGATGATCATACATGGAGTTTTGGTTGATTATTATTATTCTATTTTAGTATCACATATGACTCTTCTTGTGTTTCTTGTGAATAATCTATCACAATAATAAACAATAATATCCTTTTTTTTAATATTTAAATATATCTTAAATTCATCTTTAACAAAACATAGGCAATTTAGAAAAAGGAAAATTGTAAAAATGAGTCATTTTTCTTGTAATCTAATTTAAGTGTATGAAGTCCCCTTCAAGCGGTAGTAAATAAACAAACCTCTTCTCCTTTACTCTCTCTCAAGCCTTAACTAAAAACCACAACTTCATATTAGTCACCCTATACTTTCTCACTTACTCATTCTCTTCCCTTCTTGCTTCATAAATTTTAGCTTCAAACTTTCCCAACACATAATAAAAAAACATCATACAATTCTTAAAACTACATTCCCTACGTAGGAATGGAAGGCACAACCAACAACATTTTCCAAACCACCTTTTCCTCCGACAACAACAAGACAAACAACACTTCCGACAATTTCATTATTGAGGACCTCCTTAACCTCAACAATGACGTCGACGACGACGCTACCGTCATTTCCGACACCAACCTTGACTTAGCCACGGGCAACTCAACCGCCTCCTCCTCCACCGTTACCGCGGTCAATAGCGTTAGCTCGTCATCGTTGTCTGGGTGCGACCCTAATGTCGTTCCATATATCGGCTGTCAGAATTTTTCTGACAGCCATTTCTCCGGAGACCTGTGTGTTCCGGTATATTATATGTGTATATGCATTATCAATTATTATCTTTTTAAAAAAATATAAAAAGCACATAGACACTTCACAATTTCGTAACTCATTTAATTTGACCTTTTCTATTAGTTTCGATGAAAATTTCTAACTCATGCACGTATAACATATAATAACATCACATTCCATTTGAAGATTTTGAACCCTTTTTTGCCAATAATTTCAGGAGAAAAAACAACTAGCTAGGCATAAACACAACAGAATGGGGCACATTTCACGGTTTGATGACTAAATTTTATTGCAACATTTGTTTCAATTATTACAAAATTATTGATTATCACAAAAATAGTACACGTGAAAGCATTAGTATGACTATGAACATAAAATGTGTATACTTGATTACTTATGTACAATGTAATATTATTATTAATACGTAGCGAATAATGTTTCAAGAGCATATATAGAGGAATAATTATTGTTTGTGTTGAAATTTGAAATAGGATGATGATTTACGGGAGCTGGAATGGATTTCCAATATTGTTGAGGAATCGTTTTCAAGCGAGGATCTTCAAAAGATGCAACTGATATCAGGAATGAAGGTGCGAAACCAGGACGAAGAACCCCGTGAGCTTTCCCAACCCAACCGAAACAGTCCTATATTCAACAAGGAAGTTTTGGTTCCAGCTAAGGCCCGTAGCAAGAGGACTCGTGGGCCCCCTTGCGACTGGAGCTCACGTCTTCTTGTTTTGTCTCAAACAACACCGTCTTCTTCTGAGTCAGAACTCCTTATTCCCACCCCCACCTTACCTACCGTCACTGTTCCAAGGAAGCAGGCTAAGACTGCTCCAAGAAGAAAGGACAGTGACGGAGGGTCAGGTGGAGATGGTCGGAGGTGTCTGCATTGCATGACAGACAAGACACCACAGTGGCGAACCGGGCCTAATGGCCCAAAAACATTATGCAATGCTTGTGGTGTAAGATATAAGTCGGGTCGATTGGTGCCCGAATACAGGCCTGCAGCTAGCCCTACATTTGTGCTGACCAAACACTCCAACTCGCATCGTAAAGTGTTGGAGCTACGGAGGCAGAAGGAAATGTTGCGGGCACACCAACACCAACAAAACCAGATTTTACAACATCAGAGTATGATGTTTGATATGTCTAACAATGATGATTACTTGATTCACCAACATATGGGACCTGATTTTAGGCAGATGATGTAGTAGGTGCTAGTTTAGAACATCTATGGTGGAGCCTCACGATTAATTGATTTTGTAGTAGAGTTATACAACTTTTTATATTTGTTTTCCATCATAAAATTTTGTTAGCGATTATACATTTTTTCTTAACTTGGAATTTTTAGTCTTTTTTTTCAACCTTTTCCTTTTTTTTTTAGTATTATTTATGTATTGGCTTTAATTCATTTGTATCATTTTTTAAGATATTGTCCACTTTAAGTTGTGAGCAAGCCATTACAGTTATTAATTCCACATTGTTACTCCATAAAAGGAAAAGAGGATGTGAATAGTTTGGGGCGTAGATATACGTGGTATCACCCAAATGGAAGTACTATGACCCACATTGATAAAGTTATTCTTTTAGAGGAATGGGTTAGAATTTAGGGGTGGAGTCTCTTTGGGTGTTGTCGAGGGATATTTCCGAGCATTGTCCATTAATTCTAAGAATGAGTGTGGCGGATTGGGGTCCAAGGCCTTTTTAGTTTAATAATCATTGGCTTCATAATAAGAAGTTGAAACATGTGGTGGAGGACATGTGGGCAACCCAAATGGTCAATGGTTGGATGAGTTATGTGCTAAAAGAAAAACTCAAAGGCTTCAAAAGTCGCCTCAAAGTGTGGAACAAAGATGAGTATGGAGGGTTGGAGAATAGGATGTTGGGGATAGTTGATGAAATTAAAGAGTTGGATGTCAAAGGAGATGTTCGAAATCTTTCTTTGATGGAGGTGGAGACCATAAGTGATTTAATTAAAAATCTTCGAAGCAGGTGGTCTAAAATCTTTTGATGGATAGGTGTTATCACCCCTCCGAACTCTTTTGTTCAACTTGAATGTTGGATCGGAGGTGCTTTAAAAAAGAGGAAAAAAGATTTTTGGTTAATTTGACATACTTTTGTTTGAGGTGGACGGAATTGTAGAGGAGATCAAAGTGATTTATTGGAAATGGTTGAGTTTGTGTGGGTTGAAGCCATCCCCTTATATGTTCTATGAATGGAGTTTGTCTGCGGGAAATTGTTTTAATTTGTTAGGTAATGGTGCTTGTTCGCATTGTTTGTTGATAGGTTGGTTCGTGTGGATTTTACGAGGATGTGTATTCTTCGTAGGTACGACTTTGGCTATATTCGGTCTGATGGATGGATATTGTTAATTTTGAGTTTTGTTGCTATGTTGTGGTTGTGTTTTTACAAAAGGAGGGCATTGTTGTTAATTTTAAGAAGTAATTAGAATACTATTAAAATAATGGTGGATTCTAGGGTGAGGGTTCAATTAAGTCCCTCACCGGTGGAGCACCTAAAAAGTACCGTGTGATTTAAAGAGCGGTTCAGATTTGTCGATATTAAAAACGAGAGCATCAACAAATTTCCACACACAACCCTGCATTTTCTCTTCCCTATCATATCCAACCCGCCAAATTCCGTCAAAGATTCTTGTTGCAAATCAAAACTTTTGTGACAAAATAATCTAACCCCCATGTGGGTCCTCTTAAATTTAGTGTTTAGATGAAGGAAATAGAATTATTGGTTAATTAGCATAAACAACATTAGCTACACTATGGGGGATGAAAATTAATTAAGCATATGGTTGCTTCTTTGTTATGTTTTTCATGGCATCACAAATCGATTAGAGGTTAAATTGAATCAATTTCTTAAACCATAAATTGAATCAATTTATATGCTACTCTTAAACACGCAAATAAAAGTCAAAAGGGCAGAAGAACCATTGCTTATGATTCTTGTGTATTGGTCCCAACCCAGAAGAGAACCTCACTAGTTCTTGTTCTTTTGAAGTTAATTGTTTGTGCAAAATTATTTTTTTATATATTTTAGATTTTCAGCGAGCAACTTTTGCAGATTTTAGCATGTTGGAGAAGAAGCAAATGCAAAAGAGACAGAGATAGAATTGTATGTGGAGATGTATTGTTGTTCTCAATTATAATATCAACTAATCACAACCGCTGATGAAATCTAACAGTACTTTTTAAGTGCTCCACCGGTGAGGGACCAACCTAGAATCCACCTAAAAATAATATCCTAGGATTATTATTTTTTTCTTAGAAAATTAAAAGTACAATAAAATAGATATAAATGATTCGTATTTATTATAAAAGCAAACATATATCATATTATCACACTATTGTAAAAAAAAATCATATTATCACACTAAAGAAAATATATCTATAAAGAAAAATATTCACACCATGCATAAATGTATTTAATAAAAAATCGAGGATGTCTTTACTTCCATTGCTTTTCTCCAATTTCAGTCACATCGATGGTTGTTGAGAAAAATTGTCTACATATGCTACTTTAATTTGAAACACCAATGTCTCGGTGCGGCTTTTATCATCAGTATGCATAACACCATTTTGTACCTAATATTCTTGTTATTTTTTATGAATTGCATATAACTAGCATAGACACCAAATACGGGATAGAATGTCGTCATATATATTATCTATACTAACAAAAATCATATACTTAAGTCTTAAAATTTTGGATAAAGTTGCAGTGGCATTATTATCATTTGTGTGGTTTCCTCTTTCTCCAAATTGTCGATCTACATCAGTTTAAGCTCCCACAGAAAGCCCAACGGTGGTATCACATCTCGGTTCGACATTGTGAGGGAGCAAGAGTTGTTCTTGGTGGTGGACTACGGACACAAAGATCCTGACACTTAATGGAGAGATGTTAATATGTCAAGTGTGAGTTAAAATTTCATATTGTATGCAAGTATAGATGTGAGAAACATTTAAGTGAAATGACTCATATACATAATGCCTTCAGACTTTAAAAGAAGATGTGATGTGAATCTCACTTCTATGATTGTTTTTAGCCTAATGTGATAATATAATCCAATATAGGCTCTTTGCCTAATGTGATGAGTTGTTTCGTTAGTTTTTGAGTGTTATTTGTTTAATTTTTCATCTTAAATTTTAGTTTTTGAATGTCATTCGTTTTCACGAAGAAGAAAAAAATTCAACCTTTATCATTTAAAATTCCTTCACTTTTGCTATTTAATGGGATCTTGCAATAGAAGAATGTAGATGTATTATGATGAGTTAACAAAATACATATTTATTGGGCATTTTAAATAGATGTACATATTTTTAATAAGTGTAATATTTTGGTAGCAAAATTGCCTAGTAATATTCAACTTCTTCAACAAATCCATAAAATCACCAGTAATTCATTGTGTTTCCTATACTCTCACGAATAAAACACATACTCCTTATTATTTTCTCTTTTAGTTCCTCTCAAGTTTAAATTCATTTTTCATCTTCTTTTTTAATTTACTTTATCTCTTCTCATGAAAGAAAAAGCAAACATCCCTCTATAAAATTGTCGCCAACCCACTTTTTTTTACCATGTTATGTCTCCTACCTTATGTGATATCTCACTAGATCACATACATATATAGTCTCACACGTAAGAGAGATGTTTATGTTTTATGTGTGAGTTAAACTTCTACATTGTATGCAATAGTATACATTGAGCAACATATAAGCGAGAAGAACAATATACATAATGCCTTAAGATTTTACGTGAAGATGTGATGTGAATCTCACTTGTGTAGACTCCCTCAGAATTCCAAATATCATAATAAATTGTATTTTTAGTTTTTGAATTTCATTTGCTTAATTTTTTATATCAAATATAAGTTTTTGGAAGTCATTTGCTTTCTTACAATTTTTTTATCCAACCAATATTATATCAAATACCTTCATATTTGGTCTTTGCTTGAACCTGTTAATGGAAAAATACAGATGTGTTATGCTGAATTGAAAAAGTACATGATTATTAGACTTTGGCCAGGGACTTTCAAGTGTGCTACTTTTAAGATTGGATCTTCTATTGAAAATTTATCAGTAATACATAATTTAATTTCTCCGCTCTCAATGGCAGATCCAATTTCATCTCTTGTTGAAAGAATGCATTCATCAAGCTTTTTAAATACAATTTGTTAAGTTTGATTGGTTGGAGAACGTAGACTCGTGTTTATTATAAGCGTCAATACTTTGCAATGATTGCACAAATTGGATGAGTTGATGGAAACTACTAGTGTGTCTTGTCTACTTGCTTTCCTTATCACTGACAAACAAAATCTAAAATCGCCGCCCAAAACTATTGATATACCACCAAAACATTTGTCCAAATCAGTAACGATTCATCATTGGTGTTTCGTCCCAACTACTTAATTTGGTTTTTAAGAAGAAAGCAACCTTGTTACTATTTTTTTCCTTTTCAAATCCACGTATCAATGCTTCATTGATTTGCAATGGAATATTGAAGGATGAACTGGTTGTACGAACACCTGGAAGTAACATGTATGTTATGACCCTATATTTTTTTTTTTTTTTTGTCTAAGTGATAATAGTTTTGAGCTTCTTAAGCATGTGGGTAGTAGTTCAATTTCTGCCTCATGCATATGGAAAATATTTGGATGAGATGAGAGAATTCACCTTATGTGTCCTATAGGTTTTTGAACCAAGATTAGTCATTGTTAAGCGATGGTGTAAACTCGTACCAATTTCATAATAACTCGATAAAATATCAAATATAAAGTTAGTTAGCAAACTTAATTGAACATTTAATTAGCATATCTAAAAAAAAAACATTAAAAATCAATATTTATTAACAATGATAATAATAATAACAATAATATTTGAAAATTGATAATTTCAGCCAGCATTTATTTGGTATTATTTTCGACCGAGATTTTTCATTGATAAGTTAATCGATAGTTGGAGCATCCATAACGGACCTCTCCGTTTGATTGTTTAAATGAGTCTCGTATGTAAATGTCACTTGTTGTTATAATTAATACTTAATAAGATTTAATCTCTCAAACTCTAGAGGTATTTTAAGGGATTAACTTAAGGACTTTCTCTGAGTTCGTTTCTTTTCTTTTCCTCATCTTCTTTTGTTGTTGTTTCCTTTTATTCATACATTTATAGCGCAATACAACTGATTCATAATTGAACCTCATTTGACTAAAAAAAATAAAATATCTCTCAAACTCAGCCCTTCAAAAAAATATCAAATGGGCCTTAGTAATAAATATGTATCAGTAAATTTTGACAGTAGTGTATTTATTCATTCATAATTATCTAATATTTGAAATATTAAATTAATTCAATTATAAATTCTAAAAAAAGTGTATTTTTTCAATCCTGTTAATAATTCAAAAAAAATAACTAAAATTCGAAAAGATAAAAAAAATGATTGGAAATTACACAGTTTAAGTAACAACTTTGCATATGGTCGAAATCATAGTAAAGAAACAAAAATGTACTTTGACCGACAATGACGGAATTTACAACGAAGTGATCATGTGTAACACACAAATAATAGGAGAGTGAGGGTGTCTATAAAAATACGATTCTAAATAGAAGAAAGATCCCATTGTAGATGGTCTTAACCACCCTTGAGTGAGAAAATAATTATTTCATGCTATTATTTATAAGATCATCATGAGAAATAAAATCAATCATGTAATCAATTAATATTCAACAGTGTTTCAAAAAGTAGTAACAATTGATTTATGTAAACAGAAAATTAAAACAAACTGAGTCATGATATGATGATGAAATCACAAAAACAAATGAAAGAAAAATTAAAATATAAGGAAATGTCTTATTTAACTAAAAGGGAAAGAATTTCTTTTTTTGAAGGGGGTGATTTAATGGCAAAATTGACCCAAAAACTAACATTTTTCCCTTCCCTCTATAAATTTACTAAGAATTAATATTTGCTTAAAAAAAAAACCAGCACAAAGACGAAATAAGTAAGTGGAACAAAATTTTCTCTCAAAATAGGTTGTCACTTGTCATGAATTATCGACTAATTAATATTTATAAAGTCTTTTTTTTTGTGGTGGTCGGGGTTTGAACCCCGAACCTTATATATATTATGCATTGTCCATACCAACTGAGTTAAGATCACGAGGACTGTAAAGTCTGTTTAGAAGACTAATAATTTTAACTTTGAGTAGAAAAATTAATTTTTGAAAACATATAATAAAAATAAACACGAAAGTTATTTAAGTAATTTAATCTAAAATAAATGGAAATGAGATAGAAAATTATCTGACAATAGACAATAGGGTTTGTTGATTTATATATATATATATATATATATATATATATATATATATATATATATCATTTTGTTTGGATTATTTTTAGAGGATTTGGTAATTTTTACTATGTATATAAACTTTTTAGTTAATCCTCTAGATGGACAACAAATCTCTTCCTCATTTTATCTTAATTTAATGAATTAAATTATATTTTTAACAACCCTTATATTTGAACACCAATTATTCTCAAACACTCATTTTGCACTTCATTTAATTTTTTCTCTATTTATCTTTTCCTCTCAATATTTTTCGTACTAATTGTTATATTCTTCTTCCCAATGTTTTTCATACTATTTCTTATTATGTGCTTGTTTGACACTAATAACGAAAAATGAAGACAAACATGTGTATTAATCGAATAAGATAATTGGTTTTGGAGACACTGGAAAAATTAGAGTAGTAAGTTTTTTTTTTTAACAAATAGGGAGTATTGTTGAAAACCCAAAAATAAATAAAATTGAAAAAGAACTTTGAAATCTTTGGTTCAATATCGGAATTGTATGAAGAATGGTGAAATTAGAATCAATATCTATAGAAAAAATTCAAGAAAATCACTTCATTAACGTATAGATCCAAAATTTGCTGCAAAAATAATTTATAATATATATATTATAGTTATAAAAATATTACATCATGTGAAAATGAAAAAAAAAAGTATAAAATTGTTTTTAAAAACACATGAGTAACTTGTCAAAAAAAAAACACATGAGTAAATAAAAAACATATGAGGAATTTATTTTATACTTATCACAAATATATATTTTTACTTTTTACCATAAATAATATGAACTTAAATAATGTTTTTTATGTACTTTTAATTCAATCATTCCTTATATATAATCAACGAATGGCTGTTGAAGGCTTCACTCAAGTTCTTTCAAAGTCGCAGAAGCAAAATCTTAAAAAGCAAGTCATTGGCAAGCCTTATCAGACCCGTGCAAGGAAGATGGATTGTCTTACTGATTTAGGAATAGAAGCTGTCAAAAAATTGGGAGAATTGGTTGTGGTGTCATCCATGAAGCATTTTAAATATTTGACACAACACAAAACAATTACAACCAATCTGGAGGAAAAACTCAAGAACTTGAAAATGATGAAACAAGCATTGCAAACAAGAGTGAACATTGAAAGTAGGAAGGGACATGAAATTGAACCTACTGTACTAAAATGGCTCTCTGATGTGACAACAATTGAAGATCAGTTGCAAAAGTGGCTCTCTGATGAAAAATTTAACTATTCATCGGGAAAGCAAACCACTAAAAACATAGAATATATTACAAGCTTGAAGGAGGAAAAATACAAATTTAACAATATATCCTACCCTTTGTCTAAAAAAAACAATATATCCTACCCCACAGTTCAGTCAAAATGATTAGCATTTGTGGGATGGGCGGAGTGGGAAAAACCACAGTGGTGAAAGAAGTCATCAAAACAATAGAAAAAAGTAAGCTATTTGATGAACTTGCGATGATAGTGGTCTCCCAAGATATAAATTATGAGAAGATCCAAATACAAATTGCTGAGGATTTGGGCATGAAAATGAATAAGGTCAGCGAGAAAGGAAGAGCCAAGGACTTACTTCAAAGACTGATGAGTAAAGATAAAAATATCCTAATTGTGCTAGATGATGTATGGGGCATTCTTGATTTTGAGAATATTGGACTTCCTAAGAAATATTGCAAAATATTGCTCACATCAGTGTATTCAAGGTTCTATTTGGTTAGAAATGCTTTCAGCTGAGTTGCATTTGGATTTCTATCGCGACAGAATTGGCCTATCCAATTATAGATTTCCTTAGTCTTTTATTTATTTTGCTTTGTTTCTTTTTCTTTTTTAAGGGTTTTGGCCGAGTCCCCCTCTTTCTTTGTACATACCTTTTCCCTTTTTTTATTGAATTTAGAGGTTGACAGGCATAGGGCAGAAGCTTCCCGGGATGCCAATCTAGGTGGGATGTCGGTGTTGTTTCCTGATGTCTGTCTCTCTCCCTGCGTAGCAAAAAAAAATAAAAACGTTTTTCTCTGACCCTTCTTATCACCATTGTTTTTTATTTTTTTTCTTCTACAAATAATATGAACCTTTTTATAGAAACAAATAATATGAACTTAATCAATGCTTTTTATACACCACCACATCATTCCTTATAGTGAAAAACGAAAATGTTTTGCTTTGCCTTTGACCTTTAAATGATGTTTCCTACCTGGAACATAGACATTGATTCTACTAATTTTTGCTTCCTTATCAAATTATAGTAGCTATGTGTTATCCTTCAAAAAAAAATGTTGGTACATGTTATATTTGTTTTTTTATCTCTTATTTGCATATCTTGTGCCTAGTTTAGATGCTATTAATATTTTTATTTTTTGATTTTACAGAGAGAAAACACCTTAAATTTTGCCCATAAATTTTTCAAATCACATAAAAAAATGCAACATAAATTTTATATCAATTCTCATGGTGCAAAACAAAAAGTACGTAAACTATAATTAGTTATGATAGTGCTACGTATAAGAAACTTCTATAATGAGAAAAATGTCAATATAGTTTAAGGCATTGTTGCAAACATATAAAATTTTCATCGCTAATTAACTTTATTTCATGTCCATTCTCCTGTATTGTTGTGGGTAGAATTAAATTGATTAAATGTCATAATATTTTTAAATGAAATTTAAGGTGACAGTAAAGATAATTGGTACAAAGACAATCACTGAAATTAATGGAAAAGAATATGTCCATAATTGTTTATTGGGATAGGTTTATGTCCTTTAGTTTTTTTTTTTTTCATTTTTTCTTAACAAATATTTATCCTAAAAAACTTGTTTTTTGTTTTGTTTTGAGAGATCCTAAAAAACTTGTTAAAAAATATGCTTAAAATATCTATAATTTTCTATTTTAAATTTGAAAACTATCTTATATACTATTTAAAAATGAAAGACATAATAATTTCTTCATTATCATAGTTGAAAAGTGATATCTTTAATATATTGAATTAATAGAAAACATATCCTATAAAACAAATGATTTTTTTAATGATAAATGTTAGTAATTAGTTGTAAAGGGAAATTATTAATTACATTAATTGAGACAATTGATATGAGATTAAATGCTAACATTATTTTGTGTAATTTTTTAGTGGACATAATGACTACTCATAGCATCATTATTGAATTAATTGTAGAATCTGAAATATTTTTAGGATCCAATTTTTTTATCAAAACAAACTGACAAAAAATAATTTGAATTAATTAAATTTTAGGAGGAATAAAATGGTCCTTGGAAAAATATGGCATTGTTTTTTTTAAAATAAATAAACAAGTAGACTACAAATCAAATGAAGTAATTGAGTACCAAAAGATATTAAATGAAATGCAATAAACGTTTCTTAACAGATATTTATACTATATATTAAATTCATGAAGTTAAAATAAATTGAAATAACAGAACTTTTTTTTGTATATTGAAGTTGGTGTCTCAAATTAAAAAAATATAAACATGAGTATGAATATAAGAAACAAAATCTTGAGTAAGATTTGATTTGATCAAGGTTGTATTGAAGATAATGTAATAACATTTTCAAAAAATCATGACTTTATGACACATTCTTTTAGAGTTAGAAACCGCGATTATGTGTCTCGAGAAACTTTGATTATTGCTCAATGGCTGATTGAAACTTTTGATACATTCTATTGAACGAACTATGATAAATGAAAAGTCGTTATAGTAAATCATGATAAAGTTAAGATGTGTTCTTATTAAAAAAGGTTTGTCCAAATTAGATGATGTGAATCATTAGGATGTGTAACAAATTGGGAGACGTGTTAAGAATTCATCAAATAAGAGTCCATGTGTAATACAACATTTATATAAGACAAATATTATAGATTAGATATAGATAAAAGCTAAATAAATTTATTGAGATTATTTTTTCGACATATCAATTCATTAAGTAATATTCAATCAACATAAGGTATATAAACTCTAACATCTTGATTCTATATCAAATACAAAACATTGCCTCAACTAAAAATTGTATTGCTGATTTTGAACGCCTTGAAGTCAAAGAATATAGACCATGCTCTTCAATGGGATCCTGAGAAAGTAGAATTAACGATTAACAATAAGATACACAAAAAATAAAATCAACTTCATAATCTACAACCAAGTGATTTAACTTCCATGCTTTTAAAATACAGAAAATACCTTTTTTTTTTATGAATTTGTTTATGAAGGAAGGGATGGGGAAGAGACATATGCAAATAATGAAAAACAAATTGTCAATATATAGGGGAAATAAATCATGACATGATCAATTTTGATTGGCTGATGAAAACTAAATGTGTCATGAATTATTTTGATTGGCTAACAAAAAATAAATGAGTCATAATTCAATTTGATTGGATGATAAGAAAACATTAAATGCACCTTTCAATATAAGGTTGCCACCTGTACTATCAAAATAAAAATGTTTATAACAGAGATGTTCTTATAAATTATGTTACACTAATTTTTGTGCTCCGATTCAATTTTACTCTCGTGTTTTGTTCCCCCTATTTTAGGGCTCATATCTTGCGTGTCTGGTAACATTTTGTCCACCATCTCTACACATTATGAACTATCATTATCATGTTACCTTATATGCACCGTCAATCACGAATCACGAGCTACTCATGTGCAGTTCACGACCAATCAACAATATCAAACCATAAATCTGCAAAATAGAAAACAGTAACAAAACCTATAAAACCTGAGGCGTGATGTAGTTACTGTCCTTTTAATTTTGTCCTTGCAAATCATATTCTATTTTTTCAAGTGAAAAGAATTGTATTCTTTTCTTTCCACATGCATGCATTTCTAATAGCTGTATAGAATCTCCAAACTCGTTTCTTTTGTTACTTCATATACTTTTCTTAACTCCAAGATATACCTAAGTCTTTTCATGAGCAAAATAAAAAGGATGCTTTTATCAATTTGTTTCTTATACATCTTAGATTTAATATATTTGTAAAACCGAAAATTCTGAGAATTTTATAGGTACGTGTGTTGGTGTTTGTATTCATGAAGATTGCATGCTTGTGTGTTATTGAATGAATTCTTAATAATTTTTTCTTCACAAATGTAAAGAGAACAAATTCTTTTATTTTCCCTTCTTTCTTGATAAAGTTAAATTCTTTCTCGAACCATATAAGTTGCTTCTTTGTTGGTTGAGGAATCCTAGAAACCATTATATATTATCATTCCATTCCAAATGTAATCTCCTTCACCTCACTTTTTCCATTCCTTTGTTTCTTGAAAACACTCTAAATTTTAATTACTTTGCTTCGACGCTTATCAACATCTCTTATTCATTCAAAAGCTATTGTGTCGCTTTGCTCTCGCTAAGGCCTGGTAAGTATTTCCAATTATTTTTGCTATTTATTTTCTCTTATACAATATATATATAGACACACACTAGCGTTGGCATGGAAGTATGCTTATTTATAAGGGTCAATTTGAAAATTTATAAGTTATACAGTCGCCGAACGGGGTTTTATGGTAACAGCGGAGCGATTCTGCCCCCGCCGGAGCCACCAGAGCTACGTACAGTATGATTCTTATCGTCAGTGCCTCCTTGGTTGAAACATTTTTTTAATTATGAAGCACGGATTCCAACACGGACACCTGATGTGACACTGACATAAACATTTCGACATCACTAATGTAAAAAATATAGGACACCAACACCGCTACTAATATGTTAATTTATTTAGAGTAAATTACAGTCCCCTCCTCTAAAAGAAGCTTGTATTACACTCCCCTCCCCTCTTAAGTTAAAATGTACACTCCCTTCCCTTGAAAAATAAAACTTATATTCCCCTCCCCCATAAGATGCTTGAATTAGAACCTCCTCCCTTAATAATTAAATGTGCACTACATTTAATATATTTTAACATGAATAAATATTTTTACGATATCTACTAATTTTAAAACACCATTTAAGAAAAAAAAATCATTTATTTGTAATTTGAATGTCAATGATGATTAAATTCAATTTTATTTTGTGTTGTTTTTATACTTTATAATTTATAATAGGGTTTAAAACTAGATGTTAACAAAATTGTGAATAGAAAATAGAGAAAAATATGAATTTGAATTTTGATTATATTAAAGTGGACGCACAATACTATTTTTCTTTGGAGTGTGTTTGATTTTATTTTTTTGATAAATTACTAGAAATAAAAAAAAACTTATTAAAGGAGGAAATTGTAGATTTTAACATAAGAGAGGCGATGGATGTAATTCAAGCTTCTTTTCAGGGGTGGGGAGTGAAATATTTTCTAATATGTTTTGCATAAGAGGGGGAGGGGAGTGTATATTTTAACACAAGAGGGGAGGAGAATGTAATTCAAACATCTTTCAAGGGAGAGGAGTGTAATTTACCCATTTATTTATAGACAAACTAAAATGTAAATCAAAATACATACACAAGTATCTAACTTGAGCAATTTATTTCATTAAAAAACTGTTTTAAAACAAGACATTATAGTATTTGACCTTTATATATTCATCGGCTATCAAAAAGTTAAAAATGTTATTATCAACTTATGTTTATAACCTGCTAATTGATCAACATTTCTCAAAACATATGTAACTCTCATATCTACTGTATGTGGAAGCAAATGAGAAGATTAATCTTTCAAATATTTGTCTAAGTTGTCCAACACGGCTTGTATGTTATATAAATATCGATCACTACTGGAAACTCCCAACTTTCCTGCGGAATCCAGTGATAAATCTGCAGCAAACATGTCTCCTGCGGATTTTGCCAAGGATTTGCTCTCTCAGGTAATACCTTTGTGGGTAATTGTTCCCTGAGAATTTAAAAACCGCTAGAAACTTTCCTACGGAAATGTCCTCAGTAAAAGCCAATAATATCCGCAGCAAATTATTGGTCAGGGTGGGAGAGGGTTCCCTTGCTCGTGAATGTTTCCTGCAAACATTCCGCATGTAATTCTGCAGGTAATGCCGCAGCAAAGCTGTTTCCGCAGGTAATTCCTCAAGAAACTGAACCAAACGCCATAAAAATTCACAGGAAATTTAGGGATTCATCAGTGCATTTTTTTTGATTATTTTCTATTAATGAATGCCAACAGCCATATTAAAGTCATTTTTAATTATTTGTTTGATAAAGAAGTTTATTAGAAACTATCTCAAGTAAAATTTGGGACACAACATGTTCGTTTTTTAAAAAACATGTAAAGAGGTAAAAGATCCAAAATAGCATACACTAAAAAAAACAAAATGGAAATAAAAACTTGTTCTTTGTAACAAACACACTAGTCATAAAATACATCAAGTCTCCGTCATTATGAAGCTGCAAAATATGCAAAATAAACATTTCAACAAACACTAAAATATGACAAAAACACTCTAGTCACATTATGACAAAACTTGTTCTTTTGCATGAGGCATGTTATGTAATTTTGCAATGTCTTCTGCTCTTAGTCTTGTAGCTTGCTCTTCTGCCAATTATTTCTCAAGCCTTGTAGTTTCCTCCTTCAACTTTGACTCAATCTACAAAACCATATGATTGATCAAACACAAAAAATATTAGGAGAAATATTCAATTATGTAATATAACTATATATCATATTCTACCATGTGAATACTATTTAGAGAGGCTGAGATCTTCTAAATAAAGTTCAATCTTAGAACAAAAAAGTACAATTCATAACCAATATACTACTAATAATACACATATTTTCGACAATGGAGCAAATTACTTCATATGCTAATATATGTGAAAAAAGGCAACTGTACACAAAGAGTCCAATAGAGAAACATACCAAAATTTGAGACTCCAAGTTACTAGTTATCAATACGATAACTATTGTTATCTTCATCAACATCTTCAACAAAATCATTGTCATCTTCATCGACATCTTCAACAAAATCATTGTTGTCATCTTCATCAATGTGCTCATTTGATTCATTGTTGGGGTTTGAAACATAGGAAGAAGATCCGACAAATCCCAAATGTTTCATAATGACATCAAGTTTTTTATTAGCATTGATCATCTCTTTTTCTTGCCGTTAAAACATGGGAAGAAGATCCAACAAATCCCAAATCTCATCTCTTTTTTATTAGTGTCGACACCGGTCTTAGGAATGTCGAAGTAAAGAAAAAAACAATTTTATTTAGGACACCAATCTTATTTGTCCGACATAGTGTTAAAGAAATGCCGGACACAAACGCGTGTATGTGCTTCATAAGTTTTTATGCTTCGGCTTAGGAAAGCGTAACAACCAACTCATCTCAATTAGGAATTAGAATTACTGGATCACTCTAATTAATCCTGTCAATTTGGCCAAGAACAGTGATGACATTGAAATGGTGGTGAAGTTCATTTGTCCAAATTTGAACACTCATCGCTCGTAGAGATTCCTCTATCAAGTTATAATGCTGCTACCATATTTCCCTTTCTTCCTTTGTACGTAGTACAAGTTAATAAATAAATATCATGCATTCTGCTTTGATAGAGATAAAGATCGTAATAATTGGCAAGAAAGAGAGCATAAAATTGTATTCATAAGGATGATACTCATAGAGATTCATATTGAATAAACATAGATTGATAAAAGAATGAAGAATGATACAATGGAGAGAGTTATTTATAGCTACTAAGAGTAACTACCTAACCAACTTTCACTCTAGTAACTAACTTGGTAAACTATCAACTAACTATAGTTGATTCACTATACCATAATAAATTGATTTCTCTTGCTCATGATGGGTTCTTCGGGTGTCCTTATATTGCAATCAAGTTTTGAATGATTATAACCCTTAATCCCTTTGCTTTATGCTATGCATTTTGTCTTCTTAATTGAATAAAAAAATGTAAGAGGGAAGGTTTTATTGATTTTAGCCGAATCATCTTTGCTTGCACCACCATTTAGTTCCTTTACATCAACCAGATCATAGTGATGAAATTTTTCCTAACATAACATCTTCAAAATCCTTATTTTATTCAGGTCTCACCACATGTATGTATAATATAATCTTACAAACTATACCCTTAGTATTATGATTTTTTTAACTCGATAGGAAGATTCATTCTCTGACATCAAGAAATGAATTCAAAGAATATGGAATTGTTTGTCCTACTTACCTTAATGATTGGTGATTTATAGTTTATAACATTTTGCTAGCAAGTAAAATGTCTATTTATAATAGTACTATTTTTATCTTTGTAATTATCTACAAAAAATTAGATCTAACACATTGCTCTCTACCTTGTTTGTATTCCCTTTCATAAATGGTTCAGAGAAGATGGAGTTTCTTACTGAACTAGCAAAAGAAGCTATCTCAAAGCTTGGAGAATTGGCAGTGGAGTCTACGGTGAAGCAGTTTGAATATATGGCTCACCACAAAAAAATTATTGCCGACTTGAAGGAAGAACACGATAAGTTGGAGGGTGTTAAAGAAGCACTACAAGGATGGGTGGACACAAAAAGTATGAATAGAGAAGGAATTGAACCTAACATACAAAAGTGGCTAAATGATGTTGCAGCTTTTAAAATGTGTTAAGAAGTTTCTATGAAGACAAAGTTAAAATGAACAAGAAATGTTTTGTGGAAAGTGTCCAAATTTGACATATAACTACTTGTTGGGAAAGCAAGCCGCTAAAAGCATTGAATATATTACAAGGTTGAAGGAGGAAAAAAATGAGTTTCAGCTCATATCCTACCATAAAGCTCCGCCAACTCTTGGGTCAACCTTCACTGAAGATATTAAAAGCTTGGAGTCAAGGAAAAAAATCATAACAGAAATCATAGAGAAACTAAAGGATGATGAGTTCCAAAGAATAAGCATATGTGGGATGGGAGGAGTGGGAAAAAACACATTGGTGAAAGAACTCATCAAATCTGTAGAAAATGAGTTATTTGATAAAGTTGAGATGGCAGTGATATCCCAAAATCCAGATTACAAGAATATACAAAGTCAAATTGCTGATTGTTTAGGCTTGAGTTTGAAAAGTGAAAGTGTGGAAGGAAGAGGCAGGGAATTAATGCAAAGATTGAAAGAAATTGATGATGATGGAAAGACTAAAGTCCTAATTGTGCTCGACAATGTGTGGAGGGAGCTTAATTTTGATTGGGTAGGAATTCCGTCTCGAGATAACCAAAAATGTAGCAAAATTGTATTCATGTCACGAATTGAAAAGGAGTGTCAAAAGATGGGAAGCCAAGTGAATTTTCATGTTTCTATTTTGCTCGAGGATGAAGCTTGGTATCTGTTTCAATCAATGACAGGTGATGTTGTATATGAACCTCATATTTATCCAGTAGCAAAACAAGTTGCAAAGGAATGTGGAGGTTTGCCTCTCGCTATTGTAATTGTTGGTAAAGCACTTGAAAATGAGAAAGAGCTTACTGCATGGGAGGATGCATTTGAACAATTACAAAATTCACAGTCATCTTCCTTCCGAGATGTTCATGATTATGTTTACTCACGCATCAAGCTTAGTTTCAAAATTTTGGGTAGCACAGAACACAAGAAGTTCCTTATGCTTTGTGGATTATTTCCAGAAGACTTTGATATTCCTATTGAAATTTTATTGCGTCATGCAATAGGCTTGGGATTGTTCAAAGCAGTGGGTGAGCCATGGAAAGCAAGAAATCGAGTGCATAGTTTGGTGGGCAATCTAAAAAGATGCTTCTTGTTGTTGGAAAGCAATGTTCCAGGGTGTGTGAAGATGCACGATATTGTACGCGATGTTGTCATCTTAGTTTCATTTAAAACAGAACATAGGTTTATGGTGAAATATGACATGAAGAAGCTGAAACAAGAAAAATTGAATGACATCAATGCAATATCACTTATCTTGGATCACACTATAGAGTTAGAAAACAGCTTAGATTGTCCTACGCTTCAACTTCTACAAGTGCGATCAAAAGGAGATGGACCAAATCAATGGCCAGAACATTTCTTCAGAGGAATGAGAGCACTCAGTTTTGTCAATGCACAATTTACACATTCAAAAACTTTCATCTTTTTCACAAGCTTTGGTTAGTCTTCATACACTACAAGTAGAATATTGTGATGTTGGTGATATATCTATAATTGGTAAGGAACTTATACACATAGAAGTCCTAAGTTTTGCACACTCTAATATTAAAGAACTTCCAATTGAAATAGGAAACTTGAGCATTCTAAGATTATTAGATTTGACAAATTGCAATGATCTTAACGTCATTTCTACTAATGTCTTGATAAGACTGTCTCGATTGGAAGAACTTTATTTAAGGATGGACAATTTTCCTTGGAAAAGAAATGAGGTTGCGGTCAACGAGTTAAAAAAGATATCTTATCAACTAAAGGTCTTTGAGATAAAAGTTAAAGGTACTGATATTTTAGTCAAGGATTTGGACTTATACAACCTACAAAAGTTTTGGATTTATGTGGATATTTATAGTTATTTTCAGCGCTCTTCACATTTCGAGTCAAATTTATTGCAAATTAGTGCTATAGACTACCAATCTATTAATAGCATATTGATGATCTCACAATTGATTAAGAAATGTGAAATCCTCGCAGTAAGAAAGGTGAAAGACTTGAAAAATGTTATGAGACAAATGTCACATGATTGTCCAATTCCATACTTGAAAGATTTGAGGGTTGATTCATGTCCTGATCTGGAGTATTTGATAGATTGTACTACTCATTGCAGTGGCTTTCCACAAATTAGGATTGTCTTTGAAAAATCTTCAGAATTTTAAAGAGACGTGTTATACACCTAATTACCATGAAATCAAGGGATTGATGATTGACTTCTCATATTTGGTGGAGTTGAAGTTAAAAGACCTCCCAATATTTATTGGCTTTAACAAAGCTAAGAATTTGAAAGTTCTCAATCAAGTAAGTAATTTATGTTTTTAGGTGGTTATTGATTATTATTATCACTTAATTGAAATGCATAATATGAACATAAAAATTTAAATATGTATTAGTGGATTGTCACTTACCAGTTTTAATTTATCTAAATTAATATTTGCATGATCATCAAATAGTCAATTGATTTGCACAGGTAAAAAGAATGAATAGTCAATCTGAAGCAACAAGAGTTGAGGAAGGTGTGCTATCAATGAATGACAATTTGTTTTCATCTGATTGGATGCAACAATTCCCAAAATTTGAAACAATCTTCCTAGAAAAGTGTTCTTCCATTAATGTGGTCTTTGACACTCAAAGATATTCATACTCAGATGGCCAAGTATTTCCTCAATTGAAAGAAATGGAGATATTTGACCTTAATCAACTAACACATGTGTGGAGTAAAGCTCTGCATTGTGTTCAAGGTTTTCAAAGTTTGAAAACCTTGACAATAGCAAGTTATGACTCTTTGAGACATGTATTTACTCCAGCTATTATTAGAGAAGTCACCAATCTTGAGAAATTGGAGATAAAATCTTGTAAGTTGATGGAGTATTTAGTGACCGATGAAGAAGATGGTGAAGAAGGTGGTCAAATTAATAAAGAGGAAGTAAATATTATCTCGTTTGAAAAACTAGATTCCTTAAAACTTTCCGGACTCCCAATTATAGCACGTGTTTCTGCAAATTCTTGCGAGATAGAATTTCCATCCTTAAGGAAGTTGGTGATTGATGATTGTCCAAAGCTAGATACATTGTTTTTGCTAAGTGCATATACAAAGCACAACAATCATTATGTTGCATCATATTCAAATCTTGATGGCACTGGTGTTAGCCATTTTGACGAAAACTACCCAAGATCTTCTAATTTTCATTTTCGATGTATGCCATTGTGTTATAAACTGATCCGTCAAAGCAACAAAAATAACAAAATCAAGGTATGTGTTTGTCACACATATTTTTAATTATCCACTATTCATATTTTAACGTGTTGATTATCATTTCTTAATAGTGTTTCTAACTAGATTGTACACAACTTTTATTACATGATTACTCCTTCTGTTTCCGAAAGGAAACCCAGGGTAGAGTTGGGTGGTGCAACTCTTCTTGAAGAACTTTTTATAATGGGTGATTTGCATGATAAATTGTTTTTGAAAGGGATGGATCAAGCAAGGATAAGAGGTGGGCCAGTTATAGACAGGCACTTGTTCCCATACTTAAAATCACTAATCATGGGGTACAGTGACAAAATAACTGTCTTGTTATCTTTCTCGTCCATGCGATGTTTTGAGCAATTAGAGAAGCTACACATATTTGAATGTAATAACTTAAATGAGATAGTATCTCAAGAAGAATCAGAATCAAGTAGAGAACTTCCAAAGCTTAAGGCCTTCTTCCAAAGTCCCTATAATCTTGATTGTCCATCACTGCAAAGTGTGGAAATCAGTGGTTGTCCCAATATGGATGTGTTTTCACACGGATTTTGTAGTACACCTAAGCTTGAGGACTGCAGCATACGTATTGGATCCCTCGGCAGCAGCTACATTCATAAGAATGACATGAATGCTACTATACTAGGGTTTAAAACATTTGTAAGCCTCGTCTTATATATATTATATAGAAATTACATTATATTCATAAATTTCATGATATACCTAGTAAATTTAAATAATTTCAAATAAGTATTTGAAATAATCATTTTGGAGCAAGCCATGAATTAGTTATCTTTAGATTACAAGTCAGGCGTTGCATTTGGGAGCTAATTAAATGAATATATTGTAGGTGGCATTACAAAGCTTGGAGATGTTGAATTGGATGGAGCTATATGGTCAAGGCATGTTTGGATACTTTGGAAAAGAACGAGAAATCAATATCAGGGGATATCATAGATTATCAATGCTTGTACCATCCAATGAGATACAAATGCTTCAACATGTGAGGACACTCGATGTAAGTTATTGTGATTCATTGGTTGAGGTGTTTGAATCAATAGGAGAATCTACAAGAAAAAGGGATGTTACTACACATTATCAGCTACAAGAGATGACATTGAGTTCGTTGCCAAGATTGAATCAGATATGGAAACACAATATCGCTGAGTTTGTAAGCTTTCACAATCTAACAGTAATGTATGTTTTTTATTGCCACAATTTGAGGAGTTTGTTCTCCCACTCAATGGCTAGAAGCCTTGTGCAACTTCAAAATGTTGTAGTTGAGAAATGTGAAATGATGGAGGAGATAATAACAATGGAAGAAGAATATATCGGAGGAGGGAACAAAGTCAAGACTTTATTTCCTAAGTTGGAGGTATTGAAACTTTGTGATCTTCCTATGTTGGAATGTGTTTGTTCAGGAGACTATGACTATGATATCCCTTTATGCACTATTGAAGAAGACAGGGAATTCAATAATAATGATAAGGTTCAGATTTCATTTCCACAATTAAAGGAGTAAGTGTTTCGTGGAGTGCCGAAGCTCAAGTGTTTTTGCTCAGGAGGGTACAACTACGATATTGAGCTCTTGTCAATTGAAGAGGGTACAAATAGGAGAACTTTTCCATATGGAAAGGTTATTGTAAACACACCCAGCCTTCATGCACTAGGTTGGGATAAGGATGGGCTGTCGGTCGCTGTTAACACACTTGGGGACCTAAATTTGACAATATATTATGTTCAAAATTCAAAGTAATACATGGTACAACTTTCTCCCAACTCAAACATTATATGGAAATTATCAACTTTTAAATTTGGATTACATCAAGTTTATGTTGTGTGCTGTGCAGGTGGAGTTGCAAAAATTAGAGACGTTTAAAGATATGGACGAAAAGCTTCTTGGCTACATCAAAAGAGTAACACACCTTGACATTGTAAACTGTCACAAGCTATTGAATTGCATCCCATCCAACATGATGCACTTATTCTCACATTTGGAGAAACTCTCAGTTAATAAATGTGAGTACTTAGAAGAGATATTTGAATCAACTGATAGCATGTTGCAGTGGGAGCTAGTGTTAAAATTGTTTTCTCTTCCAAAACTGAAGCACATTTGGAAAAATCATTGTCAAGGATTCGAGTGTTTACAATATCTAAACATCAAGGACTGCAATGATTTGGAATATGTTCTTCCGGATGTTTCCGTGCTCACAAGCATTCCATATTTGTGGTTGATTGATGTGTATAAATGCCAGAAGATGAAGCAGATCATTGGGAATAATTGCAATCCTACTGATTGTGTACAACAGAAAGCTAAAATTAAATTCCCGAAATTATTGAATATTGAACTGCAGAAGCTTCCTAGCCTCAAATGTTTCAGTCAAAGCTCTTTCCCTTGTTATATTGAGATGCCAAAATGTCAGAAAATAATAATTGAAGACTGCCCAGAGATGAAGACCTTTTGGTTCGAAGGAATCTTATACACTCCAGGTCTTAATCATCTTTCTGTAAAAAATACCAAATTTGACAAATACGAAGATGTTAACGAGGTGATACAACGACACAATAAATGATCGAGTGTTGGTATGAGGTATTACAACTTTCTCTGCCTCTTTCTCCTTCTGTCCTACTCTTAGCATGAATTTCTCAAAGTTTATTTTCGCCTATTTTTTAAGCTTCTTCTCACCAAGATAAAATCTGGTGTACTTGCGGATTTCAAGATCTTGTGCATTAGATATGAAGATCATTTGACAGTCAATTTATTTTTTGTGACTACGACTTTATAAATATTTTGATGAAGGAAATAAAATTTTATGTAGGACTTTATTAATTAGGAGGGATGCAATTCCTTTGATTTACACTCGAAATTTGATACAAAATGTCCAAACATTCATTTGTTCAGGTCCTTATACTCTTCTTTTTACTTTTCAATATTCTAATGAGACTTAATTATCTCACTACTGTCATATTAATATTCATACACTTTGTTATCTTGAAATCACATGTATCTATTGTTTTGACTGCATTTCGATCGCCTTTTTGCAGTCATTCAATCCATATACCTGTCCTGAACATCCGGAAGTAAGATTTTTTTGTTTGTCTTTCACTTTTTTAGGTTATTTTAGCTTGATAGGGATTCTAAAAGTAAGAAGCCATTTAAGAATTAGATAGGAGCTACAGAAAACAAAACTTTGATTTGACAAATTTGATGCTATATTTGCAATTGATATACCAATATTTCATCCTGAATTCTAAATAAATTCATTTCTATATGTTAGTCAATCAATTTAATTTCTCCTGAGTAAAGATTGGAAAATGATTGTTCTACTTCTTGTTTTTAACTTTTTGGAACAAATATGAAAAAAGAAAAATGTTTCACCGGAATTCTCTCTTTCTCCTCCATAACCGTTTTATTCCGGCATATCAACTGACTTCGGTGACCCTTTCTCCTCTGTTTTTCTCACTTTTCTCCGCCGATCTTAGGCTTTGCTTGCTTCTCCCTCTCTCCCAACCTCTCCCCCATCGTGTTTTGCTGGGTTTTGTGTTTGGTGGTGGTGTTTTGCTCTGGTGTTCTCTACGGCACGGGGGTGGTTCAGCTCTGAAGTTCTCCACGGCGGCTCTCTTCCTAGCTGAGTATTGGTGCCCGTTTTGATGTCTTTGTTCTGTCCATGGCCTTGCCTAGAACTCTGACACAACCGAAATGCATGCAAATCTGGAACTTAGGGAGCAATCTATTGTTCAGGACATTTCAGGGAAGGAAGAGACTAGTGGAGATGTGACTGTCCTATCAGTAATCTTCAAGGAAAATGCTCCTTCAACACTAGTTCTTAATAACTCTTTCAATATGCTTGAAGTAGAAAATGAACTTGCTTCTGGGGAGGCTTGTCTAGCTGACATGGATCCAACTATCAGTTCAAAGGTTGCTTTGGATAGCACTGAATCGGAGAAATTGGTTTCCAAGGAGAGTGCTTGTCTTGTGGACAGCACAAACTGTGAGTTTTCTAGTGTGGAAAACAGGCAACCACAATTTAGTGTTAAATTAGTGGAATATGTGAGTGCTTCTGTTGAGATGCTTATTACTAATAAATTGGTGGAACTTGTGAATGTAACTGAAATGTTAGGACCAGACAAAGGGAAAATTAAGAAAGCTAATAGCTCTAAGCATTGCTCAGAGGCAAGCAAGAAAAGTGTCCAGATTCTTAGTAAATATTGGGGAGATATGGTGGACTCTGACCACACAACAGATGGCACTATGGATCCTGACACTGACACTGAAAAGATGAATATGCACCCTGTGGCTTTGAAGTTCTTGGAGGCACAATCAGATGCTAAGTCTAGCAGGAAGTCAAAAAAGAACAAAGCCAATTAGATTGTTCAAGCACAAAGGGTCTTTATTTTTTTCATACAATTTATTATTATTGATATGAAATTGTGTTTAGGTTAATTTGATTTTTCAATTGTGACTATAAAATGGATCAACGGTGTTTTAATTGGAAAGAGTAATTTTGGGGGTGGCTTTGTATATTGTTGCTTATGTTGGTTGTACAATTTTTCTAGTTTAATTTTAATTCAATTGTATACATCATTTGCCATTAGAACCAGAACAAAATAGAACCAAGTGGCAGCAAACATGGAGAGAGAGAGAGAGGTTGGGACGGCAATGAATGAGGAAGAAGAGAGAGAATCTGGGAAAACGGGAGAGACAATAAAGAAATGAGCAATGGTATATGAACAACCATTGATGACAACTTTCATGACAACTTCATTTTCCTCTATTTCTATTGGTTAAAGAAAATAGAGAGAGAAAAAGAGAAAAAGGAAGAGAGAGAGAATAAAAACATAATGTGAGTATGAGAGAGAAAGTTGTCAAAAAATTGTTGCAAAATGTTTGTACAAATATCATTTCTCTAAAGAAATTAAAACAGACAAAATAAAAACACCAGTAACATTCAGACATAAATTACATTTTTGTCCTTTAATTTTGATATTTTCAAAAAGCAAAGTTAGGGGTTCTTTTGTCCAAATGAAAAGGTATAGGATGCTAAAATAGATCTCCATAAAAAAGGATGAGTGATATTTGTACAACTAATATTAGACAACTTTCGTTACAACCATTTTTCTTCTCTTATGATTGGACAAAAACAATGGAGAGAATAAAAACACATGTATGTGAGTATGAGAGAAAGAGTTGCTTCAAAAGTTGTCAAAAGCGGTTGTACAAATATCATTTCCCTAAAAAAAATGATGGGCCTATTGTAGTAGATAGATAATAGACAATTTGGTTTGTTTTGATACAACAATATAAAAGGGTTTTTTATTACAAAACTAGTTCAATCTTTTGACATTTATTTTCTCTCTCCTCTAAAAAAAATCTATTTGTTGAAAAGTTATTTTTAACTGTTTCTCATTTGAAGTTGTTTTTTAAAAAAAAAATTAGATTCTGATTTTTTTTTTTAAGTTGTAACGAACGCAAGCAATACTCTTAAAAGTGATTATTTTTTAAAAAAAATGATTTTTTTTCTTTAAACAGCTATAACAAACAAGCTCTATTTTTTTAGAGGAGGCTCTAAATGTTGTTCATAGATCTGGACCAGAAAAATAAGTACGGAATTTGCGCCATAAAAAGTTATTTTATGGGTCTATTAGGCCCTAAAAAAATTGCTTAGCTTTTAAAGGGAGGTGTGCTTGTTAGTAATAAGCTTAGTTTCCATGTATTGTTTTGTATGAGCATTTTAATATTAAATAAAAAGTTCAAAGTTTTTTGTATCAAGTTTGATGCTTATATATATTTATTAGTTAGGACCCAAATTGTAAGTTCACCCTAGGCCTCCAAAATCACAAAAACGGCCCTGTCTTCTCGTCACTAGTGTCTTATTCTTGAAGTATGTCTCTCTGTGTCTCTGTTGTGGGCGGTCACTAATTGTGTTGCTATCGTCGTGTTCCCTGTCGTTGGTGTCATGCACTTAAGGACTATGTCTTCGTTGTGGCGTCACTGGGTTGAAGAGGAGTCATGTTCATGATATCCAACTTTTGAATTCTTTCGAGATTTATGAATTTGAAGTTGAGAAGCAAACACAAAAATGTTGACACAAATACAACATCAGGGATAAGTTTGTAATTTCAGTCAAAGGTTCAATGGCATAATTGTGATTTTAAATGAAAATGAGGGGTAATTTTGTTAGTTTCTTCCTCTCTTTCTCTTCTCTCTTTGAACATCCACCATCATCAACCACGCTCCCACCATCACTGTACCACCAACTCTCTGTCTTCGTCCTTGCCACCGACCACTGTCCATATTTGTCTTCTCCGACTACAACTACCGTTCTGTCTTATACCACCACTGAAACACACGGATTCGTCTTCGACTGCCTGCAGCCACTGAAACTCATAGATCCGCCATCAAATAACATATATGAGTGGTCGTGCGAGAATACAGTGAGAGGGATCGCCGGTTAGTGGCCACACGAGAATACAGTGAGAGAGAGATCGACAGTGAGTGGCCGCCGGTGAGAGAACCAATTGGTGAAAGAAAGAGTGATGTCAATGAACGTCGCAGATGAGAGTTAGACATAGTTGCAGAGGTGAAAGCATGGCATGGAGAAGACGATGAGGAGATTGTTAGCAGATGAGAGAGGAGAAAGGTTGTACTGTTCTTTTTTTAGTTTTTAGACGCAGAGGGTAGAGTACTGTGAGAAAGAGGAGGAAAATTATTGTATAAGTGAACATTAAAATACGATTGGTGTCGTATTTGTGTATGCTTTTTTGTGTCCATTTATCATTACTATTTGAAGTTATTTGGTTTTTTTCACTTTTAAATTTACCACCATTAGATTGACTGAATGGCTAAGATCGGGAGAAGGATAGAGCAAGAGACAAATATTGAAGGAGAGGACCTGGTTCCGTTTTTCACATGTTGTTGCATGCATATATTTTCATATTAATTTGTATGTGTTTTTAATTACTTTTTTTAATATCGAGGATTTAATGTACCATGGTTTTTAATTTTGAGAGTTCTAATTTGAATGTATGCATCAAACTTAAAACGATTTTAGACTTGTAGGATATATATATATATATATATATATATATATATATATATATATATATATATATATATATATATATATATATATACACCTGTAAAATGGTCATTTGTGTTACTTGATTAATAATTATTTTTTCATTGTAAACTAATGACAAATTAGTTCAAGAGAAAATTGGTTGTACACGAGTTATGTATCATCATTGTGTTTTCGATGTTCATTTTTTTGTGCAAATTCATTTTTGTTTTAGTGTCTTCAATGATCTTCTTTTTTTGTGCAAATTCATTTTTGTTTTAGTGTTATCTACATTAAATTTTGAACTATTATAAATATAAAAAAAATCAACATGAACAACATATAGAGAGCATCATAATTCAAGAATCAATAATCATTTATTTAGTTTTCCATGACAATAATATGATTAACTATGGAGATAATATTTGCACAATGATGGGACTCCTGACGTTGTGGATTCCATCTGACCAAACAAGTGACGAGGAAAACACAGTTTGATTTGATTTTACTCTTCCAACAACAATAATAACAAATGATTGTTTCTCATTTAATGATTTGAAAGAGAGAAATTTTGGTTCCACACTAATCTTGATTTTTGGAACATGATGGCTGAGAGTAGCTTTGTAGGTTGAGTTGGGAAAGCCAACATTTGTGACTGTTCTATGAACCTTTACATTGAAATGCTTCTGTACAGGAATAACCATTGCAGGATAGTTTATATCTTTCACCAATGATCTTTCAGGATATCCATGGCAACTTGAATTATCTCCACTAATCTGTTTAATTTTGTCAGCACCATATCCATAATTACAAAGCATTTTCACATAATCTTGCTTAGTGATGTCATAAACAAGTCCAGGGTGAATGGCGTTTTGTGGATTGATATTACCAGATCCATAAGCAAATTCACCGGCCAAATCATCATAAGTACCTTTCATTGTTGTAGCAGTTGTCATGATAGCGGATTTTATAGCTGCAGGTGACCAATCTGGATGAAATGATTTCACATATGCAGCAACTCCAGCAGCATGAGGGCATGCCATAGAGGTTCCAGATAATATGTTGTATTTAAACTTTCTCTTATCACTTATATCCAATGAGGGTGACGCAAAAGGTGAATATGCAGCCAAGATTTCCGCTCCTGGGGCACTTATATCTGGTTTCATAATTTCTGGAACAAAAGGATTTGGGCCACGTGAGGAGAAAGTGACAACTTTAGGAGCTTTGATGTCATGGAAGATCTCACTCTTTAAGATTTCGGCCATAGGGTCTTTGGTAGAATTTGTGTAATGTTGAACTCGAACAAAGTTTTTTGAATCCAAGGTAAGTGTAGGCTTCTTAGTGACAAATGCAGTTTCAAAACCAAGGTATGACACATTAAGGATTGAACCAATTGCACTACTCACCGAAGTTAATATTTTACCTGATGGTGATCCACATAAAACAAGTTTACCCTTCACCCTCTTTTTGTCTTTAGAATTACACTTTTCTGGGGAAAATATAATTCCTTCAGATGAGCAAGCTTGAGCATTACACACAGCTATTGGGAATTTGGTTCCATTTGAAGGTGTAATATTGATTGACTTACCAATATAGGTCTTTCCATTTCCAAGAATGAGCTTAGCAATGAATTGTCGATCTATGGTAGTTCCAGCAACACTAAATAACCAAGGTGATGCACTACAAACACTACTTGGGGTAGGGCCAGAATTTCCTACAGCCTGCACTGTGAGTATTCCCTTCTCCATGGCATGAAAAGAACCAATAGCAATAGGGTCATTCAAAAAATCATAAAATATAGGGGCACAAATAGAGATAGTAATGACATCAACTCCATCAGCAATGGCATCATCAAATGCAGCAAGTATACCAACAATACTACATGCACCAAATTTGTCACAAACTTTGTATGCAGCAATCCTTGAAGATGGAACTCCACCTCTTGCAATGCCTTCTGCAAAACCATAAAAGCTCACATCTTTCATCTCACGTCCACCTACTATCGATGATGTGTGGGTTCCATGACCCAATTCATCTCTTGCACTCGCATCTCCAATGCCGTAAAATCGTGCTCCGATGATCTTTTTGTTACAATTGAAGTCACTACCGCCTGCACAAACTCCCCTCCACTTTTTTGGGATTGGACCAAGACCTAGTCAATTATAAAAATGAATAATCGAATTAATAATCTCATTTTCTCACCTAAATTGACACTGGAAGAGTCGAACCTAAGACCTTGAAAGGAGCACACTCCAAAGTCTCAAGTCAACGTCATCAGACCAGCCCAAGTGTGTTCTCATCGTACATAGTTAGTTATTACAATCTTCTAATTATATTATAGTATCTTCCTACAATGAAAACAATAATATTTTTCCATGTCCTAAGATACTCATGATAAACAACATTATTAATTAATCTATGAAAGTGGAAATTAACTAAATATAATAATCGCAAATTATTCTTAGTAATTAAATATGTATAATTTTAAGCGGGGTGAAATTCGTACATATGAAATTATTAGGAAATAAACAATTTATGATAATTATAACAGATAAGATTTTGTGATTATGATTGCGAATATATATACCTTTATCATTGAAGCTTTTAGATTCTGGCCATATTCCAGTGTCTATGACTCCAATCACCAAATCACTCTCAATAGTTTGATATCTTTTGAATGAGCGAGAAAGTCCAACAAAGTCCCATGACCTTGTGGTTTGAAGGTGAAAGTCTTGGTTTGGAAAAATTGAGACCACACCTCTCATTCGGACAAGTTTTTCCCTTTCTTGATCATTGAGTATGGCGGCAAAACCATTGAAACTCCTCTTATAACTTCGAACTAAGCGATTTTCTATGTCACTACCATCCATAACATGTTGCAACAAGCTGATATGGTGAGAGGTTGGGGAATATGATGCTCCCTTAGGAAGTGAGCCCATGTACACGATGTAAAGTTTACTACTTTCATCACCACTTTCAATAGCATCACACACCAAGGTAATTAGTGATGTGAAAATTAAAGGCACAAAGACTAATAAAACAACAGTATGATTTGCCATGTTTGAAATAAGGAATACTTAACACAAATCCAAACTATGTATTTATACACATAAGAAAATCATATAAATGGAAATATTTTTAATTGATAAAAAATAATTTAATTAGTATATGACAATTGAATAAAAAAAATTACTCCTTCCATTCCATAATAAGTAATCCATTTCGTAACGCAAAAGGCATGGCAATGGGGCGGGGTGGGGATGGGTTTTACATTCCCCGTCCCCATACCCGATTCTCATATACTTACTCGTTACCCTACCCATACCCAACGGGGATGAGAAATTAAACATCATCCCCATCCCCGACAGGTTCGAGTATCCCCGTCCCCGCATTGAATAATTTTTTTAATAAAAAATATAAGTTTTTTTGCAACCCCTAGAGAAATGTTGTAATGCATTATCCAACAATATGCTCACTGTAACATTTGTTAAACCGATTGATTTAGTTGTTACTTTAAATATCAATGGTAGTTTTTATAACACGACAATTATCAAACAAAATAACATGGCATATCAACATATAAAATAATTTTCTGCATTTGGGACGGGTTTGGGTATGGGTTCGAGGTGGGTACCTATATAACCTGTTACCCGTTCCATACCCGTGTTTTGAAATCGGGGAAAACCCAAACTCATACTCAAACCCAGTCAAAACGGGAAAAACCCGTCAAATTGGGTTTGGTTCGGGCGGGTAACCACGGGTATGGGTTTTGTTGTCATACCTACACAAAATAAATGACACTTTCAATTTACAATACAAGATTGATTTTTTTCAACTGTGTCCTTTAATTAATATTGCTTTTACTACTCTCATTTCAATATCTTCTCTTGATAATATTTCAATATCTTCTCGTTTATATTTATGATAATAAGGAATGTACAAATACTTTTTTTGGCAAAAAATACACAAATGTGTGGTTAAGGTAATTTATTAAAAGTGTCATTATCTTTCTTTCATTTATACATTTTTTGAAATTTATTTTAAATGTTCAAATGGTCACATAATAGCGGATGGAAGGAGTATATTTTAAAGAGAAATGTTATAATCATTCTCCTTTCAACACATACTCTAACACTCATTATTTTATTAGATGAAACTTATGTCGGTCCTGCCATTTTATGTGGACCCATTTGTAAAGTGTTGGATCCACATTGGTAACTTCTCATCTACGCATGTTTGTAGTTTAGGAACCTATTCCAGCATCTAAGGCTTTTTTTTCTCTTTCTATTTCCATCATGACATCAGACTACCTTTATTCATTTCTAGAGTCTCACTTGCAACCTTTTCTACGAGTGGTGGTTGTTCTTATAGCCATACAACTTTTTCATCTTCTCATCACACTACCTTAACACATGTTCTCGGTTTTTTATTCCTTTCTTGTGCACCACTTTCAACCTTTTTTATGGGGCGGTGGTTTTTAGAGCTATTTATAAAGCTTTGGCCCCACAATGAAAACTTCTCACATGCGCGCACATGTAGTTTAATCCATTATTCTCAGCATCCACGACCTTTGGCCCCACAATGAAAACTTCTCACATGCGCGCACATGTAGTTTAATCCATTATTCTCAGCATCCACGGCTTTTTCCCTCTTCTACATGGCATCATGCTACCTTAATCCATTCAAATGCCCCACTTTCAACCTTTTCCATTTTCTCATCAAGAACATCACGTTGTATGTGTTCCTTTTTATGGCATCACGCTACCTTTATTCCTTTCTACGATTTTTCCCCTTTTCTCATCGTGGTACCTTTATTTGTGTTCCTTGTTTTTATATTCCTTTCATGTGCCCCACTTTTAATCTTTTTTTTGGAGGGAGGTGGTTTTCAAAGCCGCTGAAAATAAATTCTGGTCTAATAAATTTTGTGGTTTAACATTGTTCGTGTTTCTAGCTATCTATTCTCTAATTACGAAACTTAATGTCTACCCAAAATACAATCTTACCTCTTCTTAATTTTTTGACACGTCATCAAAATTATATCATTTTGTGTCTTTTACTTCAACCTCCCTCTATTTTTTCTCTTTTAAAAACAAATTAAAACAAACTCATTCGATAAAACACACTAACTTAATCTTTTTTTAAATAACAAACAAACTTAATCTTTTATTTTCTAATTATCTATTCTCTAATTATGAAACTTAATGTGTACCAAAAATACAATCTTACCCCTTCTTAATTTTTTGAGCATCAAAATTATAAATCTTTTTGTGTCTTTTGCTTCAACCTCCCCCTATATTTTCTCTCTTAAAAACAATTAAAAAAAACTCACTTGATAAAACACTCTAACTTAATCTTTTTTTTCAAGAACAAACAAACTTAATCTTAATCCCAATCAAAATAAATTTTTCTATAATTCAACTTCTAAATATCTAAAGAGTTAAAAACAATTTACAATCTACTATCTTTCTCTAATTATTAAAGTTAATCTTTCTCTAATTATTAAAATTGATGTAATTTTGTAATAAAATATCCAAAAAAAAAAATTAGACTTGTATACAAACAAATTAAATTATTTAAAACATATGATTTTAATTACAATAACCAAATAAAATAAATCGTGATTTGTTTTATAAATTCTCTTAATTAATAGATATCAAAATCACTTTTATTTTAATATGTAATAAAACGGGTACTGAATTGTTTTTTTTAAAGAGGTGGTTTTTATCAAGATAAAAAATCTATAAATTATTGAATATCGCTTTTTTTTAATTTGTAACAAATTTGTCATATATTTAATTTACATTTACGAAAAATAAACTTTATGACATACATGTGATTTTATCTCATCGTGTGTTTCTAATAAAAAATATTAATAAATACATTTCACTTATAAATAATATAAAATATATAGGAGAAACATTTTATATCAATACTTAAAAAAACACGGGAAAAAAGTAAATAAAAAAGAAAAAAGCATAGGACTTTTTTCTAGAAAAAAAAAAGCATATGACTAATTCTCACTAATACATATTTTTACATCTAAATTTATTGAATTATATCTAATTGAATGATTACAAATAACATAACTTTGGGAGAGTACAAAATCTTTCTCATTTATAAATTATACACGGAGTTAGTATTTATATATTATGAGAAATACAACTACTTTACATAAAATTACACATCTTCAAGATTACTTCTTTTGTATAAATGATTTTCATACGTTTTTTGGTTTATCTTAATGTCATATTATAAAATTATTATTTTTAATCGTTATTCATTATATCCTTTCAAAAATTGACTATAAAAAAAAAACACAAGACAAACTTTACTCTCTAATTAATTAGACACTAACTAATATTGTTGTACAAATCATACATGGGACAACAATCGGTCACATATTAATTAGTTAAATTGATTTCTTTTTTATGTATTGTATCTAGACATGACAACAAAACCCATAGCCGTGAGTATTCATCTGAACCAAACTAAATTTAACAGGTTTCCCCCGCTTTGACTCGGTTTGGGTTTTCCCCGATTGCAAAACACGGGTACAGGATGAGTAACGGAGATATAGGTATACCCTCCCCGAACCCATACCCAAACTCGTCCCGAATGTAGAAAATCATTTTATTGCCCCATTTATATAAAAAGAAACTTAAACCATAAATCATTTCAGTCACACAATCAGAGTCTCAGTCTATCAGATGACACTCGCTTCTCAAAGTTCTCTCTATTCTCCATCACCATAGCCATGATCTATCGTCGTCATTTCTTTGTAGGATAATGCATTGCAGCATTGTGTATCAGGCAAAAAAATACTTCTATTTTATCAATATATATATCCATTGCGGGGATGGGGCGGGGATACCCAAACCCGTCGGAGACAGGGATGATATTCGATTTCTTATCCCCGTTGAATATGGGTTGGGTAGCAAGTAAGTATATGATAGTAGGGTATGGGGACGGGGAAGGTAAAACATGTTCCCACCCGCCTTATTGTCTTGCCTAATTGTATATTCTAAATAATAGTAGGGGTAATTATAATATACTAATATAATTTGATATAAGAATTTTGCACGATATACATATTTATTGTTTATAAATTCATATAAAAAAATGCTAAAAAAATTACAAATATTTTTCAATGATATATAAAATCACGGGGCTTATTAACGTTTCCGGTATCATTATTGTGATTTTATTACTTATAATATTTTCATATATATTTAATCTAACACTTTATAATAGTTAATAACAACTATTTCAATGTTTTTATTATTATCTTCATCTTTATCATTAAATTTTTTTCTTGTTTCTCAATGGAAATAATATTGTAAATACGTTTTGACGCATAAATTGCAATTTAAGGATCATCCTGTGCGGAGCACGCGTCTGTTGCTAGTTAATAAGAAAATTTAACTAGCAAATTACACACAATATTGGATCCTTTTTTAAGCCTTTTTATTCACTTTTCCACAAGAAAAAAAAAACTCATATATATTTTAACATTTATAACTTTTTTTTTGACAAAACATTTAGAACTTGGAGCGGGTGATTTTACGAAAGAGATTAAAAATTTAACAGACACGCAAGGAAGATATATAACATGTGCAAATTAAGAAAGTACCCAATTTCAACTGATCGTCTAATCTGGTGGTTATTATTAAACAAGCTTATCTCTCATAATAAAATACCACTACAAGAAATGTTGCATTTTGTCAGGGGCAGAAGCCCTGTTGCATTTTGTCAGGGGCAGAAGCTCTGACAAAATGCAGAAATCCTTGGCAGATGGACGTTTGCCAGGAGTTTTGTCAAGAGCAGAATATCCAGCAAATCCGTTCGTCGCAAATGACCCTGCCAGGGTTTTAGCTCCTGGCACAGACCCTGGCTCAACCCCTGGCAAATTGTGTCTGCATAAATACAGACTTTTGCAGACTGTGTTAGCATCACATCAGTCTTTTTCAAAACATGTCAGGACTTTGCGAGGGGTTAACCCCTGGCAAAATGTATTCGTTTATTTTTTAAAAATACGTTTTTTATTCGTTAAAAAAATAAAAATATTAAAATTTAATAATTAAAATAATTTTAAAAAAGGATTTAAATTTTCTTTTCGAAAATTAATTAAATTTAATTATTAAAATATGTAAAATAAACGTTTTTAAATTGTTTTTTTATTTCTTTTTTTAAAAATTGTTTTAATAATAAAAATTATTTAAAAAAACGTTTTTAAAATGTTATTTTAATTTAATTGGTTTATAAAAAGAAGTTAACAATGCAAATTAAAGTAATAGCACACATAAAATAATAGGTCTAGCAGCATTGAAATTAAAATTGTACGAAATATTACATACATAAGTATCAAATAGGTAGAAATTGTACCAGGAAGTATAAGAAACTTCCCCAAATATTACCGACCAAGAAATTAAATAGATAAAGGCACGAGAGAATATATCATAGCATTGGGACTTCAATCCTCATCATCATCCAGATCATCCTCCTCATCTCTATCAACTGGAGAAGGCTCAACATTGGGACTTAAACTGGCGCTCTAGTGTGGGAGGGATCTTGAGTCTGTGCTTGCCTAAACTAAGCCAGCTGCTCCTCATATGATCTTTGGCGGTTAAGCAAATCTTGCACAACGGCCGCTTGACTCGCCATCTGCTGTGTGAACTGCTCTTGTGTCATTCTATGAATAAGCTCCCGCATCTCTGGCGTCAGCTCAGGCTGTTGGGAGGATCCTTCACCGTGATTGAGGGTAAGTCTGAGGGTTGACACAACACTACCCTTCCGGTAGTCAGCGGCTAAGTTTCCAAGACCATAGAGCTTTCCTTTCTTCTTGTCGCCAGCAACTTTTGTCCAAGTGTGGAAGGTCAAAGAGTGATCAACAATTGACCCTTGAGAAATAGCCTAAGCAAGCTGTCGGTCATACTCCTCCTGTTCAAATAATAACAAAATAGTTAAGGACACCACTGGAGAGTATTCAATGTGTATGCATCATTCACACATAATTTATGCTTTATAGTCTAGTAAACCAACATTAAACAATAACTAGCAGTATCATCATCAACAATAAAGCAAAACAAAGACGTCTGTAATGGAATCTCCATTAATTAACTTGTCCAATGGAAGAAAAGGGAGGAATGTAAAATCCTCATTAATTAATGGAAGCATGTTTACTATAATATTACTAAAGTTTTAACAATAGATTGATAACTATATATAACAATTGAATTTTAATATATTAGTTTTAATTTTAATAAATTGTAATGCTATTATAAAATGGTCAAATAGCATTTTTTATGTGTGTTAGTTTGGTAAAAAAAATAATGATCTATTTACACTTTCAGGTATAGTTCTTAAACTTTATAAAAAGTTTAATCATTGAGTTCAAACTTCAAACTGTGACGATGGAAAAATGTGATTTAGAGGACACACTCCATCAAATATGTTCAATCAAATACTGCAACAAAGATCAGTCATCGTCAAAGTTAATGGGCGGTTTACATCAGTAACATGATAACAAAAAAAAAAACTCTTACAAAAATAGTTATATTTAGGTTTCAGTTCAGAAGTTAGGATCCTTTTCATTTTCCTTGTTATCCATTTCCTCCATTACTATAGCTTTGAAACCATAAATACAAAATTGTGACATTAAATGAGTCTATATAATTTATTTTTTTAAAGAAGTCCAACTAATTTTTATACGCCCTAAAACATTCACAAACTTTAGTAATTGAAAGATAAAATGGATAAGACCTCAACTCGTCAGTTCAGTGATAAAAGTTTAGCTCAGTAACTCGTATACGATACTTCCTCTGTTCTTTTAAGTGTCACAGTTGACCACTTACACATGCCAGTATTAATTATATATTGCAAAAAATTATTAAAAATTTATATTTTGAAAATGTTCATTGAGACAAATTGAACATCTTATACACAAACATTTGTTTTTATATCGTTAATAAAAAAGTATCAAATTAGGTTATGTGAATAGTGCACATGTCAAACTATGACACATAAAAAGAAACGGAGGGAGTACAATTGTAAAACGGTTATTAATGTTCGAATATTTTTTTTAATTAAATTGACACCAATAACCATTTTACAAGTGTTTCAGGGATATGAACAATATCTTCTTATTTAGATTCATTGAATAATTGATGTATCTGATCTATATTATAAATCATATACATCAATTATTCAATGAATCTGAAGAAAAACAATTATTTGCTATCAGAGCAGAGGCAGTATCTAGCAACTCAAGTGTATCAAAATAAATAAAAATGTATTTATGAACACGGAAAATTTATATAAGTGGAAATCTTTTCAATTAATAAATAATTTGTTTAATAACTATAATACAATTGAATTAAAAAAACTATTCTCTCTATTCCATTGAAACTACTATGTGTATCTTACCGTTTTATGTGGAACTCATTTTTTAAATATTTGGATCAACCTTTGAAACTACTCATCTACATGTGTGTGTAATATTTAAGCAAGTATTCCCAACATTTACTGTTTTTTCCCTCTTCTTTATGACATCACGTTATCTTTATTCTTTTCTAATGACCCATCTTCAACATTTTCTACCTGGGCGGTGGATCTTAAAGCCATTTCTAAATTTTGGACCCATAATGGACATTATGCGTATGTAGTCTAAGCAAATATTTCCAGCATCTACGGTTTGTCCCTCTTCTTTATGGCGTCAGAATACCTTTATTCCTTTTAATGCCCCGCTTACAACCTTTTCAAAAGGGATGATGGTTTTTAGAGCCATTTGTAAAACTTTGGACCCACATTAAAAACTTCTTACTTACGCAGGCGTGTAGTTTAAGCAAATATTTCTAGTATCTGTGACTTTTTCCATCTTCTTTATTGGATCTTCTTTATTCCTTTATGATCTATATTATAAATCAAATACATCAATTATTCAATGAATTTGAAGAAAAACAATTGTTTGCTATCAGACCAGAGGCAATATCCAGCAACTCAAGTGTATAATAATTTTTAAAAAAATGTATTTATAAACACAAAAAATTTATATAAACTGAAATCTTTTCAATTAATAAATAATTTGTTTAATAACTATAATACAATTGAATTAAAAAAACTATTCTCTCAATTCCATAATAAATGACTCATTGGTAAAACTATGTGTATCTTACCGTTTTATGTGGAACTCATTTTTTAATGATTTGGATCAACATTCTAAGTTATATAGATGTTGAAAATGATAAATCAAAGATAAAGACCATACTTACAATGATTCACACTATATAATCTAAAAGTCTTTATCTTCATTTTGTGCCTCCATAGTTTTTATTCTTTTGCGATATAAATTTATTATCATCAAAATCCAGCCAACGTCTAAGAAGAAAATATTCTTCACACATGAGGTATTTGACCTAATTTTAATTTGGGATTGTTAGATTATGAAACAATAAGAATTTAATTTGGGTGTTAGGTTTTAAAATTGAAAAAAATTAAAAGAGATGTTGAATTTTTATAGGTTTGAATGTGGAGATTATAAATTTATTGGATTTGATAAAGATGGAAGAAAGAGAGCGAAAATGATGAAGAAGATGGAAAGGAAGGGGATGAAGATTGAAGATTTTCTAGGTTTAAAATTATTATTTTTTGCTGACAATACTTGCCAAATTAGCATTTTATAACGGAGAATGACTGAAAAGGCAACTAAGTATAAATTAACAACTTAAAAGACATATTTATATTTGAAACTTAAAAAATTTAAAGGAATAACCCGATACTTATGTAAAACTTAAAGGATCCAGAGAAATTTGGCCTAAATTGGGGGATTTGAAAGGTTTTGTTTGCAATTGAAAATAAAATAAAACTTAAATCAAAATGATGAAAGCGATCAGGATTTTCTAATTTGTTTGGCAATACTAGTTCCTAAAAATAGCAATTTGATGTTTATGCTCATGAAGCTTAACAAAGTAGACCAAGTCTAGTTATGGTGATGAGAAGAGGATGAAGTCTCGACAATCTCAAAATAGTTATGTTTGATTTTTGGGTTTTTCTTCTTCTAGGTCTTTGATCTTTTTTGGTTAGTTTTTATAAACATGAATGAATATTTGATGAAGATGATGAAAGAAGATGAAAAAATAGAAAGAATTTTTTTTCTTGTAGATGATATATTATTACATACAATAGACACACAAAATATAATGGTTTTCTTTTTGACAAAACTATCAAATATTTACAACAAAAAAAAAACAACGAGGTCTATTATGGATCATCTACAATGTTATCTATAACATTGGTCCATCTTAACTATTTAAGGTTAAAAAGTAATAAAAAGAACTAATTTGTTTATCATAAACAAAGTTAGGGGACTTAGACGGACAAAAATTTATCTTTGGGGACCAAAGTGGTGCATCAAAAATAGTTATCGTACTACAGGTTCAATTACAAGACATATCTCATCGAATTAACAAAAGTGAAGGTGGTTGTTTTTCCTCCCCTTCTCTCTATTGTGAATCGTCACCAAAACCTTATTTATTCTCCTTCATCCACCAAATAAGGGTGATTTATGGTCATTTTTGACCCGAAATCACCTCTCTAACTCGTTTTTCTATTTCCCTTTTATTGAAATAAGTTATTTTCACATTTATTTCGTTTTTTCTTTCACCATTTCGTTGTTTAGTGCGACGTTTCTGTTCGTCGTCTTTGTGCGGTGTTGTTTATATTTCCTGTTTCGTTCAGGTATTTATTCGATTCAGATTGTTAGATCTGCTTCGATCTAGTATAGATCCAATTAATGACTTTGACGTCGTCAACGTTGCAGATCCGGAGACATGGGTATTCCGGAGATTTGAATATAGTCATATGTGTAGGCTTTTGTACGTTGTAGTTTTATGCTATTAACATGGATGTAGTTTCATCATTTTTATTTTTAGCGAATCTGCTTTGTATCAATAAACTACATTAATTTAAATGAATGAATATAATTTATTTTTGTCAAAAAAGACATATTTCACCGATTATCCTCGTATTAAAATATTCATAATCTCAGCGATCTATTCATAGATGAACCCGAACCCGACCCAACAAACCCGTTGAGCCCAATACACTGACCTAATAACTCTCTCCCTCATCTTCTTCGCCAGAAGTTTTTCCTTTCCCACTCGCCACCGTTGCGCCACCCTCTCCACCCGTTGATTCCTTCGCCTTTCACGTCCACCACCGTCAAGCAAATACGAAACTGAGTGTGGTCGTATCTGTGCAACAATTGCATTACAGAATGAGTGTTCCAAATGCTGCTGCAACGGAGGATTTGTCGTCTGAAATGGAAGTCGACGCGTTTCGACGCCTTTTTCCGCTTCGATATTTCGAACGTCATCTTGCTGAATCTATTCGTTCTGATGGTAGACCGCTTAGAGAAGCTAGAGATACCAGTATTTTTCTTGGTTAGTTTGTTGCTTTTAACTTATTTTCATTCTAATGTGCAAAACTTTGTTGCGTTTGGATGAATAGCTTAATTAAGCGCTTATTTAATGATACATAAGTTATTTTGCTAATTTAAGAGAAAATGTGGTTAGGTTAGGTTATGTTCATATATGTTTTAAACTATTTTCATAATGTATTGGAAAAACAACTTATGCGGTTATATTTGTAAGTTCTTATAGTGGTAGTGTTTATGTATAAGCTATTTTTATAACAAAAGATAAAATAAATGCTGCACAGGTTCTACGGCAATCATTATCATATACTCTGCATTGATACAATTTTAGTGTCTATGGAGATACTGATTGCTTGACTTCATAAAAATGTGTTTAAGTTATGTTCATATAAGTTGTTTTCAAGGCTCTATTTTGATTGACTTAATTGAGCTTATTTATCTACTTGCTTAAGCACTTGTGACACTGTCTGGGAGAATTTATGAAAACAGTTTATGGCATGTTCATGGGCTGTTTTAAATTTATATTAATAATTTCTCCAAGATAGCTAATGAAAACAGCCTATAGCCTAATAAGAAAAAACTTAACTTGATGTTATCTTTTGTTATAGAAATAGCTTATACATAAGAGTTTATGTTATAAGTTGGAATTTAAGCTGTTTATCCAAACAGGGCCTATGAACTGATAAAATAAAAGCATTTGTGAAATTGTTTATGAGAGCTTATGGAAACAACTTTTGCCTAGTCCTTCCAATATATTTCCATAAGCTCTCCATGATAGTTTATGAAAACAGCTTATAGCTTGTATGAAAATAGTTTATCTCGATCTTTACTTTTGTTATAGAAATAACTATTACATAAGCACTTTTATGATAAGCGATTATGCTAGGTGGTAAACCAAGTTAAATAAAGTGAATAGTAGCTAATAGACATTTCATAAGCTCTCTCAGATACGCACACAATTGCTTATGCCAGTAGACATGCTTAAATAAGATGTTCACAAGTCAATTCAAATGTGCCTGTGGTATGTTATTCACGGTTGGGAATTCGGGAGTATACTAAAGTGGTTGTTTCTCTTTTTGATTAGGTGCTGTTGCATCTGCTAATGGGTCAGCTCTTGTGAAGATTGGATCCACGGTTAGTTATTTGTTTTTTTCTTGCGTCTAAACTCTATTGTGTTTGCATTTGGGTAAGAGATTTTACTATTGAATTAGAATGATTTTAACTGACTTCACTGTGTCTTCTTTGTTCAGACTATGTTGACTGCCATTAAAATGGAAGTTATGACTCCTTCCTTGGAGTCACCAGACGAGGGTTGTTTAGGTTCGTTGCCATAACCAACTTTGCCACTTGTGTGTTGATTATTTAGTTTTAGTTGTGCTAACATATTGGGTGAAATTTTGATGTGTTGATATCTATTATTTCAGCTATAGACTTCCACATGCCTCCAATTTGTTCTCCGATTGTTAGGCCTGGCAGGCCTGCTGAAGCAGAGCCAGTTGTGTCAAAGCAGTTGTCCGACACCATTATAAGGCAAGTTTTAATCTTTCATGTTGCTTTGTTAGGTTCAATTATTTCAGATTATGCAAGAAGTTAATTCTACCAAAGTCGCACTATGAACCTTGCTTTTACCACAATAAAAGGGGATTTGGAAGGAAAAGAGGAAAATAAAGGGGAGTTTTTAGGTTTAGGTCCTTAGATTTAAAGGAACTTTTTTGAATATATGTAATCTGCCTCTTTGAACTCTACCAAAGTGACTCCACTACGTGTTTGAACTTTCAACTGAAAGTCTGTTGTTTAGCTTGGTTTACGGATCAGACAATTTGTTCCCCCCACCCCCACCCCACCCCACCCCACTTCTGGTTTTAAAATTCTTCATGTTCCTGTGGTGACTTCCTGCCTACAGCTTTGAAAGACATTACATTTTTTTCGGTCTATGTTATAATTTTGGGTGATCGGTAGTATCGACAGCTCAACTGATCAGTAAAATTGGGTTCCAGTCGAATTTAAACTATCTATTTCTACAACCTATATCTTATTTTAATTTCTTTTTTTCCAGTTCTGGAATGATTGATTTGAGAGAGTTGTCCTTGGTTGGTGGAAAAGCTGCATGGATGGCTTACTTGGTAAGTTTTATATGTACTGTGTATATCAAGTTTCAATTGTCAATCATAGATACAATGCATTGTATGGTGTGAGGTACTTTATCTTTATTTCTTTTGAATGTGTAGTTATCAATTATTGAATGACATAATGCAGGATATCTATTGTTTGGATGCTGACGGGTCTCTTTTTGATGCTGCTTTACTTTCTGCAGTTGCTGCTTTATCTCATTGTAAGTAGTGCAACCTCAGTGTTGTTATTATTTTTTTGACAGGAAACCTCAGTGTTATTATATTCAGTCATATTGTGAATAATTCAGAAGATGAACTATTTTTGCATATAGAGCACTGTTAAATAAAACTTTGCCCACTTATGGATTTGTTTATGACATACCATATAACAAAATTTAAGGTAATCTAGACAAATACATTCCAGTTGGGGTGTCTCAATAGCAATGAGTTGAGCAATTTAGTTAGTAACCACCTCATAGCGTTGCTTTTCTGAATTGAGCAAAAAAAAATTTTAATGGGATATACTTAGCATGGAATTTGTATAGTTTTTATTTAATTAAAAGGTGTAATTAATCTCTTCATAGTATGCTGAATCTTTAGTACAATGTCATTAAGTGATATGATAGGAAGTGTAAGCCAATAAAAGTAAGAATCTAGAGATGTGTGAAGGTTGTTTAGTATTCTGATAGGTCTGTTATTGTTAGCCAGTTGGTTTGGTTCTATCACATTTTGATATATTGGCTTGAATTATTCAGCCAAAGATGCATCCACTTATAGTTCTGCAAAAACTGTCTTCATATTTATTAGTTTTAGAAAGTGATACAAACCGCAACAAAATAAAAGTAAGAACTTAAGAAAAAAGAAGAGAAAGAATTTTGTAAAGTGTATTTGTTATTGTGATATATTGGCTTGAATGGATTGAGCCACAAATGACACATTTATAGCACAAAGAGCTTTTCAGCAGTGACAGTTGCAACAAACTGCCCTTTCTGTTATTCCGGCAGCCAATGGAAATGCCAGCTCTGCACAACCACCTGCTAGTTTAAGTGAATGAGTTACACATTAGTAGAGAGACCATGTGAGGGAATATAGTATTATAGTATATTAAGCAGGTAATCTAATATTTTCCTCTCAAACTCAAGGTCATAGAGTAGCCTAAAGAGGTCAAGAACCCTGAGTTTAGTGTGAAGATTGCAGAAACATTTGGCAGAGAGGGATTGATTAGAGGGTCAGCTAGCTAATCCTAAGCAAGAATATGACACAATTGTGGCTTTCGTGTAGCATCTCCTCTCCAACAAAGAATGAACTCAGATCCATGTGCTTTGTAACAAGGCTTATGACTTTATGATATTATCACATAACAGCAGTGGAGCAGAAATTTCCTTGGTCTCTTAATCCAGATGATTTCAGCAACTGTATTATCCATGCTGTGATATTATTCGACCTCATGCTATACCTAGCAACCAATAGACATTTGGGCCTCAAATATATAACACGAGCAAAGGTGAAGTGCTCGTCCTCTGGATCACCAACCTAGTCCATGTTGCAGAAGGAAAACATGGAGTGATTTATGGTGGCTGGTTTGAGAAGCAAGTCATGAGTGATAAGTTTCCTTTAGGCAATGAAGAATTGGCAAACTTTATTCATGCTGATTTATCTCCTGCCTGATGAGAGTCACATGCTGCAAAGTTCCAACAATGGACATGCCGTATAAGTGGGCTCGTAGAAATAATCAGCTCCATGCTTGATGAGCTTGAACGTGTCAACCATATGGGTGGAAACTAGAAATCCCCGTTGCCACAACTGTGTTGACTTTTACCACAAGAACACAACTCTCTTTTGTCCGTTAAAGAAGGATGGAGCCATTGTGCTTAGCCTCAGAACTGAAATAGTGTTCCTGACCACCCAACAATTTCAAGGCGAAGAGTGAATTAAACTTGGCAATGAGATCATCAGTTACAGAGGATGAGCTGTCAATGTTTATCATATCATTGACATGGATGAATACATAAATGCTTTGGTTTTCCTTTGATTAAGAATAAGAGACAATCACAGTTCACATTTGGGATGAAACCGAATCCTAGAAGAATATAACTGAGCCCTCCAAACCAGGCCCAAGTTGCCTGTTTGGGGGTCCAAAAGAGCTATATTGAGCTTGCAAACCAGAAATTTGTCAGTAGCATCAAAGCCAGATGGCGGCCACAGTGTGCAGGTAATGGAACCCTTTGAAAAATTCATTATTGCCCATTGAGTTGTTAAGTATGCCATTTCTGGGTGAGTGCAAGAGTGGTAAAGAAGAATAATGAGAAAATGGCACCTGTTGGAGGCAATGGTGATTTGTAGGGCCAGTAAAAAGGAATTTGCGGCAGGACTGCCACCTGGACATGGCGTCTGTTCAGATGTTTGAAGTGGTTTGACTATGTTTGACCCGCAAGAAGCCCGCGGAAACCATGGAAGTTAAAATCGCATGCAGGTGCGTAGAATTGCACGATTCTGCAATCATGCTACCTCTGGGAGTAGTATCCATCCATGAACAGAAACGGAAATCGGTGGGTGGGCTGGGATCGCCGCACAATGACATGGAAGTGGTGTCTTTCGTGCCGGACTATTCTGTTTCCTCTCTCACAACTCTGGGTTTGCGGGCCGGTTTCATAAAAACAATGATTACTATATAAAACCCTAAACACTCACATTTTAGTTGTGATTAAGCCTGCAATGGTTAGTTTTTCACCCACTAAGCCTACTAATCTGTGGAAAGTTTCCCAGTACACAGATTTGTTGCACTTTCTCTCTCACATCAAGATCTTTGCTCTGTTTTTCTATTCATTGTTGTGTGTGCTGCCTTTCCATCATCGTGTGCAACCTTTGTTGTGTTTATCCAACATGAATTGTTTGGGATTTGAGTGACTTACAACTATGATTAAAATTTGGTGTTGTGTTATGGATTTGCTATTTGGAGTTTTTTAGTTGTTTTTGGCATGTACGACTTTATGTTATGGATATTATTATCCTAAATTTGAGTTTCCTTAAGTATTTCGGGTGTGTTTTGACGTTATTTTTTACTTATGTTGTTTTATATGCATATGTATTGCCATTTATGTCCTTAATGTGAATTGCTCTTTAAAATTGTTGTCATCCTGTGGTTTACCATATTGATTTTGACCCGTGTACATTTCTATTTTGCCAGTGCAAGTTCCTGCTGTGGCCATGAATGATGACGGCAAAATAGTACTCATGTCTGATGAAGATGGACAGAAGCAGACAAAGGAGCAAGTCAATAAGGAGAAGAGGAAGCTTGCATTAAAAAGCATTCCATTATCATTAACATGCATACTTCACAAGAACTACATCTTGGCAGATCCTACTGCAGAAGAAGAATCCATAGTGGAAACCCATGTCACAATCGTTCTGGATACATCTGGTCAACTAATATCTCTTTACAAGCCTGGTGGACCAGTTCTTGCCTATACTTCTGCTATCCAGGTAAGCTTACACATTGCAATGGAATTAAAGAGGTGAACCATATCATAATCAATATCATTAACATTCATGGTCTCTCATTTTGGGTTAGCTTGCTAGTGTGTGATTTTGTTATGAATTGTGCAACTACTTTAAAACAAAGTTTAGTCTTTTATATTTAAATTAATACAAAAGATCTCAGAGGTCCTTCAAAAAGCTTTCAAGGACCCCAGCTGATATTCAAAGCAAGACCATATTCAAGCTTTCTTCTATATGTGAACGTCAGAATGTGGCTCAAGTTTATAGATTCATGTCACCTTGCTATATTTAGTTTGTAGTATAATTTTCTGGTCCAATCTTTTCTTGACTGTTCACTTATTGTAGGTTTTATTTAAATTTGAAGACTCAAAAATATGAAAAAGTAGGTTCACAGTGGAAATTTAAATAGTGTTTGTTTGTAATACAACGAAGGAAAGTTTAGTATTGTGACTTTACTGAACTGTTTGATAGTTATTTACGCAAAAGGTGGATGAAATGATTATCAAAGTTGATTTTGTTTTACTGGATATATAAATTGATGTTAATTACGATTGTTGTGGTTTCAGGACTGTGTTGCCTTGACTAGGCAAAGAGTGAAGGAACTAAAGAGCTTCTTAGACAAAGAAAATTCTGCTATGGAGGTTGAATAGAATTATAAATTAATCATAACAATTTTGAATGGTTACTGAAATTGTGTTTGTACATTATAAATTAAGGTACTGCTGGGGCATTGTTTTATCTTGAATTATTATTTTCATGAAATTTATAATGGCAAAATTTTTAATCTAGATATATTTTATTGACATTCCAACTTTGGTTCATATATTTGGTCGGTATTTTTTGGGTATGTAATTAAATTTGTAGCTCAAACCATTCCATTCTAACCGAATGGGAGAGGAGTTAGCAAGTATCCTTAATTATTCGGTTTAAAACAAGTGAATTAAATCCTATGTGTTCATCTCCAATTCCAATTGTTTGATTTCCCCTCATTTCCCGCCAATTTTATGTTTTTATTTAATATGTAGACACTTTGTGAATGTCACTTGACAATATATGAGATGAGATGGAACAAAAGTTTAAAAATAAAATCCATTCTTCTTCCCAAATCAACATTCTTCATATATCCCTAGACATAATCATCCATATTCCATTATTTCTGCATCTTTTCCATCAGTCTTTATTCATACTCAAACCTTCCTTCAATTGAGACTTCGTGGCAGACCACCACAACAACTCCACATTCCCAATGATCGTCATTCTTGAAACCATATACTTAATCAAAAAGATGAAGACAACACAAAAATACTTCCATGTCCATCAAAGTTTCAAAATTGGATACAGCACTTGTCGCTCATGAACTCAAAGAAACAAGTTTAAATCTTTGCCAAACCACAAACACCTCCCTACTCAACAATACGTGCAAACCCACACCAAAGCCATGCCACCACCGCGACTATTACTTGACCATACTGTCAGTCTGTCACACTACAGCCAGATTCAATCCATGAATTCCTACCATAAATATTGTCTCTGCAAACAAGGTGATCTTGTTGTGGACCACCAAAGGTTCTCCCCACTACTAGTGCTACTACGAAAGCAAGGGCCTTGTGATGTTGGTGGGATGAGTGCGAGGGGACATTGAACATTTGATAAATGAGTACACCTAGATCGCGGACATTGAAGACCTTCGACATTGTGCGGGGCAGGGATAGAGGGTTTTGGTTGATTTAGGGAAACTCAATGATGTCTACTTCCTAAATCATCCAACAAATTTATCTCAATCCATCTCTCCAAATTGCACTCAAAAAATTCCTGTCTCAGATTTCAGCCATATAATCATGGCTATAGAACAGTCAAGCCTCATTCCATGCCTTCTACTGTTGCTGTTGATAAACAAACCATCAAGTTTAAGACTTAAAAGACTAAACCAACAAATTGTGCATGAATTTGATTATTGAATCGTCTACTACACGTGTGGAAAGTATTAGCGATTGGTTTGGAAGCTTGACATCTCACCTTGTGTGGAGAGCAATGTTGCTTACCTACATGTTCTAACCTGCTAGGGTGTGCAGTGCCCGAATGATTGTATGGTATGTGGGTTGCATTTTTAGAATAATTTTTGTGTCTTATTTATGTGTTCTCACGCTGTTAAGTGTTGGAAGTTGACAAATTTTGCCTCGTTGTACTATTATTTTAGCACTTGTGAAAATCTAACGAGGGTAGAGGATTATGTTTGTGATGATCCTTTGGAGTTTATTAAAATGTAAAAATACTATGCTTCGCAAAAGGATAAATGATGTTTTGAAGCAATTTTTTACATCGAATTGCAACATCAATTTGAAGAGTTCACTATAATATATGTGGTTTATTACATTTAGTTGATGGTTAATGAATATAATAAGATCTCGCAATTCATCAAACATGTATTAAACACAATTAACCACATTTTGAATCTCATTAATAGAAAATTTTAGATGTTTAAATAACATTTACTTATTAATTAATCATCTAAATTACGTTCAAACATACATGATTTTCAAGTGTTTAAATATATGTGAAATTCATTAACCACAATTTGTGATTAATGAATTGTGGCACATTCATGTATTCATAACTATTACTAAATGTAATTAGTCATACAAATGAAAGTTGGGTCTAACCGAAGAGGTTATACTTTTCAATTTCATGTGACAAGATTCGAATTTCGGCTGGGAGATTTGACCACATTAAGTATTTGATAATGTCTACAATGAGATTACATCCCAGGGAGAAAATATATGAAGATAAAAAAATGTAACTTACCACATATTTGAATTGTGTTAACAATCTAAGTTAATGTCAGAATTTGACGTGAAATTTGAAGGAAGTTTTGACTAGTCACAACTATTTAAATACACTATTTAACATATATATATTAGAAAAATGTAAAAAGAGGGAGAAAATAGTTTTTTTTTAAAGAGGAGAGAGAAAATAGTGTATACAAATGAATGTGATCACCGAAATATTTTCGGTCAAAAATTGTATGTCTAAATAACACAACTCTTAAAAATAATCCTACTCCTTAAGCAGAAATTTACCGTACTCCTTATGCTATGGCTGTCTCTCATGATATGGACACCCTCAAGCTGGTGTTCTAAAATGTAACTTGCATGGACGGATTCTGCATTCTTTCATAATATTGCGATGCTTTAGGTTCATAATATTCCAAAGAATAAGTTTTGAATTAACAGTAAAATAATGATTCTTTATTCAATCAAATATGTCTAGCCACTGAATTCAGCGGTATCAGCTTTCATACATTTTATGCTCTTCTTTTGCTTTTGGTTCAGTTGATCATTAGTTAAGTTTGATGATCAGACAAAGTTTTCAAGCAGTAAGCAAAATAAATCATCATCATTTAACTTTTTCTTATAACCATATTATTCTAAATTGTAATAAATTGATGAAAAATCTATTTTTTACAAGAAAACTTTGGCAAAACAAACCTTTAGGGTCCGTTTGGTTCAAGAGTTTTGGAGGGGAGGAGCGGGGAGGGGAAGGGAGATTTTTAATTTAAAGTGTTTGTTTCAATTTTTAGAAGAGGAGGGGAGCAAATCTTTTTAAAATTTGATTGCATTGTCATAATTATCCTTAAATTAATTTCAAATCTCAATATTAACCTTGTAACAACTTTTATTATTATTTATTATTATTAGGTTATCTTATTCTTATAACAATTATTATTATTATTTTGTAACTACTTTTATTATTATATTATCTATAACTCTTATTTGTTACATCTAAAACCACTTCTACTACTACTTTGTTGATGTCAACGGCCTTATTATTATTATTATTATCTTATTTTAATTCAACTTATTATTGC
>Ga0228711_1000362_pt1 | contig 52320 bp, 25 predicted proteins | sample MedpolnodulmetaG_2_FD_177996 | JGI IMG/M metagenome (GOLD analysis project Ga0228711, IMG submission 177996) | Root nodule microbial communities from Medicago polymorpha collected in Santa Monica, California, United States - brown nodules | ecosystem: Host-associated > Plants > Roots > Nodule... | reverse complement strand
CAGAAAAGGTAAAAAAAAAAAAAGAGAAGTACATGATATTGAAGAGAAGAGGGGTGTTGTATAATTTAAATATGCGATAAGTGACATATTTCAGTTATTTCACATATTTATTAACTTGTTTTATTAGTAATATTAAGAAAAATTCCAGAGTTCTTGCAAATATAAAGTTATTATATTTTTAATGCCAATGAAACTATTTTTTACCTATTTTTCTTCGATTTTGTAGGTATTTGAACTTAATGACCAAGAAATGTTAAAGATCAAGGATTCTAACTCAGAGAAAATTTGCTAGGTGAGCCAAAGTAAATTGTGAGCGAATCAGAACAAAATGTTCCAGTTTTGCAAGATACGAAGATTCGTTAGGCGAGCAAGAGCGAGCCCAAAGCAAGGACTCCTGTGAAATTTTAGTGAGATGCAAGAGCAGATTCGCTAGGTGAGCAACAATTCATCTAGTAAATTAAGATGGTCTTCGTGACCTGTTGGATGAACTGTCATTTTCCTCCATCTAGAGAAACCTCAAATTCCCTAGGCGAAGTAAATCTGCTAGGCATGAGTATATGTCGTTATTTCTTCTCTGGGTCTTCATAGCATATTAAAAAAGATCTTAGGTCTTTTACATTCTCAAAACTCATAAACACAAGGAGATCAAGACATCCACTTCAACGTCAAATCCATTTTCTTCTTGTTATGTATGGTAAGGTTATGTATAATTAATTCTCTCTATTGTTGGGATTAGTTCTAGTTACTACGTTTTTGATGAAGGTACTTGATCTGACTGGTTATATATCATATCTATATCATTATGATGATGATTTATTTATGTTCTTAGTATTTTTTCCGATTTGCAATTCAAAAATGGTATTTTGATTTGGAAAGTGCGAGACATCCACTTTTTATCTAAGGGATCTGGAAAAAAATCATTTGTGAATGCTAGTTGCTAGACATATGGCTAGGTTTAGAGTCACATACACTATGTGACTTTAATTCCATTTAACCAATTAACTAGGTGAGACATCAAAATTTAATAGACAAATGGATCTCACGTTGTATGGAAGACATGGAAACGTAGGAGGTGGAACATGTGGAAGCATAATTGGAATTTAGAAAACATATAATCATATAATCAATCAAGGAAAGACATAAATAGACGGTTAGTTAACAAAATTAAATCCCATCAATATTATAACTTTTCTATTTTTTTTTTCATTTTTAACTTGCAAAGATAGCACTCATGTACAAACAAACCCTATAATACTCAAAAGTCAGAACATTATTAGTTGTTGAAAGACTTTAGTATCGCACGAGTATTTGTGAATATAATAACTCTGAATACTTATTTTTGACGTTGCTATAAAAGCAACTCATCAAATGGTGTCATTGTCGGGGACTAATGTTTAAGATATTGGAGCATCACAATAAATTTTATTGTTTTGAGTATTTGTACATATATGCTTGTTTATATTGCACAATATTTATCACTAACTCCTTTTTTCTATCCAAAGAAAAAATTTCTTGTTAGTTATTTCTGTTTCAGATTCTCTATAGCATATATAGCCTATGACTCACCATGGTTACAACGACTTCTAAACTCAGTATGAGTATCAATCATATCAATAGTACAATCAACATAGTCATAAGGAAGAAAGACTATAAAAAATAGAAGATGTTTTGAACCGGTTCATACAATAGTCCATGATAAACATGTAAAGAATCAATGAAAGAATAAATAACTTGACATGTCTAATATGATAGATGAGTACACAACAAGCTTGTGCATCAGAAAGCATGAACGATGTGTTGAGGATATTACTAAATAAAATTTGAAAGACGTGGCATATTGAAAATAATAGAAGAAATGGAGATGCCTTAAATATTAGATCTTCCTTACATATGGTCATGTATTGAGAAAGGTGTTGAAATAGAGGCGGAACACAAACAAGAAGACCAACAAGAATTGCCTTTGATTGGCAATATTGTTGATAAAGAAGAAGAGATAGGACTGGTGAAGAAAAGGATAAAGGGCTGGTCGACAAAGAAGATACAGTTGACAAAAGAAGCATAATTTGTGACGGTTAAACGTTGCCTTTTTTTTGGTAGATAGACGAAATGCAAAGTTATTATAAACTCACACACACAAGTGGAGGTATCGAGGTTCGAACACAGGTCATGGCATCCGGCCTAACAATTTCGGCATCTTACCAGTTGAGCTAGGGCTTATGGATAATTTGTGGCCATTTTAGTGACAATAAATTCGATTTTGTTGTTCTCTTCAAAATATTTGTGGCTATTTTTAGCCTCCGCAAACTAAAAAGACTGTCCCAAATATTATTTTCTCTGGAAGTAATTGAGTGGAAGGGGAAAAAATCAAATTAATGTGCATGGACAAGCTCTAGTCCAAATACGTCGAATGACTCTTGAATATATCTTTTAGTAATAATTTGAATGAATGTATATTGTTTTTAGTAAAGAAAAAAAAAAGAGTGACTCCTTAAATTAATTTCGCTGCTGTTCGGCTAATTTATTTTATCCTTTCAGATTACTTAATTGCAATCTCAAATCCTCAATTTAATTGAACAAAAGAGTTGACCATTGGGAGGACACGATTTGAAGTGTTACAGTTGGTGCATAGTATACAATTGACCAATTGATATGCAAGAATGATTCTAGTGGAGCTAGAGATGTCTCTAATTGGTGGATATCATAAGTCATACTCCCTCCGTCCCGCAATAGATGACCCATTTGAAAATGTATAATTTTGACCTAACTTACTTTGACCATGTTTTTCTATTAATATACAAAGATAAATAATATCATATAAGATGTCGTTGGATTTGTCTCGATGAGTATTTTCAAAATATTAAATTTTCATAATTTTTTCTAATATATGATCAAGATATTTAAGCTCAAAATTATGCATTGACATGCATAATAAGGTCAACTGTATCAAGTATTAAGGGACGGATGGAGTAACATGATAGAACAAAGAGTAGGTTAAGAATGAGATATTGTCATAATAGATACTTACTATATCATTTGTTTGATTCATATGTGATAAGAAACACAATACAATTATCTATTACTTTTTTAGGTTTAAATATATAAATTTATTTTTGGTGTTGATCTTCCGGTTTCTAGAGAAAGAGGACTCTATTAATTTGAAGTTCGGTCATGACGTAAACAATAACTGACAAAGAATTGTTCGTATTTGGGCTCTTCTGAACGATTTATCCTTTGGTGGAGTTCATTAACTAAAAAATAAAATTTTCCATTTTTTTATTAAAAAAAAATTATGAGAAATAAATATCTATATTATATAAATTGGATAATCTAAACAAAGATTATATATGCGCAATTTGATAAAATGATTTGTTTTGACATAATAAAATGATTAATTTTATTGAATTTAATAATAAAATTAATATTCTTTCAAAAGAAAATATCATTTACTAAAATGTCAATATTAATTGTAGTTTGTAGAGCTGTTAGGTGAGTTGAGATATAGTAAATAAAAGTATCTTATTGGAAAAAAAATTATTTAGACTCCATCAAACATATCCTCGATAGCATCAATATAGACAATCTTAATACAAATTTTTCATAAAATCTCTCTATAAACTTTATCACATGCCTTCTTCAGATCAATAAAAATTAAATACCAGTCTTTTTTGTCCATCTGAATCGCTCACTCACACATTATAGTAAGTATATCACTTCCATTATCACCATCTAAAGCGTAAAACCAAATTGGTTGTCATTTACTTGAGTTTCATTTCTTAGTCTCTCATCTATCAAACTTTTCTTTGTCTCTAGGTTTTTCTCCCTCTTTAGTGCCTAAGGATTGGTACAACCATAAAATAACTTGAGTTCTTACTTTGTTCACCATCTTTTTAGTCTTTTTCCTTAGCTTTCTTATAATTTTTCCATGTTTCATAATTTATATACCTAGACCAAGCTTTAAAATATTCTTTTTTTATTTTAACTTTACATTTAACACATTCGTTCCATCACAAAGATTTTTTTTAACTTTAGGTCCAAAACCTCTTGATTCTCCCTACATATTTTTTTTTTATATACTTTTATAATCCCTTGTACCATCTTTTCCCACATATCATTTAGGCTTCATGGTGGTTGTCTAAAACTTCCCTCTACGATATTGCGTTTGAAAATTCTTTGTTTTTCACCCTTCAAATTTCACAACTTGATAATGGAGCCTTATTGATGATTTTTCTCTTTACTCTCCTCTTAACCCTTACTTACATCCATAACCAATACTTTATGTTGAGTAGTTAAGCTCTCTCGAGGTATGGCTTTATAATCAAAGCAACTATTTATGTTTGATTTCCTAATAAGAAATAAATATCTCAGAACATGTCACCCCACTCTTGACGTATTAGTTATAATAAGATCAAAAGGCATCAAAAAACATAGGATGTATTTACCCTCTATGTTTATCTCCCCAAGGTATACCCTTATGCAGTATGTCAAAACCTCTTGATACACTCCATACACTCCTGAAATAACGACTAATACATATGAGGTGCTCCCCTCAATATAACGATTGACGTAACATATAGTTTTACCCGCTCCACCATTCCAAAAGTTCATCTTGTCTCTACATCATGAATTCAACAACACTGACGTACTCCACCGTTTTTGGCACTGACATCAAGGAACACATTCAAATTAGATGGGTGTCACCGTTTATCTTATATTCAAGATAAAAGATAACAACCAACATGAGCGAACTGCCAGAGCATATTACTAAAAATCAGATGTCTTTCCACTAGTTATGACTTTACGTGCCAGCATATTGTCTGACTTTACCATTAGGGTGCCTTTTGAAGATACCCTCCACTCCATCAACTCATCGCGGAGGATCCAACAATCAATATGAAGTATACACTTGTTCATGAGGTACACCTCGTTTCTTCAAATAGAAACACCTTCATAAGAAATTGCTTCAACAAAGTTAAAGATTAGTACAATTTATTTTATAAACGATATTGCTAAAGAAGGAAATTAAAAATTAATCAAAATGGCTTGTATTTTTTACTATTAAATTTGTGATTTTTTTTCTTAAATTCTAAATATGGTGGGTATTTTTAAAGAAATGTCATCCAATTTAAAAGACAATATTTATAAATGAAAAATATTAACAAGTGTCTTTAAGATATAATTTAAAGATTTAAAAGAAATAATTTTTACATAAAAAAATGAGCATTTATTATTTTGACAATTATTTTGCTTTTTTTTTTAAGACAACTTTTTTCCTTAAATTCGTTAAACAATGCACGTAAAATATTTGTTAGCACGACTCTATTTAATTTAGTCACATGTGACCTTAGCCCTTAGGGATATAAGATTCGGACCATTTCATACAATCGTTCTCAATGAATATGAACTCTTTTTATTCCAACACTGTGCCCTGACTTGCAGGATTCAATATTTCTCATAGTTTGGGGACCAATAGAATGATTAGAATCTAAAAATGTCAAAGGTTATACTTGTGATTATTTCACCGCCAAAACAAGTGTTAGCTTCAGTCTACTTCACATTTCTTATCTCTAATTGTTGTGACCTCACATCTAACGATTCAAGTTAAAGATACTGCTCAATTTGATGTCACCAGAAGACCCATGATTGATAGTTAGTTGTTGTTTATGAGTCTACTAATTAATTTAGTACAACGTTTCTTAAAAATGGTGATTTGATTTGCTTACCAATTGATGCCAAAAAGCTAACAGTATTCACACGCATCCAATATGATTGGCAGCAAATGAAATGGGATATGAAAAACATGTACTAATACAGCCTTTTTGATTTGACTCTTTTGATTAGTTATTATTACATGTACATGTATTCTATTTACTGTGGGAAAATTAGTGTTGATGTGGATGGTTAAATTGTTATTAGAAATTAGAAAGTGACATTAGTATATCATATCACTTGAATAAGTTAGTTCAAGTATCAATTCTTTCAACTTAATTGGCAATTTTGGCTTTAAATTCGGTCCTAAAATTGTGCTAAAAAAAAATCCAATCCTTAAATAGAAAATACAAGTAGTGTTAAAACTCTTAAGGTCTTATTGTTTATGTGATTTTAGGTCTCTGCATTACGCATTTTTTTGCGTGAAGGAAATAAGCTTATAGCTTTTTATTATTGATCAAAGTAGAAATACAATGAAGAGTATTAAGATAAATCTAGAAATTAGTATTATTTGGTGCTTCCTTAGCTAGATTATGGGCAACACTACTGACTTGCCTCCTAATGAACTTCACCTCAAAATTTGTTAAATCAGTTCCCTACAATCATTGATTATTGCCATGAAGTCAAAGACACCGTCCTTCCCATATATGCTATGTGCCACAACTTTAGAGTCCGTTTTGAAATCCTTGTTCACCAAGTTGAGTTCTTTCACCCATTGCATTGCAGTAGAAGGCCTAAGGCTTCACCCATGTCAACATCGAATATGGGGGTGAGCCATTCAGTTTTGGCTATAACAAAGTTTCCTCATGCGTCTCAAATACAAGCTCCAATTCCAACTTTGTTAAGGGGAGGGGAGAAGGATGCATTATGCATATGAATATATGTTTTCTAAAAAAAGATGGGCATTAATTAATCGGGTTAATAGATTAAGATGCATTTCAAATGTAAAATAGTTTTTACTCATGATACTATTATATAAGCCGTAATTGTCATTTAAATAAACCGTAAAATAAATGGTTTTTTTTAAAAGAAAAATAATAAAAAAAATAAATGATGTTTGTCACTTTGTCTATAGATAAAAGTAAATAAATCAACCTCAAAATTAGAGGTGTTAATATCATGGGGCCTTGAAGTTTTGGCCCTAATCCACATAGTAAGGGGCTTGAAAATCCACAAGATTAAAAGGCCCACATTCATGCAAGTCCAGGAATAAAAAAATCAAAAGCCCCCAAGCCCCAAAATTTCTATAAACATTTTTTTTTATGTTTTTTTTATAAAAAAAAACTTTTTTTTACCCGAATTTAAAATAATTAATATGGAGCTTTTTTAGGCCCACAAATAAGTAGATTTTATAGTGGGCGTGACCCCAAATAATTTTGTTCAACTAAGAAGCTTTAATTTAGTGGGTTTAGTGGAAGTTTTTTTAAGTAGACTTTGAAATTTGGGGCTTTATTGACACCTCTACTCAAAAATAATGAATTTGGATTAGAAGTGAATTTATTTATGTACAACCAAAACTCCTGGCAGTGAAGAAGACTGTTACTAGTAAGATGCATTTTTAAGGCATTCAATACAAAATTACAAACCATTGACATGTGTGTTTTCTTAGGGGAATCATCATTATTCATGAGTAAATGCTAAAATGTGAATTATTGCAGATGACCTCTAAGCCAATGTAAAAGGTGGGGGCAAATTAAAGAGTGTATCTAAAGTTTGTCTTGTACCCTTAGATTATATAGTCAATTTTCAGTCTCTTTCTTCGTGTCCATTTCTAGGACACAAACATAGGTTATATATGGACCATTATAGCTGTCTTACGGATTGGACTTGGGGAGGGTTTATGTCATTAAGGTAATTGCCCTCGATGTTACGCAACAACTTGCTTAATTTTTTGTTTTTGTTTACAGTAGCTTAATTAATTTCATGACATATTTTGTGCCCTTAAAGGTGGATAATCAACTATGTTTCTCACCATGTGATTCATATGACGAGTCATTAACCGGTATAACATTATTTTGAGCATATAGGATGTGGGATCATAGGAGAATTTAATCCTTAAGACTACAATTAATGATCACATTGGATACTCACTCAATACAGATGAACTTGTTCTAACCTTAAACCTATGGCTCGTAGACCATTAAATGGTCATGTGTGAACTTATTAGGTGTTTGATTTAATATTGAAAAGGTGAAAAAGTACTTTGGCCCATGATATAAATACGATATGTGTTACTATGATATGTGTGAAGATTTTGGGATTTCGAAGAATTAGAGTTAAAAGAGTCACAAAGGCTTGATTGAGAATAAGATTCATATAGAAACATTTTAATAAAAGATGGTAAAAAGAATGCAAGTGAGGCTCTTATATAGAGCTTGTAGATGATTAACAAATTAACTTAAACAAATTTGTCATCCAAAGTCCGATAAGTCCTAGCTCGACTAGCAAAAATGCCGAAATTGTTAGGCCAGACGTCTTGACCGGGGTTCGAATCTGGCACCTCCATTTTATGTGTGTGCTACATTGTTGCTGTCTCGTTCAATAAAGATAAAAAAAATTTATTATATTTGCTATATTGTTGGTATGGTATGGTAATAAGTTTCATAATTATCTTGTTGTTTCACTAACGATCGAATTGAAACATGGTATGATACAAGTATCTTGTCTTGTCACTTATCTCGACCATCAAACATGCTCTAAATTTTTAGAAGATTTTATGCACGTGACTCTGTAAGTTTTTTTAAGAAGCCCTATATATTTATTAGTTTGTAGATAATTTATTAGTCACTAGCGGAAAGATAGACACTAATGTGTTCGTCTATTCGCTTTTCTATTGCGCTTAATAGTATATCGAAAGAGATATAAATTTTGCCATATATTATGATCAAATCTTATTGACTAATAAGAATAAAATAAATAAACTCTTTTAATGATATTAAATATTGTTCTTATTCCTATGGTCGTTTCTATTTTAATGAAATACAACTAATCTTTTAATTAATAACTTCAATAATAAAGTAAAAAGGATAAAATTGAAAATATAGCCGTTTAAATTTATAACAGTATCTAAAGGGGATACACCCTTTTTGGACTAGATTTTTACTTTTCAATTTTACCCTTTCATTTAAACTATTTTAGCATTTTCATAATATTTTTTAAATTATTAATTAAAAAATCAGTTAAATCTCATTAAAATAAAAACAGGAACAACCCATAACAATAGGAGGAACAATTTCCAACAATAGGAACAATATTGGACAATAAAAAAAATTCTTATTTTGACATTATATAATAAAACTGTTTTGCTTTAGTGTAACATTTTTTCCCAATTTTACCATTTCCTTCTTATTTTAATCATTTTATCGTGCCAATAAAAGCGGAAGAACGAGCACATACTGCACGTCTTGATGCAAGTGAAGGTTAAAGCGGAAGAACGAGCACCTACTGCCCGTCTTGATGCAAGTGAAGGTTAAAATTTGAAGTGAAAAAACCACTCCAAAATCATATATCCCCTTGTATATATGTATTAATAATTTAAATTAACTTTTATTGTAGTGGTGTTGCTCCTACTTTAATGGAATTTGACATTATTGATTAATAAAGTAAATAGTTAAGTAAAAGGGATAAAATTATAAATATAATAGTTTAAATGAAGGTTAAAATTGTAAGTGAAAAAACCACCCTAAAATCAAGTGGACAATAAACTCTGTGTGGGACGAATTGTTGAAAGGAATTTAAATTCGATTCCTGCTCAAAATAATTTATGTTCAAATTTTACTTATTTTTTGATTAAATTCTATTTTACTAGAATACATTTCTTCTTGTAACCAAAAAAAGAATACATTTCTTCTAGAAACCAGACGGTTAAAACAAAAAATAATAATAATTAAAAAATCACTTAATTTACTATTGCAGTTTGGTACATTTGTCGTAGACCCGTTAGAAGCCTATTTAATTTTTTTTAGCACATGTTCAATTATTTATTCGAAAATACTCAATTCAAACACTAAATAAAACATAGGTTTAATTGCAGTTTTAGCCCCTAACTTTTTCAAAGTTACGATTTTGGCCCCCTAAGATAAAAACTACAAAACATCCCTCTAAGTTTTGCAACTGTAGCAGTTTTGACCCCCTAAGGCAAAAAATAAATAAATAAATAAATAACATGTGGCACCTCACTTAGGGAGCTTAAACTGCCACAAGTGCCGAGTCAATAACAGCGTAGACCGAGTCAATATCAGCCTTGGGGGCCTAAACTGCCACAAGTGCAAAACTTAGGGAGCTGTTTTGTAGTTTTTTTTCTTAGGGGGCCAAAATCGCAACTTTGAAAAAGTTAGGGGGCTAAAACTGCAATTAAGCCTAAGAGATAATATCAAATGAGTCCTCATATTTTCATATAAACGTATTAGTCATTCAATTTAACTAATAAAAGAACTAATTTATCCTCCGTCTAAAAATATGATGGACTAAATTAATAATATTTTGGCTAAACTACAGTTTTGGCCCCCTAAGTTTGCCAATGTTGCGATTTTGGCCCCTTAATAAAAAAATGACAATTTTGGTCCCCTAAGATTTAGTCCCTTTTCAATAGTGACCTTTTGGTCAATTTTTGGTCCCCTAAGATTTAGCCCCTTTGCCACATAGTGGTTGACTTTGTCTAAATTAACCAAAATGTCACTATTGCAAAGGGGATAAATCTTAGGGGACCAAAATTGTCCTTTTTATTATTAGGGGGCCAAAATCGCAACATTGGCAAACTTAGGGGGCCAAAACTGTAGTTTAGCCTAATATTTTTATCCCATTTGAGTTGATTTGATGTTGTTGACAAGTAATCTTTTGAAGTGTGTTTCTCTTAAACTCTTAAGTTCATTCTCTTTGCTATCAATTTCAACGGGCTAGTCTGACTTCTTAAGAAAATATTCTTTTTTGTCATAAACTAAATTGTCTAACAAGAAAATTGTGAACGACTAAGAAAGGTTGTTTGTCAAAATTTTACAGCGAGAAATCTATTTGATGATAGGACCCACCACCAATAGTTGAAATCCTTTTCGTTTTAAAGAAAATAGAGAACTCAACTTTTTTTTCATTTTAAAAATGGGGATCAATAGTGTTCTCTCCTTCCTCCTTCATGATTTGAACTCACATCCATTTTGAATGTATGTGAACTATCTTACCGACTAAGTTGTACATGTACTTTGTTGTCAAACAAAGAACTTAATTGAATAAGATAAATAAAAAGTGTACACCATCATTCAATTTTTCATTTTTTTTTCAAACTTCTTGGTTTCTCTCTCTTCAAAAGGAATTCTCTATTTTTTTTTTTAAAAAAAATTGAGATTATCCTAACCCCACTATCAATCATTCGTGTCTATCTCTTTTCAAATGGAGTTCTTCATTTCTTTTTGTGAGATAGAGAGGATACAATATCAGAATTTGATTCATTCTATTGAGATTGATTAACAATTTAACTATGTGAATGTGTCATAAGACTAACAATAAACCGAGTCAACTCGAACATAGTTTAAGACTCGACTCAACAATTGATTCATTAATTTTGTTTATAAACCAAATAAGATGATTTTGAGTTGAAAATTAAGTACGTTAAATAAATAAGTTTAATTTAAACTATTAAAAGTTCGACACATGAGCTAACTAGATAATATACATGTACTTTGATAATTTGAACAACAAGCATATGTTGGAAGTTTTGATTGTTATAATGTAACATTTAGAGTCTAGATGTAATTGAATACAATAATACTATTTGATGAAGGTTCATCTTATATAATTTTAACATATTTTTTAGTCATTTTAGTTGTGATTTGACCCAAATAAGAGGAGTTTTAGAACAATTGCTTAGGTTTAAGGGACATTTTGTGATGTTTTCATATTGAGTCATGTAATTTTAGTTTTTCCTAAACCAACCAATTTTTAGGTGTTTTTGATGTATTTCATTGAAAAATCATATAATTCAGCAAATCAAGACACTTCATGAAGAATTGGGGAGATAATGAATGAAGATTCAAGAAGCTTATGAAGACATTACAAGTTGAGGATATTTTGTCTCAAGTCCCAAGACAAAATTGAAGGAAGAAAACATTCAAAAAGACGTAGAAAAAGACAAAAACGTACTGAACAAAGCACTATGTGCGCTTCCGGGAAATAACTAACATTTTGTTGTTTTTCCCATGTGGGTTTGAGGAACAAGCAAAGTTTTTCAGACCAAACTCACTTGGTAATCAGCCTATATATACAAATCCTATCATTTACAAAATCTCATTCAAAACGAAGCGGTTCAAGAGGAAGACAGGTGTTAGGAGCATCAAGGGAGAAGTCTCTCCTCAACCTTTGTCTCTGGAGTATTTCTATTTCTTTTGTAATTTGTCTTTAGTTATCAAGAATAACTAAACCCTAATTTGTCTTTATTTGTTTGTTGGATAAATTTAATTCAAGTCTTTTATTCATATATGTTTTGAGATTTATTTAGGTTTTATATGCAAAGGTCTTAATACTTTTAGGAATCCTAGGGAGTGTGACATACTTGGTGAATCTTAAAAACAGAGGGTTGCAGAAGATAATCATGAATCGATATCTCTGACCAACTTTTTCGAACGTTTCATTATAAACTTTATTCATTCTCCTTGCTAAGATAGACAACATAGGGTTATCCGTTTATAGAACTACAAAGGTAAGAAATTATATATGATGTAATTCTAAGATTCATAGATAAATTTGGAGCCTTTAGATGACAATTTAGGAATCTCAATTCTTTTTTGTTTCAATTACCTCTGAGAGATTAGGGGCCCACTTTAACAAGCTTACATAGGCATACAAACCCTATAGGATTGACGACCCTACACATGTTGAGTGTGTATATCTTTATTGTGATTAGCAGGTGCAACTTGACAGTTGGAGAGACGTAAAAATCCTATGAACTTGTTACATAAATAGAACCATTATCTCATAACTGGTAATTACTTGTTTTTAATCCAACAAGAAAATAGAGGAGATTCGAAGAATTTTAACCAGCGCTAAATTCTGCAATCAAAACCATTTAATTTTCTACAATCAAACTCAATTGTTTTGCACAATCAAATCAAACTTGCAAACTCTCTCCAATTTACTCGCTTTTATTTAATTTATTTGCTTTTTATTTTCTGTTTTTTGCTACTCTAATTAACTGATTTTACTATGGTTTTTTTTTCCTAGAAAAATTATGTTTGGGCATGTTTGCTGCTGTGTTGCGACTTTCCTTACTAATATTATATTGCTGGTTAATGTTATAATAGTTGCTGTTCACTATCCCTCAAAAAAAAGAAGTTGTTGTTCACTAGTTCTATGTATTTAATTGTTGTTTGGATATGTTTCAGATAGCTAGATTTTTATGTTATGATTTTTTGAGTTGGTTGTATTTTTGCTGAGAATATAAATATGTAAAGTTGATGATATTTCTGTGTGTTGATCGTTGAATTATTAATTTAAAACTTTCTAATATCTAAATTCTAACTTTTAAATTATGTGATATGTGATTCCATCTTTAACGGTTTGAGGTAAGTTGTTCGCGAACTTAAATTGAATCGAGTATAAATTAAGAAACTGCTCATATATAAATTTAAAATTCATGTTAGCTGAACACAGTTCAACTCGATCCTCCTCATTTCCAACCCTAATGACAAATTTTACTTACAGTTTTACTTTCTTTTTTATAAACTTATTAAAGTTTAACTTTTTTTTTTTTTGGAGTGAGCCTTTACGCTTTATATATAGCTACTACTAGCATTGTCTCAAATATCAATTAATTCCTTTCTTTGATATATCACTAGCTAGCTAGCTCTTATTTTCCTTATACTTTATTTTTGTCTTTTCGTGTATGTAATATCTTTAATGGAAACCAAAGAAGATTATACCAATGATGGAACTGTTGATTTCCATGGCAAACCTGCTGTTCCATCCAAAACTGGAAAATGGAAGGCTTGTGCTTTTCTTGTTGGTAAGACCAAGCATGCGCGCGCACACACACAAAACATGCATGTTTTGTTAAGTTTTGGCTTGATTGAAACTGATCTTAATTAATGTTTTGAAGTTTTTTTCTTTGCAAAATTCTTAATAATTGTTTATATTATGAGTTGTTATATATAGTATGATACTAGGTGTTTACTTATATATATATATTAATTCAGGGTATGAAGCATTTGAAAGGATGGCTTTCTATGGAGTTGCATCAAACTTGGTGAATTACCTTACAACACAACTTCATGAAGATACTGTTTCATCAGTTAGGAATGTTAATACATGGTCAGGGTCTGTTTGGATAACACCAATTCTTGGTGCTTATATTGCAGATTCTTACCTTGGTCGCTTCTGGACTTTCACCCTCTCATCTCTCATTTATGTCTTGGTAATTTACCTTCCATTAATTCAAATCTAATTAACTGATTTATAAAGTTATAACTTCATACTGAATTATTAATATTTTTCAAATCGAGTCGTAAGAATGTAGCCGCGTTACTCTTGAGGGAGAGTTTGCGGTCCACCGTGGTCTTACTCGTCTTGAAGAATTAATCTTTTTAGTCTAAAAAAAATGTCTTGTAAATATAGTAAATGAAAAATTTAAAATGTATTAAAATGATTATTAAACAAACAACATATATAGTCCTTGTTTTAAATTACTATGCTTACCAATTGGAGCTAATTTGTCCACAAATTGCACTCGTGGGATACACTGCTTCTACATATGTCATTTGTCAACAATAAATAAATAGTCCAAACCAATTTATTAATGATATGTATCCCAACAATGAAGTTATTGTCCCACCTTGAATTGATGGAAAAAAAATGAATGACTCTTATGAATGATCACTTTGTTTACCTCATTTTTGTGGCATAGTGATGTTATAGTATATATATGCATTAATTATAATAATATTATTAATTTTTATGAATTAAACTAGGGAATGACACTTCTTACTATAGCTGTATCACTCAAGAGCTTGAAACCAACATGCACAAATGGTATATGCAACAAGGCTTCAACATCACAAATTACATTTTTCTACACAGCACTTTACACAATGGCAATAGGTGCAGGTGGAACAAAACCAAATATCTCAACTTTTGGTGCTGACCAATTTGATGATTTTAATCCTCATGAGAAAGAGTTAAAGGCTTCTTTCTTTAATTGGTGGATGTTTACTTCATTTTTAGGTGCCTTAATTGCAACTTTAGGACTTGTATATATTCAAGAGAATTTAGGATGGGGACTTGGATATGGTATTCCTACTGCTGGTTTATTATTGTCCTTAGTTATTTTCTATATAGGGACACCAATTTATCGACACAAAGTTAGGACATCTAAAAGTCCTGCTAAGGATATAATTCGTGTCTTTATTGTTGCCTTCAAGAATAGAAAACTTCAACTTCCTAGTAACCCTTCTGATCTACATGAGTTTCAAATGGAACATTGTGTTATTAGGGGAAAACGTCAAGTCTATCACACTCCAACTTTGAGGTAAGCAAGTGTTAATTACAAGTACTTCTTCCATTTTTTTTGTTCTCAAAGTCTTTTTTTTTTCATTTTGTATTTCTTTCATTTGGGATATTAATGAGTAAACTGATCCCTAACTTTGTAAGACATTTTCAAATCAGTCTATGAAATTATGAATATTTCAAAAAGGCCCGACAATTTTTACTCATATTAATCCTTTTCAAAATATGGCAGGGATTAAATTGACATTAAATAGTTAAAGGTAGAGATCAATAGTAAACTGTTAAAACATAAGGACTTAATTGATAATAAATGATTAAATTTAAAGTCCAACTTAACAGCTTAACGGAGTCAAAAATCTTTTTCTAATACTTAAAATCGCATAGACCTATTTAAGAGTGTCTTACGCATGGACAATACAAAACAACACTTAGAACGTGGCTTTGTTGAAACTCCATAATGTAATTGGTACCAAATCAGTATGTTTCACAATGTTTTTTCCGTGAATGTAAGCATGCACCCATTCTAGTAGTAGTGGCTTTGTGGGGTGATAAATGGTAAAATCTAGGACCATAAAATTTGATGGAGAAAAGGAATTCTTCATCTAAATTTAATTCATCAATCAATGTGATAGAGAATATAGAAAGTGGTCCGTGTCCTAAGATTACGTGTCCCCCATTTTTAATGTCTTGGCCCACCACAGGCAGTCAACTTAACTTAAGTTCAACTTTATTTGCTTAATTAACAAGGGTGGGGTATCACTATCAAGGGTGGTTGAATTTATAGAAGAAGTGTCAAGTTATTTAATTTCATTTAATTTTTCGATCTAAAGGCTTTACTACCACAAATATGTTATCTGATAATTAAATTTGGGGCATTGTATGTAACATAAGTGTGCAAATTTTATACAATACAAAGTTTAAAAATGCCCCACAAAGACTAAGGATTATTGTAGTATTTGATATTCCATTTTACTGCTCCGACATCATTTTGCTCACAATCACTACACATGTGTAGCTGCAGTACCTCTAAAAAAATGTGTGGCCGAAGTAGAGAATACGCAAGTTGTCCATAAATCTTGACTCAACCAATAAAATATCAAAATTGCTAGATCAGATGTAATGATCGAGGTTTGAACTTCGACTCATTCATTTGTCTTTATAACTTACTAATGACTTTACTATTTCGCCTATCTATAAAAAAAGAACGATGCAAGTCGTTTCCTCCATATGAGACCCACTTTAATGATTGGTCACTATCTTATGAGCCTAGTTGTTTTTCCATATATGGAAAATGTGTCACAGTTGTGTCCACCATTTTGCATGCCAAAGACAAGATTGTCCACTATCCACATATGCATTCCAAGTGTATAGTTACACGCATAGGATAGGATTACACATGCACATTCCACTAGACAAATTCTTAACCATTCTGAAATTTAGTTGAGTATTGGTATTTTATAGGTCAAAAACTCATTCAAAATTATATTTTATTTTTAAATAAATTAATACTCAAATAAACTTTAAGTACTATTGTCTTCACTATTACCCTATAACTACTCTTTTATTAAATAAATAAATTCAATTTTGTTAGCTAGAAAGTGATTGAAGAAATAATTATCAAGCATATTTCATTTAAGGCTTGGTTGTTTTGTTGTAGTTGTAATTATCAAATATCTGAGTTATATCTCGATTCGATCCTAAACTAAACCCGATTCATACTAATATCTAGTGTGTGTATCTATTTGGACATCATGAATCGCTCGAGTTCTAAATCACTATAATAAATCATTTCGTATTTAGCTAACTACTTTTATTTTGTTATTAAATGTGACTTGAATCTTGAATTATTTTGAGATTCATATATGCTATATCAACTTATAATTTTGTTATGTCATATGTATTTAGCTTAAAATTGACATATTTTTATCATCAATATTTCTTAGGATTCATAATAAGATTTACTATTTGAATCTTAATTTGATAACCATGGAATGCAATTCAGGTTTTTGGACAAAGCTGCTATTAAAGAAGATCCTACAACTGGTTCCTTAAGAAGAGTACCAATGACAGTAAATCAAGTAGAAGGAGCAAAGTTAATCCTTGGTATGCTCCTAATATGGTTAGTAACACTGATTCCAAGCACCATTTGGGCACAAATCAACACTCTTTTTGTGAAACAAGGCACCACCTTAGACAGAAACCTTGGTCCTGATTTCAAAATTCCAGCAGCATCTCTAGGAAGCTTTGTAACCCTATCCATGCTGCTCTCAGTGCCAATGTACGATCGGTTTTTCGTGCCATTCATGCGCCAGAAAACCGGCCACCCTAGAGGAATCACATTGCTTCAAAGACTTGGTATTGGATTTTCAATCCAAATCATAGCCATTGCAATTGCTTATGCAGTAGAAGTTAGAAGAATGCATGTGATAAAAGAGAATCACATTCTTGGTCCTAAAGATATTGTCCCAATGAGTATATTTTGGTTGTTACCACAATATGTTCTTATTGGTATAGCAGATGTTTTCAATGCCATTGGATTATTGGAGTTCTTCTATGATCAATCCCCTGAAGACATGCAAAGTCTTGGAACAACTTTCTTCACAAGTGGAATTGGTGTTGGGAATTTCTTGAACAGCTTTTTGGTAACAATGACTGATAAAATAACAGGAAGAGGTGATAGAAAAAGTTGGATTGCTGATAACTTGAATGATTCTCACTTAGATTACTATTATGGGTTTCTTTTGATCTTGTCAAGTGTTAATTTGTTGGTGTTTCTTTGGGTTTCAAATAGATACATTTACAAGAAGGAGTCAACAAGAATCAAAGAAGCACTTTGTGTTCAAATGGAAGGTAATTCCACTTTGGATGCATCTCTTGGTTTACAAGTATGAGAGGTTCAAAATGATCCCCTACAGTCGTTGCACGATGAAGTGACATGGGGACCGTTAGATCTATATAGAGAATATTTCAAGTATCGAATCCAAATATAAAAAAAAATATAAAAAAATAGTTCTGGACCACAAAAATAACAAGTATGAAAACAAGGTAATTAAGTAGATAGGGCATATTAAGTATACAATATTCTCATTACACCCTGTGTAATATTTTGTAAATTATGTGTGTAATCAATGGTTTATCTCTATTGTTTTTGCCAATTTATTGTGAAAATTCAATGTTTCAATCTCTTTATTTATGTACAAGAGTTGAGATTTTCCCAAAATACAAGCACTTATGATTACCATATAGACTATAGTGAATCCAAAATCTATAACATAAATATGGAGGACCAAGATTGAGTTCATTTATTAAAAAACACAGAAGTTGAATCGACAATCGGTGTCTGAAACCTGATTAGTTATACATGTTGTATATGTAACAGCAATGAACAACCAGATAAGTTTCGGCTAAAGTTTTCTACATGTGTATGTTTCAGGACTAAAACCTGTATGCTACGATGTCTAAATGGTGTGTTCCAATAGCAGACATCTTTTGCAAAATACAAACACTTATGATATGTGAAAACTCATTCATTAATATTCTCATTCCACAGTGTGGTTTATAGAATGCAACTTATACTGTATAGAGAATCCAAAATCTAAAAAATATAAATGTAAAGAATTCGGAAGAATAACGATCGATATGTATTAAAGCGCCGATTTTAAATGCATTGGCTTATTGGTAAATTAGTTAAAGATGAATTCATTGATAACAACAGCAAGGTCATCCAAGCAAAAACTTGAAGAATATATCAATACATGTTGTATATGACAACATTGATCACGGAACAATCAAATAAGTTTTGCCAAGGACTAAAACAATCATTTGTATGTTTCAAAACTAAAACTGGTAAGAAATTTTCAAGGACTAATACCAAAGAAAAAGTTTATTACAAGGACACAAGACTTATTGAAATTTTCGATCTAAACATCAAAATATCAATCACCAAACTAAAATTTATTACTGACGCAAGCAATTCAAAATTTCAAATCAATGAACCTCTTCAGGACTGGACACCGGCTGGCTAATGTTGTGTTTTTTTCTCACTTTGCCAAATCCAGACGATATCTTTGAGAGCTGGTATTATATGTTCTTTCAATATCTTCTGGTATTCCGATGCATCTCCATGGTACTTCTTTATCTCAACCAAATAGAAAGATGGAGCAAACTCAAATATTTCAGTAGAAATGGTAAGTGACCTTTGTCGACTATCTTGCTGTCTCTCCAGCTTTAGCATCTCTCCATTATTCTTTACTATCTTCATATTCAACATGTGCACAATATCCTCCATTGTTGATATGATAGAGGAGGCCGAGCTCTTGGAGGTAAACTTGATGTCTTCAATTTCATCATCATTATTACTTTCAAAAAAGACAGACAAATCGAGCCCTGCAGATAGAGAAAGTATGTGAAAAGCATTAAGATATTTTGGTTGAACCAATTCTTGATTTGGCTCAACAATAGTAATTTCATTTTCAACAATAGCTTTATCAGACTCAACATTTGCAGCCACATTTGTAATCTCTCTTTCTACTTGAACACTTTCCGAATGTAATCCTTTTCTGAACCAACGACTTTCCATTATTTTAGCAGTAGATATTCTACTATCAGGGTTGGGATTGAGAATCTGTGATAGTAATCTGCGAATCTCGACTGAAAACCAGTCGGGACATTTGTATTCTCCCTTGTGGATTTTCCGATACATTTCCATTGAATTCCGATCATAAAATGGATAGTAACGGGCCAAAAGAACAAATAAGATTACTCCGCAAGACCAAACATCAGCTTTTTCTCCATAATAACCTTTTCCACGGAGAACATCTGGAGCTACATACATCGGAGTTCCACACATTGTTTGCAACATGTTGCAGCGATGAGATTCTATGAACGTGCTAAACCCGAAATCAGCTATTTTAAGAACACCGTTCTCGTCTAAAAGCAAGTTTTCAGGCTTCAAATCCCGATGGTAGACACCCTTCTTGTGGCAAAAATCTAGAGCACTTACCAATTGTTGAAAGTATTGTCTTGTTTGATTATAATTGATTTTACCTTTTTCTAGTATTTTGAGGAAAAGCTCACCGCCTTTTGCATATTCTAAGATAAGGTATATCTTAGTTTTGGTGGCCAAAACCTCGTAAAGCCGCAAAACATTCGGGTGTTTAACCCTTCTCATTGTTGCGATCTCCCGCTTTGTTTGAACCATCATTCCAGCTCTTAGAACTTTCTCCTTGTCAATAACCTTTACAGCAACCCTGTCACCAGTTCTCAAGTCCCTTGCTTTGTAAACTTTTGCAAAGTTTCCTTGGCCTAATGATTTTCTAAACTCATATCTATTCATCAATAATTTCCCCTCTGGATCCATTTCAAGATCAAAACCACAAGCACAAACCAAGTTGTTCAAATGATTTCCCTAATAGAAGAAAAAACACCAAAAAAAATACATTTTTTAGTAAATAATATTAAATCAATGAACGGATTTTGGAAGCTCCAAGACAAACAACTTTTATAAGCTTTGATGCATAAGTTGTTTCTATTATACAAGATAAAATAATGTTAAATTACTTTTGTATAAGCTATAAGCTATTTTGGATAACTTATGAAAATTAGTTGAAAATAACTTATGAACATGTCATAACTCATAAGTTAGTTTCATAAATTTTCTCAAACAAACTCACAAGTGTTTATATCGATCGATAATGTCAAATGAGTCAATCAAAAAGGTCCAATGACATGACATATATGAAGTTTTTTATAAGAACAAACATGATTCAAAATAATAACAAAAAGAAAACACAAACAATTTTAAAGAAGTACAACCAATGTTACCTGGTAGAGATGCTATATAATCAACCAAAGATTAGGATTTACAATGTATACATACTTGCTCCTCTAGATCTACCTGCCAATTTATAAGTAAATATCGACCATATTCAACAAAATTGAATTTCAATCAAAATAAATTCATGGAAATAAGTTAAAAAAATTGAAACTTGGACACTCCAAGGTTATAACATAATTAGATTATCATAAGAAACAAAGAATCAAACAAAACAAAGCATAGCAAAATCAAAATGGTGCACTGTTTCTCTAGATCAAACATTCAAATATGAGAAAATATGTTAGTTTTATGGTGCATATTTGAAACATGTTAGTCTTATTGATCTAATGATGGAAACAAAAAAAAAAACTTGTGGATAGTACAATACTATTTTTCTGGTGCATCATCATAGAATTAGCGTGGAAGAAAAAAAACAACTAAGCCAAGTTTAGGACAATATACATGAATTCTAACATTAACAAGTCAAAGTAAGAAAATGAAATAAAACTAATGAAGAAAAGAGATAGAGAGAAAGAAATCATTACCTTCTAAAGAGAAGAGAAAGCCATGAAGTGATTGAAAAGTTAGAGAGCCATGTGTATTATGTAAAACAGAAATTGTCTGGTATTTATAAGAGAGTATAGGGGTATAAATGGTATTATGTAGTAATATCAAACATTCAAACAAAAATCTTTTTCTACCACATTAAGGTAACAGCACGAGGATTACACGCTTACAAGGTTGGTCAAAGTTGTGGCATCACACCAAAAAGCATGTAGAATACTATGACAAATGATTACTATAACCAATTATTATGTATAATTACCATTACCATGTTCATTTTCCTGTGGGTATTATACTTATTATGCATTTGACTTGTGATTTTTAAAAATATAGATTGAAACGTATATTAGAGAGTCGTTGGATTAGCTTATGATCATAAACGTGAATCATAAGTATGACTTTGAATAATAAATGTATCATATAAAATCTGATATATGTTTACTAAAATTTTCTTGAAGATTAAAAATATTATTTATTTCAAAAAAATAAAATAAAGACTCGCTTATTAATAGCTCTTTTAAGAAGAAGTTTTTGAATATACGTTAAAAAATACTCGGTCAAACTCGTACTTTAGAAACTGAAAAAAGAAAAAGCTCTATAATATTAGTTTTTAGTTTTCTTTGACTAAAAGAATAAAAATTAATTTTTAGTTTTCTTTGAGTAAGAAATAAAAATTAGTTTTTACTTTTTAATAGAATTTTGGTGTTGGTCAAAAAGAAAGTTCAAAAAGAAAGTTTAGGTAACACGCTTATAGATTAAATCCACTAATAAATTTCTATTTGCAAGAGTTGAACCTACGATCGTTGTGGAATATGAGTCAACTCTTGACTATTTTTTATTGGTTATTGTATAATATTATTTAGTGAGAAGTTTTAATTGCATATATAAAACATTAAAAATATTTACAAATCAATATTGATAATAAAATCATAAATTAAAATATATTATTTTTGAAAGACATAAATTAAAACATATGATAAGTCTAAATAAGATACACATAGCTTTAGTAAATTATACTTATAAAAAAAAACTTTTAACAAAATATAAATTTATTTCAAATTAAACATAAATCTCTAAGAACAAGTTATGAATATCCGGAATAATATGCTTTTGTCAAAGAAAACGAATATTGTCCTTTAAAAAATATATCCAGAATAATATAATTATCATTAAATTATACATTACAAATAATACAGATATTGGACTTTCCAGAAGAAGAAAAAATACAGATATTGGTATATTTTACATCACAATGGTAGTTGTGAAAGTTGGTGTGGTAGTTTTTCTTCACAATGGTATTTGCAGAATTTTCTGCCTTAAGAGTGTGGCATAATCCCCTCACTCTAAATTTTATACATCAAAAAAATATAGTAATTTATTTTTATTTATTGTTTTGCAATTAGTATATAATGTATATCATTTTAGTAATCCAATAGTTTTTTTACAGCAATCAATACCTTTATTTTGTTATTAAAAAGTAGTAATTTGACAAATTATTTTCATATATGAGATGAAACTTTACTATGTAAAACAATGGACTTGTGATGAATTTAATTCAATAAAATGTCGTTCTATATTTAGAGGCTCAAAGAGATAAAAATGTTAACTTAACAAAGTGTCATCAACATGTATAAACTGTTAGTCATGTAACTAACTTATTACTACAAAAATAAAATATTGACAAACCAAAATCTTATATTAACTGCAATGAAATGAATAAAAATGTTAGTAAATCAATAAAAATCTTAATGAACTTAGTATTTGATTCCTTTGGCAACCTCAAAAAAATGTGCTACATTCTCCTCAGGAGTACCTACTACAATGCCGTGACCAAGGTTCAGGATATGTTTCCCTCTACCAGCCTTTCTCACAGTATCGTGTATCCTATCAGTAATCAACTCTTTCGAACCAAACAGAACACCAGGATCAACATTACCTTGGATAGCTACATTTGGTCCTAATCTCCTTCTACCGTCAGCCATATCGACTGTCCAATCCAAGCTAACAACATCCACACCGGTCAATGCTATTCTCTCAAGTAAGCCTCCTGATCCACTTGCATAGAGGATAAGAGGGAGTTCTGGATGGCTTTGCTTTACCGTGTCAATTATTTGCTTCAAGTATGGCAAACTGAATCGTTCAAAATCAACTGGACTAAGCTCTGTTGCCCATGAATCGAATATCTGCACAGCTTGCGCTCCATTGTCAGCTTGGTATTGTATGTATCTTGCCATTGATGTTGTAAACTTTTGCAGTAATGAGTGAAGGATCTGTGGACAAATCACAGTTCAATAAGTAAATCAGTGTGATAAGTTTATGAAATAATAATGCAGAACTTGTAGCCACTCTGAAAGTTGAAAGCATAATAGTAAGCATGAATCATATGGACAGCTTTTTAATCATAGGATCAATAATCCAAGCTTTACCATTGTAAGCTTTTCCAAATGTAACAGCCCCATTGTAATACACAAAATTATAAAGAAGAAATTTAACATTTATAGCTTTTATTCAGATCCTACTCAAACTTGCTTCTCAAAATAATCATAAAAATCTGATTTTCTTTTTCAGCTTCTGATATTTTTCATAAGTATAAACAAACAAGTTACAAACTTTAAATTTCAAAATATAATTGATTATTTCAAGGGGAAAATAGCTTAAACAAGTTCGCTCTAAATGACCAGTTTAAGAACTCATTGGTTATTGTGTAGACAGGCAAACATTCCAGGTTTTGAACTCCTGAATAAATCAAACATAAGCACATCCTAAGTTTACATGGAGACAAGTTTATTGTGCCTACTTAGGAGATAGACAAAGATGGTTAAAGATTACCTTTGGTTCGGAGAAAGCCAATCTCTTGATTTTAGAGAAATGTTTTGATGAACCGCCTTCAACCACATACGACGCCAGGGTAAACGGAGCACCCACAAAACCAAGGACTGCAGATTTATTATCTACCTGTGAACAATACTTTCAAATTAATAAAGAAAAAAGCAAAGCATAGGGGCATTATACATTAATTGGGCTACAGACAATAACAATAAAGCAACAACAATATGAAATTTAGATTAGATAATTAGAGTCTCCAGTAGGGCAGTTCAAACTTCGGTTCCTAGAGAAAACCACACCGAACTAAACTGAACTGAACTACCAACATGGTTCATAAAACTGAATCGAACTGGAGATGACTGCTCTCAAACTGAACTGCTCTACTGGTTTGGTGCATCATGCTCTCCTGATTCAAACCCAAACTGTGTTGAATTTCCACATAACTGTGCACCGACATCAAATGCTCTCCTGATTCAAACCCAAACTGTGTTGAATTTCCACATAACTGTGCACCGGCATCAAATATATCTGTTTTCTTCATTCTTTGATAAAGTGCCAGTGAGGGGAGGCATTGTTTGAGTCATTAAGGCACCAAATATCCACTAACTCTGTATTTTTTATTTCAAGTGGTTTCATTGAGAAAATACAAAATAAAACCAGTTCAGTTGGACATTTTAATCCTTCTTTCGTCCTCCCACTGTCCTAAAATGAAACGAAGCTGTGTTAAATCAAAATGAAAAATCACCAGCAGCTTCCTCTATTTAAACAATCATTTGTTTAGGTTCAGTTCACTTCATTTAACCAACTGAACTCTTCAAAATTTCAGTCTGGTTAACTGTCTACAAAACATCAGTACAATTTGCAAATTGTAATCAACAGTTCGGTTCTATATGGTTTCGTTCAGTTGGGTTCTGCAATCTGCAGTTCGGTTGAACAGTCCTAGTCTCCAGGTAACTATTATTTAAAACGTGAAAAAACATTTCAATACAATCAGAACATACAAACAAAATCGATGATTCGTAAATCTATTCAATGATTCATATTAACTTGATAGCCACTGGCAGGACAGACAGTATTGTGAGTTTTTAAGATTATATCCTCACTTAATGTCATTACACCCCTCTATCTATGATTCACAACCAATGAACATGCACAAAATGCAGTGACTTTTAAATCAAATAAATCTAAAAAACATACAATCTTATGGAATTTGACTAAACAGACAGGTTTTACTTTTATTTAGCTATAAAATAAAAAGAAGTGTGGCATGAAATGATAAAACAGGGATACAAAGGTAGTATAGGACCCTCAAACCTCTTTGCGCAAAATTGATAGTGCTTCACCAACGTACGGAACTGATTCCTCGGGAATAAACTCCCTCACTTGATCAACTTGGCCTGCAGAGTGAACTGGGTCAAATATGACGGGACCCTTGCCTTTTACAATGTCAAATGGAATATTCATTCCAGAGAGTGGTGTAAGAATATCTGAGAATAATATCACCTGTTACAGAATCAGTATCGAGCAAATTATTATTGCCAACATAATCAGAACCACAACACAAGAGGTAGGGTAAAGAAAATACTGCACAAAGTATAAAAGTGTATAATATGTGCTAGAGAGTTATATTACCCCATCAGGCTGGAAAACCTTCCACGGTTGCAATGAAATTTCAACCACAAGATCAACATTTTCAGATCTTTCCCGGAATGACGGATATTTTTCGCAGATGATTTGGTAACTCTGGTTAACAATAAAGTTTGAAAAATCAGAGTTCCTTTCAGTAAACAAAATAACTCATCAAGCTTATTCATGAAGTATAAAACCAAACCATACAAAGAATGTGACAATTCAAACAAACAAATATTTAAGCTGAATACATTATGAAAAACTGTTGAAAATGTTCTAAAATTGAGATAAGTTTCAGAAAATGTTAAAACATTTCTCCAGCCATTCTTAGTTTCACACAAAGTGAAAAAAATAATGAATTAGACAAACATCTGCTAATACCAATTCAAGTACTTCATTTTGGTTAAAAGGGTAAGCAAATTCAGAACAGTAACTACTAAAAAATGTTCAATAATTTATTTACAAACACCAAACACTAATTTTGGATGTTCTAAAATCACAGATTGTTACGAGTCCCAGATGACATATGACCTGACAATGTGTTTATAATTGGAGACCGTCCCCGCCTTACAAGCCGGAGGTTTAGTCAACCCATTCTAATACGAATACATAAGATTATCAACGAAAGTATAACAAACAATTAGGCGCATAAATCTACCTTCATGTACCTCCCTGCTTGTCTCATAAGCCAAACAGGAGGTCTTTCGACATCTAATCCACGAACTGCATTGAGCAAAAGAGGTTCTGTGGCATTATTTGTTTTAGGTTCAGCCACAGCTCCTGCACATGATTATCCAAAATTCAGATGCATAACAACAAAAACAACACAAACCCGTCATTAAATAAGGATTACACAATAATGGGCCAGATTAAATTTTTAAAAAAATCGTTTTTTTCTTATCATGACAAGTGAAATTGAACAACAAATGTTATTGAAAGAAGAATGCAAAACCCTAATAAATGGAAGTAATACCTGGAAGAGAACATTGAATGGATTTGAATGGGGAAAAGGGTGTGTAGTGTTGTTGTTTTCTGGGTAAAATGGAAGTGAAGGAAGTGCTCACGACTCCGCAAAACATGTTTGAATTCAATTGAATTGTGTTGTTTCAGACAGACACAGATTTTGCCTTTGGATTCGCAATGTTTGAGTTTGATTGAGTTGAGTTGAGTTGAGTTCAGCTATGTTACGGTACGGGCGAAGTATGGGAAGGATAAGAGAATCTAACACCCAATCATGATCTAGTAGTCCATACTTTGTGGGTACTCACTTCTGCCATGTCACCACAATAGTGTGTAATTCTTCGTACTATGCTGCTACACACGATCACAACTAATATATTGAGATAGGTAATGTAAATTAATTTTACATAAATATTTACTACTACAACAATCAACTATTGTCCTACTAAATCAGATCGACTATATAAATCAAGTGATATCAATGTGATCTATTAAAAATTATATTTTTATCTAAATCATTAATCTCTAAATTCTTATTGATAGTTTCTATTTTTTCTAGATCTTCAGTTATCTCTAGTAATTTGACTCCCTCCCTCCCCCTCTCTCCAATGTTGTTATTTATAATCTTATCATATACTCCCTTCGGTCTCAAATGTAGAGAAATTTTCATTTTTTAGGTTCATTCAATAAATAATGTATGTGGTCTATGGACCACATACATTATTTATTGAATGAACCTAAAAAGTAAAAAGTTGCTTACATTTAAAACTGAAGGGAGTATAGCATTCTCACACATTCAACGCAACATCTCCATTTATGCTTCATTTATGCTATACTTAATTTTCGTGTTGGTTCTACTCAACACTGTGTCTCGTACAACATTGTTGGTCATATAGGTTTTCGATGAAATTTTCCCTTCAATTTGAGCAGTACTTTCGTATAACACAAAAACTTGAGGCTCTTTTCCATTTCAACCATCCAACTTGAATTCGATGATTTATATCCCCTTCTATTTCATCGTCATTTTGTCCAATGTCTAAGATATTTAAACTGTCTAACCTGTGGCATGATATGATATGATCTTAAACTTTCATCTCTAAGTTAAAAATGCTTCATCTTTTGCTAAACTTACATTTCATATACCATGTCTTGTTTCTGCTTAAGCAGAAGTCATATGTTTCTAAGGCTCGTCCTCGTCTTCAAGTTCCTAACCTCCAACCAATTCTTCATTTGACTCTAAGTAAAACTATATCATCTGCACACAAAAACAAAAAACAAAAACATACGTCTTGGTGCTAACTTTTAGATTCGCAAGTAAAAAGATAAAGGTTTAACGTTGAACCTTGGTGCAATCCTATTGTTATGGGAAAATCATCGGTATCTCCACCTCGTATCCTCACACTAGTGGAGACCCCCCTCAAACATATATTTGATAGCTTGAATATACGCAATCCTAACTCATTTCTTCTTTAGAGTTTTCCACAAAATCTCTTTATGCACCCTATCATAGCCTTCTTCAAAAAATTAAAGAAAGTGTTAATCATTTTTATCCATCTGATATCGCTCCATCAATAATTGGAATTTCTTTTCTTTGCCTCCAATCAATAATTCTTTCTTATAACTAAATGGTATGACTCATAAGTTTAATCCGTTATTATTTGCATGATTTTGTATTTCCCCGTTGTTCTTATACATAAGAACTAAAGTGTTTTCTCCACTCATGCGACATTTGCTTGGATCTCATAATTTCGTTGAAATTTTTTGTGAGCCACTAAATGCCTCTATCTCCAAGACCTTTCTACACTTCAATAGATATGTTGTATGAGCCAACTTCATTGTCCTTACTCATCATTTTCAACACTTATTTTACCTTGTATTCTTGAGTGCGAGGATAGTAATTATAATTTTGGTCCTCTTATGTAATGTCTAGTTTGTTAGAGTCCGGTAAGATCTCATATCATTCATTAAATAAGTTGTCAAAATACTTATTTCGTCCATCCTTTATATTTTTTTCCTTAATTAGAACCTTACCTATTTCTTGTCTTTCTTTCTCATCTCTTAGCAAGCCTATATATAGATTTTTTTTCTTCTCTTTGGTGCCTAAGGATTTGAATAACCTAACAAACACTTGAGTTTTCGTTTCGCTCACCGTCTTTTTGGTCTTTTTCATAGCTCTCTTGTAATTTTCCAAAAGTCGACATTCTTACACCTAGTCCATTCTTTAAAATATTTCCTTTTGACTTTAATTTTACTTTAAATAGTTTCATTTCATCATCAAGAGTATTTACCCCTAATCCAAAACCTCTTGATTCTCCCGACATCTCTTTTGCTACTTTTCTAACCTCAAGTGGCATCTTGTTCCACAAATATTTAATAAAAAACTATTATTTTTCCACTTCATATGGCAAAAAATTATTATTTTTCCACTTTATATGGCATGGATCTCTTCTAACTTAACCAAAGTCATTGATTCGAATTCGAACTAAGACATACAGTAACATAAAATTCTTTATGAGAGTTTACCATCCATTTAAGTCCCACAATACTCAAGTAATTAGTATATGCAATTGCGTATGAAGGATATTCCGTTTACATAAAAAAAAAGGGTTAGCCTCCTGTCTCTAACAAGAAGAAAAAGAAACCAAGTCCCTATGAAAGGTGATGGAACTCTCATCGACCAATAAGATGAAGACTTAAACGTGTCTTTGATCCTGCAGTTTCATCACTTTTTGGTATTGGTCCTTGCACTTTTTTTTGTTTGGTTTAAGTCCCTACACTTTGTAAAAATCTATTGGTCCCTCTATGTTAAGTAGACGTTAAAAAAATGTCAAAACTAACGGAGTGCCATGTGCCCAATCATTTTATGCCATGTGGCACACTAAAAGACAAAAATTTAAAAATCAAATAAAACAAATTAATTTTAATTATTTATATCGTTTTTATTATTAAATTAGAAATAAAAAAAGAAGGATATATCATAAACAAAAACGAGATTGAACTTTGAGGGGGAATGGATTTAAGCTTTCAAACTGAACCTCAAATTTTTCCAAAAACCTAAATTGTTGTTTGAGATCAACAAAAACCTGAGATTGTTTTGCTAAAGTTTTTTTAAGAATTGGGTATTCTTTCGGTTCTAATTAATTGGTTGTTGTAATGTGTTTGAAAGAAATGGTGGTAGTACTTAGTTGAGGAAGAAGATGAATTAGGCTTTGGTTTTGTTCGTGTACGTGACCCCTCAACCCTCGTTAAAGGGATTTTATTTTGTTTTTATTATCATTACTATTCTAAATAATATTTGTCAATAAAATAATTAAAAAAACAAATTAATAACAATTTTGTCTTTTAGTGTGTCACGTGACAAAATGATTGGGCCACATGGCACTCCGTTAGTTTTCACATTTTTTTAACGTCTACTTAACAGAGAGGGACCAATAGCAATATTTTTACAAAGTGTAGGGACTTAAACCAAACCAAAAAAGTGTAATGACCAATGCCAAAAAGTGATGAAACTGCATGGACCAAAAACACATTTAAGCCTAAGATGAAAGATGTAAAATGAGTAATAACATCAAACATCCTATTAGGACCAACCATTCCAAGATATCAACGATCTGATTGACCAGCATTTTGGTAATAAATCTTATAAGACGCATGAAAAGATTAACCAGCATTTTGGTAATAATCTTATAAGACGCATGAAAAGATTATTAAGAATTAAGTAATAAAGTGATATTATACTTTAGTTAAATCGTCATAGTCATAATCTAGTCTTCTCCATGCATTTTAGGAGCAAGGAGTAGGACTCAATTGATGAATTGTATCACCGAGAGGAGATGCTAACCATACAATTTTTGCCCGTTCACGCTCCACAAAAAGATGATCAATAGTTTCATTATGTTGATCACAAAAAGTACACAATGGAGTGCAATTCACTCCACTTTTATTTTAAAAATAAATAGAGATCATTTCTCAGAGTCTCATGCAATATCCGCCACATCAAGCGAACATGACAAATAATGGTTTTGAGATTCCGCAGTTTAGACCATACCTGCTTCTCATCTGCCATACTCCTGGTTAGACTGAAGAGATTTCATTTCTATTCTTCAAGAATTTATGTGAAGACTACAACGAAAAGAAGCAACTCTTGTTGGACAATTTATAGCACCTCAAAAGGAAGGAATCAGCTGTCCTAAGAGAAGGGGGGGATTGCGTCCGCATAGATGTCTGGGGAACCGGGAGAACAAAAATATCATGTAGAACAGAAGGATTACATCAGATCAAACTGATTGCGATATTTATTTGATAATATTGCATAATGATTTAATTACAAGGAAAATTGGCAGGGGTGGGGGCAAAAAGAATGGGGAGGTAACTAAATTAGAAAATGGTGTCTATTCCAAGTCTCCTTTTGGGAGGATTCTTATCTATGATCTGCTTCTCCAAGTCCATAAATGTAGAGCCCTTGTTAGCAAATAGTCTCCTCAAGTTGATTACAGAAAGTTCACTGAAGTTGGCAACAGCAAGATCAGCTTGCCCCAAATCATACCTGCATGTTTCATCATCCATCAGTTTCTAAATGCCAAAAGAATAATAGTTACATACAAAAAATTCAAGTACTAAAGTGTTCATTTCAGTATAAGGGAATACAACTAATTTTATGTCATTAACTCAACTGAACACCAAACCGAACTTTATGTACTTAAGTATGTTTCATGGAATTTTATTTTCATATATTAACATCGTGTGCTATTTATTTATGCATTACGAGAATTACTCACGCGCGATATGCTCCAATCAATGCTACAGCCATCATTGTGCAATTGTGCGCAGCAGTTACTCCTCGAGGATCATCTTCAAAAACCACACACTTGGAAGGTTTCCGATCAAGCTGCAAGGCATTTTAGGCAAACAAGTCAAAAATTAGCAGCAAATTATAGGAAGAATGAGAAAGAATTTATGGAAGATTTGCCTGAAAATTAGCTAGTGGAAACTAATCCCACTAAAGAAACCAAATGCAACATCTCAATAATGGCGCTTTCTGCCATTAGCATTTATTGTTATTGATGTCTAAGGCCACACGATTAACAGCAGCAATTATTTGGGAACAATATCATGGCAGCCAAAATAATTCCATGTTGTACTAGGAAACTCTAGCTATCAGGATTTTAATGTGAAACGAACCATTAACCTGACCTTTAAAACTACATCACTCAGCCCACATCTTTGAAAAGGAAAATATTCAATTCTCCCATCTTAGTTTGCACTGAACAACTCAATGAAAAAATAGCCCTGATAATACCCTTCAACTTCAAAATACAAGAATAGAATACGACTTTATGTTTCATAATTGCCACATAGGAGACTAATATTTTTACTTTCAGAACACATCAGTATTGCTATTTACTAATTTAGTAGAACTGTATTGTTGCCCAAATGTAATTATCCTATATTTATGAAGGCAAGCGTGAAAATACTGTAATAAATAGTGATAATAAAATAATAATCATTCGAAGACAGTTATATTTCATCAACATACAATATACAGGTGGAATTGTACCTTCACAGCAGCAGAAAGAAATCTATGAGCTATTGACTCCATCCCATCCTCCTCTGTCACAATTGCCTGCAAACCCAATAAGGCAATCGAAAAATGGCAAATTCATGATTGTGTTAGGTCTATTTATATAAGTTAAAACTTAAAATTTAGTTCTAGCCATAAAGAGGCCAAGTTGGATTTACTCGTGAAAAATAAACTTCTAAAAAGAAAAATCCCTATAATAAATCTTGTCAGAAATCAAATTAAAACATTTTTCTTTATGCGAGTATACTAACAACATTTTTCCAAAATATACTGACCATAACTCAAACTATAGTAGATATTAGAACCAGCACTCAACAAACTATGTAAATTAATTATATTATAATTGGCCATGATGAAGTAAGTAAAAAAGGATCTTCTGCTCTTTGAATAAAATAACCTAAGATCAAGTAAAGTTTTTCGTTAACACTACCAACATGCTTTTAAATGACGTGATATGGGAAGCAACAATAATTCATATTTTTTAACTCGCCCAAAATGTTACCAACCTGAAAGTACTTATCGAGCCCCATTCGCTGCAAAGCTTCTATCATATTTTTTCTATCAAGACTTGAAACAACAGCACAGGGGATGCGAGCTGTATAAAGCGCTTCCAACCAGTCTTTCAAGCCCTCTATTGGTCTTTCAAGCTAGACAAAGTTATATGCTATATACATCAGGATTATTCCATCAAGACACTAAATAATAGCCATCGCAACAAATCAAGGAAACAACTTACTTTCAGAAGATTATCGTAATATATTTGAGAAAACCTCAACTTCAGTCTACCCAGCTCACTTTCTTCCTTATTAGAGAGAAAATGCTGCAAATTAAGGCTAATCAGCAAAAATAAGATTTGCTTAATTAATACAAAGTTTGAGATTTCTAATAAAGGAACTATCTTCTAATAAGTATTTCTTCATAATCCAATGACAACATAAAACAAATTGTCAAAAGAAAAACCAACTAACCTTATTCAATACATTATCAGCACCTGTATTAAGCATTAACCTTTCAATATCAGCATCTTCAGGAATATCCTTTCCTGCATAGAAATTATATACAACTACAATAGTTGAGTTGAACAAATGAAGCTATAATGATAAAATTCCCCTTTCCTGCCCCTTTCCTTTCTATTGGCATATATAATATAATTAAAGTAATTGTATCCTTTAGTTTTTGCTTCATCCATCCAAAAGGGCATGCTGAAAATCAATCCATCTAAGTGCTACACAGTACAAACTCAATCAAAACGATTAACATACCCTCTTCAGAGGCAAGCTGGTTCCATGCCTTCCTCTTCAGAGCTCGAGTATCAGCCTGAAACAAATTGCATTCAGTTACCAGATAATAAGCAATAACTAATTTAAACTGAGTGAATTCATAATATTATGTGCAGTGCAATCACATTCTCTTTTCTCAAAAACCAACAGTTGTAAAAGTTTGTCTCACTTCCACAAGCAAGGAAGCACTGAAACTTTAAAAAGAGTAGCCTTGTCGTGTTGTACAGTCTATCAGGCAAACACTTCACAGACACTTTTTGGTTGTACTGTGTAGTTTTCCCCTTTTTCTGAACTTTATACCAATAAAGACACAAAAATACCGCAAGAATTAAATATACAACATTTTATGATAACTCATGTTGACTTATAAAGTATTGATTCTCTGTTTTGAGTTTTGACTTAAGATTGTGGTGCACGTGTTGTATGGTATTTGTGCTTTTAGTCTCACAGCCAAATGTAATCTTGGTAGCACTGACACTTCAGACTGAAGACGTGTCCAGTGTCCAGCACATGCTAGTGTGGACATTGGCACGATACCAAAGCTTGTGTTATTAATCACTTCCATTTCTTAAATTATTACCAAAATCTATGTGTCAGTGTTGTATTGTATCGTGTCAATGCTTGTGTTTCATTGAAATAATTAACAACCAAATCAATCCACATATTACATGTTATATATCAAAAAATGCCAGAAACTCAATTTGCATAACTTATCATGCCATAAATTAATCACTGAAAAATACTAGTAGTAAATACAACCATGTGATGTGAGCATGTAACACGTTTCACTCCAAAAAACAAAAAAAAAAACTAAAAACTTAAGTTACCATGAATTAAAATAACTTACCACCACATTATCCCAAGAGAAGATAAGACCATAAGCCTCGTCTGGCTTCATAGCATAACGTATCCGCTGAAGAATACCATCTTGTAACTTATCATTCAAATAGTCCTATTTTCAACAAAAAATTACCATACTTCAATCATCAATTACACACAGTACTTACTTCCAAAAAATTCAGTTATGATAACAAAAAAACATTACCACATCAACTTTCAACGGTCCATCTGCCCTAAAAGTTTCAAATCCTTCCCCATATTCAGCCCCAATAGCCTGAAATTGAAGAAACAACACCAAACACATGGACCAATAAAAAACACTCTTTAACATGAATTTGAACACTTAAACAAAGTTTAAAATTAAAAATATGAGTAGTAGAGTTACCTCTTGCACGAAAAGTTTATTAGGTGTTAATTGAATTCCACTAAGAGAACCAAATTCATCAGACCCAGAAGTACAACGGGTAATTAACCGATTCTTAACCAACCCCAACCGCTTAAATTTCTGAAAAAACAATAACAAGTAAAAAAAAATTAACAAAAATTCAGCATAAATGAACAAAAAAAAAGTTTAAAAAAATACAAGAATTGCACCATTGAATTGGGAGAAGGAGAAGATTGAAGACGAGAAGGGTGAGAGAGAGGAATTGAATGAGTAGAGGCTCTGCAATTGGAGAAAGTAGTGGAGTTCATTGTTGTTCGACACGCAACAACGTTGTTGTTACGGAGAGAAGTAGAAGATGATGATGTTTTTTGCTGCGGTTTTGGTTTCACTCTATGTTTGTGTTTTCATAAATTTCATTTATTGTTTATTATTTATTTTGAGGTTTAATTTAAATATCGTGATTGTGGATAATTTTTATTTTATTTTTTTGACAAAAGTGATTGTGGATAATTATTTAGTCAAAAACAAAATTTGGTCAATAAAATGAAAAATACTTGTGATTGTGGTGCATCGTTAGTGTAGTGGGCTAGTGGCTATTTGCCTACTCACGTGACTAATCACGAGCTTTTCTTATAAAGGGAACATATTTTTTGGTAAAACATAGGATAAGGAAGTATTTTAAATTAAATATATTAAAATGATTTTGTTTTGACTGGGAATAGATTAAATTGATTAAAAATGTATTCAAAATAGGAAAAATACTTTTTTTTTAAAAGAAAAATAGAAAAAATACCTAAATGAGTTTATATTTTTATAATCAACCATCAAGTTGAATTTATTTTTTTGTTAAACATTTGATTCATATGAAAAAATGGTCGTCTAGTAATCTAAAGTTTGGCTATGAGTAAGTAAATGTTAGTAAAAAAAAATTTCTATCAAGAATCGTACTCGAGTCTTTTTTATTTGAAAGACGTACTCGAGTCTTATCTCTTCAATTTAAATCCTAAACTATATAAATATACAAGTTATATAAAAACCAGTCTATTTAGTCCTTACTTTTAAGATGTTAGAGACCCTTTAAAAAAAACTAAAATGTTAAGAAAAAATTGAAAAAACTTCATATACTTTAGAGATTAAATTGATGAGTTTCATATACTTTAAGGATTACTTATCATATTTTTAGTATAATTTATAGACTAAAATAGCGTGAGTGATAATTTAGAGATTAAATTGATAGTTTAATCATATTTTTATTATTCCATACTCTTCTCATTTTAATTACTTTATTTACTAGTTAAATATACCTTGTGCTTGGAACCTCTTTGTAATTGTTCTTGTAAGCTTGACTTAGTTGGTATAGACAATGCATAATATATGCAAGGTCTGTGGTTCACCCCCAAAAAAAAAAAAGAACCTCTTTATAATTAAAACCATATAATATATGTAAGATTATTGAAATTTTTTCTGTAAAAAAAATAAAATTATTGAAATTTTATATCTTTTGATATGACTTAGTTTCGCGTCCGCAGATATGTGGGTTGTGTTTGTGATCATTGTTCGTTTGTTACGAGAATTGATTAGACGCTGAATCCACTTGTGTTGATTTATTTCTCTTTTAACCCATTCGAGTTGACCTACATTGTAGACTTACATTGTCAGGTTTTATGCCCCAACTTTTGTACTTGTTTGTTTTTTTTATTATTTTCATTTACTTAAAAAAATTCATGTTTACTTTCATCTAAATTTTATATCAACATAAGTGTTGCTTACTAAATGCTCAAACTACTATTTTGTATGTATCTCGCTTAGATTTCAAACATAAACTTCTCATTTCATGCATCTAAAGACTAAAATTTGTCTCGTTTATAGTTTGTTACTTTGTTTGTATAGTAAATTTATAATTAATTTATTATAACAATCTTACTGAAGACTCCATTAGTAAATTATTGTGCATTAAGTTATAATTAGTTTATTATAACTTTTCTCACACTTTTATTATAAAAGAATTCAAGTGATATATTTTAACTAAGTCGTCATTGACAAATATTTATGATATGTATTATTTATCGATGAAAGTGAGAATAAAGTATTGAAGATGGGTCTTTAGAGAGGAAAAAAATAAAGGTTTGAAAGTTGAAATAGAATTTAAATATTGAAATTTGGATCTTTGTTATGTTTTTCCTATTTGTTGTATCCAAAGTTGCAAATTGAATTCCCTCATCCCCTGTTCTTTATATCTATCTCTAACTCTCTTAATTTCACTCTTTCTCTTGATAGTTTCATTATTGTTTAATGAAGAGAGAGTGAAATTGAGAGCAAGATAAAAAAGTTAGAAGAGAGATATAGAATTTGCTCAAAAAAAAAAGAAGAGAGATATAGAAAAATAGTGAAAGAGAATGAATAATGCATGTTCCGTTGAATTATAAGAGTGAAAGAGAAGGAAGTAGAGGAATGGAGCAGCATTTTTTAAGTTTGAGTATGTAAAGAGAAATTGTAGATGTGACAATGAAAGAAAAATATTGAAGATATATTAGGTTTGTGATATCTTTTACAAAAATATCCATATATTTGTTGGTGGGTCGAAAAAAGTAAGGACTATAATCCATTTGATTTGATGGTTAACAAGGTTGGTTAACAATTTGTATTACATTTTTCTATCATATTTGTATTAATATCCAATGACTATACGCAGACTTCTAATGACATTATTGCATGCATCAAAAATTCTATCCCCCAGCAGACTTGAAACCTTCAAACAGTCTCTTTATTTTTTTCAAAAAAATTAAAAATGCAATTAGCACAAGCTGTGCTAATCAAACCCACTAAAACTCCTGATACAACAGTCTGATATACAAGTCACCACCACCAGTTATAATTTGCTACAATACATGATGAATCCCTCCCCAATCCTCCCAATACAAAGCCAGCAGCATCATTGCTGCATATAATATAATAACAACAACTCAATGAATACACAATACACCCCATGCCTGACTAATAACCACCTTGCTGATAAACGTGAATGCTATTTCTCCTACACAGATACTCTGATATACCATAGTCCATTCCAAAACCACTAAACTAAGCTTTATTTAGTTCTGCACACATATACCACCTCCAGTTTCTTTACCATATGTTCCTTAGCACAGATCAACTCTGCATAATTTCAAAGGAGTGCAGTATCCACCCTTTCAATATACTGCATATTCCCCATTCACTGCCCATTTCTTTCCTTTTCACTACACACTATCCGTGTGCCACCTATATTGTGCAAATGGACTGGCCCCTGAATTGACACCTTCATTTAACACTGTATAGTCTACACTTTATTGTGGTGCAATTTTGTCGGTTACTGTTTTTATCTTATACTGAGAAAAGCTTTCCATGTTAATGTTTATGTTGTCTTTATTTCATATTTTTGTTCTTTTGTTGCTATTATTGTTGGAATTGGTTTCATTCAAAAAACTTGTAGGTCAGATTTTCACAAGAGTTTCTGAATTTTTCATGTTTCGCAAAGTCCTTTGATACCAAGTACCAACAAATATATGTTGTTTTTATGGATCGAAATGAATCTTGAAGATTTGAAGTTTCCAATAATATAGATCAACAAATACAAATTTATTTTCCCTCCAGAAAAATATAAATTTATTTATATTGGTACAACAGGCATCCACAAGATCATGATATTTCCAACAATTTTACAATCAGACTAACCAATGGTAAGACCTCCATACCCTGTAGAGAATAAACTCAGCATCACTCTAATGCACCCAATGAGAACAACATAATCTACTAGCTCCACAAAAAGCTAGTTTTAGAATATGCATCTTCACTCAGTCTCAAACACAACATATTAACAAAATCAGAAACCAGTCACACCACACATACTTTATTCTACATAAATAACAGGAAATCAAACACATGAATCATGAATAATGCAGTGACAATAATTTAGAATGAAAATGTCATGTCCTTTTCTTACTCGGCCTAACCATAGGGAGTGATATATGGATGAACCCAAACTTCTTCCTCGGTACCACAGACTGCTTTTGATCACTCTCATGATCTTTCTCGGCTTTTGGTGAAAGGGTTAGATCTTCCCTCAGTGCTCGAAGCATTTGGCTCAATGCTACCTTTCGCCTTTCAGTATGCTCTTCCATCTCCTTTCTTGCAGCATATCCTTCAGGAACTTGCTTTCTGCTAAGTACATCTCTCATTGAAGTTGTTGGCCTCGAAACAGGCTTTTGATTATTCTTTCCTGTTGTTGACCTGGTTACATCTGGTAAAGAAGAATCTCGACGAACTCTAGCTTGATTAAACTTGTCAAAGTTAAAAGAGTTATACACTGCTTTCTCCCTTAGATCAACCTCCGGTATCCATATCCGCAGAGCTTCCCTAGCAGCATGTTGTTTTCTATTTGCAGATTCAATTCTGTTTAAAGCATCAGATAAGACTTGTTTGCTTTGTAAAATTTCTTCGGATGCCTCCTCCAGCTTTTTCAAAATAGTCAGCTTAGAAATATTTGTTTCATCAATTTGAAACTTCGAATCTATTACCTTCTTCAGGGTTGAATCCTCAGGCATCATCATAGCCTTGGGGTTTAGAGGAGAGTTTTCTGCTAAAGCAAAAGTGACTTTCCGAGGTTCAGGCCGAGCGAATTCAAATGATCTCTCAGCGCCAGATAGAGCCTTGATTTCAGCAAGAGCAATAGCTTCTGCTGCCTTTGCAGCTTCTTCCATCTTTTTGGCTGCAAGCCACCTCATCTCAGCGGTCTTAACACTAAAACTGTGCTCTTCATACACAGATAAGGGATTTGAAACTTCAGATCTTCTTGTCTCAACTATTCTATTGTGCTGCTCATAATCCCAATTGAAATTCCTCGTATTTGCAGGATTATCAAAAGTGAATTCAACATGAGATGATGGTGGACTCAATCTTGCTTGCTCTTGATACTCAGATAAGGGCTTTGAAACTTCAGATCTTGTCTCAACCATTCTATTGTGCTGCTCAGAATCACAATTGAAATTCCTCATATTTGCATGATTATCAAAAGTGAATTCCACATTAGATGATGGTGAATTCAATCTTGCTTGCTCTTGCTCCCTCTCTTGATCAGACACGGCTGCAAACTTTGATGCTAGCTTTTCACGTGTCTTCTCCAGAAAAACTTTCTCCTTCTTCATTTTTTCATTTAAAGATTCTACAGACGATTGTATCGCCTCAAGTTCATTCATAGTATTACTAAGATTCACTTTGGCTTGTTTCAAGTCCATTAGAATCATATCAGGTGATGACATAGAGCATGGACTTGGAATATGCAATGTCTGTTCTTGATTGTTGTGGACATTATTCCCATTAATTTCTTTATTCATCTCCTTAATAACCGGAGTTCCAACCTGTTCATAAGAATTTAAATCTGGAGTTGCGGATAATTTCAATGCTTCTTTTTGTAGCTGCTGCTTTAAGTCCTCCACAATCCTTTTGGTTGCACCTAGTTCTTCGAGCACATCAAGTGTTTCAAGTTCTTTGACAATCAAATCCTTCTCCAACTCTGCTGCTTGTTCCTCCACTTTCTTTATATCAAAATCTTCAAAGTTGTTCTGCTAATGACAATATTCTTCAACATCAGCAAGTAAACTAACAAAGGGAAGGCATCAAGAATGTGAAAAAACTATGCTATATTTAAATAGATCAATCATACAGGGAAGTACAAGTGGAAAATAGAAAGAGAATAAAAGATTTCCAGGACAAATGTGAATGGAGTGCAATCCCTCTGATTCTAAAAGGATATCAATGAGAATAATGTTGCCAATCCCTCTAAATAGCCGTTAGCATCTTAAAGAAGTTGCTAAGAACATTTCCTCTGATAGATCCGATAATGGCAAGAAATTATACATAAAATTCTATATGTTCTCTACTAGTCATAGATCCCAAATCATTGCAGATATTGCACACAATCAAAAGAAATTACCTTCTTTATGTTAGAGGTATATGATAAAAGACACTTGTGTGTCTTCACCAAACAGTTAAAGATTTTTAGAGATGGTCAAGTTATATGGTATCAGATCCGCCTTGGTGGACTAGAGACCGATTCTTGCTGTTCCCATTTCTCTAATAATAAGTTAAATCTCAGCACAAAAATAAATGGACATGAGTATTGTCGACGGCTCAAAAGGCTCTTGCATAAGTGAGTGCGACATATTGAACTATAGTTTGGATAAACGTCCACAAAAAAAAGTTCAGATAAACTTTTAAACAAGCACTTCCAATCTTCCATGAAAAGAAAAATTGAAATGGTCTTTAGTCTTTACATATCTGCAATGACTTTGAGTCTTCTAAATTATGGCTTCTCATATATAAATGCAAATAAACCACTACGCCTCAACATTTTAAAGGCTCCCTTCCTAACTTCTCTATAAATACATATAACCTTATAAGGGCTTTTCCTCAAGTTAAAAACCAAATACTTATGTCAATTGAGTTGAGAAGCTTCCATAAGCTAGAAACTAATCAATCTACTATCATCACATAAAAATCATTCATGTGCTTTCACCCAACAACTTAAGCTTAATACTTCACTCCTCCATAAACCAATAAATTGCCATACAAAACATCTATCCAGCCAGATAGCAAAAATCCAATTGATATAAGTACTTGTATCAATTGGATTTTCTTTCAAATCGAATCCAGAATTGAGATATGATATCATTTGTGAATACCATTTAGGTCCAACTTTCCCAATACTCATTAGATTATAGCCATTTCAGTACTCTATTACTACCTAATATAGTGAAAATTAAACTATTAAATTGCAAACAAATAAAAATTCAAACAAAACCACAAAATGCATCTATGTCATAATCAGATTATTAATAGTCTGGAATCAAAACAGTAACACAAATTCGCATCAAGCAAGCAACTTAATTCCTTTAAAAAGTGAAATCACATTATCATTATCTTAAAAAATGAACTCAAAAATCAAATTCAAAGCTTAAGATATTGAAACATTAAGATAAAAAGAAAACATACAAAAGCTTCACCAAGCCTGTAAAGAGGAATCCAAGGTCCACTTCCACCGAAACGAGTGACAGCCTCTTTGACCGATTCGAACGGCGGCGATGTATCAATCTCAGCTCGATAATTCACCTTCCTAATTCCGTTCCCCGTCTCAGCGGCCGCATCGCGAGTTTCGGCCATTTCCATCGAAAGAAGAGAAAGTTCGCAGAAACGCAAACGCGCGTTTCAGAGAAGCATCGAAAAGAGTGATGGTGATTGGAGTCTCGAGAAAGATCCATTGATGGAATTTATGCAAGCGTGATGATGGTGTCGCGGGACCGAGTTAAAAACTCAGTGAATGAAGAAAAGAAGAAAGTAAAGAAAAGAGAACGCTTTTTTGTGTTTATGAGTGTGTGCTTTCTGGTGGTTACGATTGTTGAGTGTTGGCCAATCAAGGATTGACACGTAGGAAAGAGAGTGTTTGATTTTGAGCGTGATTTACGTTGTTATGGTGTGATTGAGTTTTTGGCGGGGGAAAGGTTTTTTTATGTTGTTTGGACTTGGGGAAAGGGAAACGACGACGTTTTGTGTCCCCCACAAATCCACTAAAAGTGGCATGCCTTCTTGGATCTCAAGCTAATTGAAATTGAGACAGATTAGATTATAGGTCAAATATCTCCCTAGGTCCTTTAAGTTTCACATTTGTTTTAGATAAGTCATTTAAGTTTCTAAGGTTTCAGATAGGTCATTTAAGTTTCAAGTTTGTTTTGGATAAGTCTTTTCTGTCAACCTCCGTTAAGCTAAAGTTGTTATGCACGTTAAGTCAAAGTTGAAATGTCCGTTAAGTGGGTGAGTTGGTTCACTCTGACACTTGGCATCAATTTTTTCCCCAACCAGATCAACTTTGGCTTAACGGAGGTTGATAGAAATGACCTATCCGAAACAGACTCGAAACTTAAAGGACTTATCTAAAACTTTAGAAACTTAAATGACCTATCCGAAACAAACTCGAAATTTAAAGGACCTATCTGAAACCTTAGAAACTTAAAGGATCTATCTGAAACAAACATGAAACTTAAAGGACCCAGAGATGTGTTTGGCCTATATTATACATATTGCTATTTGTTTCTAGTAAGATGATTGTTATTGTGTACATCAAAAGAGTTGAACCTTGTTTTCGCGCTCAGCTGGTTCTGAGCTCAACGGTTTTTCACTTCCTAGCACGAGAGAATGGGTCTCAAAAGTCAATCAAACACGTTTGTTTTAAGGCATAGTCTCGTTTCTTTTCTCTTCAGTCAGCAACAAACAAATGGGAGAGGCCCAGCTTCCCCGACGATTCCCGGAGCTCCCGGAGTATTGGCCCCAATTTCTTAGGCTTGGTGCCCTAGGTTGTGACTCGTGGATGATTTGGACTCGGTATTTCCCTCTTCCTCCGATGAGGGGTTGAAGTAATTTTTCCAATCCACTCATCCTTGCTCTTCTTTTATTTTTAAAAAAATTTAGATTTGTGCTTCAAGGGGTTGCAATGTGTGGACATGAAATTTTGTGTTGGAGAATGCTCGAAAACTAAAATAAGATGAAGAATATAATGATGATGATGATGATGATGATTCTATAAATAAACCGAACACAATAGATATAATTGTGAATCTCATTATATTCACGTCAAATATATCAATCAATGACATTTAAAATGCATTAATTTAATCATTTATCATTTTTATTTTTTTCAATTAGGTTATTTATCTTTTGAAAAGTATCAAAAGTTATCGTTTTTGCTTTCAATTTTTTGTTCAAAAAAGATCATCTATCTCGTAACATGGGTGTAACAATATGAGTGGGTAAGATATCCTAAGTGGGCTAATGTTTTCCTCAATTGTGAGATGTCAACAAGGGGTTTGGTTGAAAGAGAAAAAAGAGAAGATAAAATTTTAAAATCACACAAATAAAGGAAGATTGTCATGATAGTGTATGAAAAATCGTTCGTAGTGGAAAAAGGATAATCAATTCTCCTGTACGAAAGATTTGTATGGTGCATCGTTTTTTAATTATCGTGGTTATGAGTTATGTGAATTCGATAAAATTATCATGTTTTGTTATCTCATTCATCTTCATTATAGTCCTTCAAAATGAGACAATTTCCACGTCATTTATTATACATTCTACACATGCATCAACAACATCTTGTATCCGAGCGAGGCGGAAAAACTCATGAAACTAGCCAAAAAAATAAAAATCCGCAGTCAACTCTTGAATCCTCATTTTTTACATGGTTCATGGTGAGAGACTTACTTAATGCATTAGCGTAGAAGCCACTTATTATATTTAGGAAAAATTGTACTCATCTCCTCAAAGGTCTATTAATGACACCATCACCTTATTTAGTTTTAAAATTTACATTAACCTCTCTTAAGTTCTCATAAAATAGATAAACATCTCCCTTTTCTTTTTCTTTTTTGGTTACAGAGCTAAAGGAAAAAAAGGCAGACAAACAGAAAGAAAAAAGGAAAAGAACGGAGAGCTAAACTCTCATAAAAAAAGGTTCCATCCGCATCACTTCGTAGGATAGGAAGAAGATCTATCGGAGGAGAGTCGTGATGAAGGAGCTCAAAATTTTATGAAGCACCAAGCTTAACCATATAGTCACATTGATTTCTCTCACGAAGGGTGTGTGGATAATCGAGACATTTCCCTGCTCAATTAAATCTCTAGTGTCTTTAATGAAAACCACATAAACATGAAATTTCAAGGAGGTGCCTTTGATGATGTTGACATAATGTAAAGAGTCAGAATAGCAAACTAGGTTGGTAATACCCATGTCTTTAGTCAGCAAGAGACCATGAAAGATGGCATATAATTCAACATACATAATGTCAGAAGAATTTGGAATGTAGCCAGAAAAGCCTGACAAGTAGAAACCTTCATCATTTCTTAAAAGTCCACCATAGCCAACTCTTGTTGAGGAGCCAAGACAACTACCATCAACATTGAGAATAATACCTGAGTGGTTTGCGTTGTTCCACTTGACCGATATAGTTTCTAGGAATGTATTAGTGTTTGTGGTGTAACAAGAGTTTAGAGTATGTACCATGTCATGAAAGTTGAGAGAAAGACGGATAGCGGACCAGTTAATGTAATTTTTTGTTAGAGAATTATTTGTTAATAGGAATTTTTGAAATAATGACTAAAAAGAAATTGTAAAGACAAGTCGTCATTATTGAATCCACCATTTATAGTCAATTCACTTTTATCATCAATCAAATCCAAAAATGAGTAACCGGTCGAAGCATTCAACAATGAGGATTGGCTCAAGGGACTATGCCCGTCCGGCGTCTATTGGGGCATGATTGATGTTCAAGATGAATCTGTTGCAAACCGAAAGAAAGTAATGATATCCAACGCAACACAACCATTGATAGAGGTATACAAAGAAAAACAAAAATATGCAATCGCTCAAGAGATTCAGGAATTGAAGAAGAACAACATATGAAGGTGAAGTGATAAAAATGAGAGGTGTTAATGTAATGATTTTTTCTTTTTTGTTTGGGGCTAACGGTCAAAAGTTTACAATTTTAGCATATATGGAATTCACCTTTGTTGAATGTTTGATCAAAATCTATACTCATTTCAATTTGATTAAGAGTAAAAATTACATTCCCCTTCCTTCAAAGATGCTTGAATTACACTCTCTTCTTCTCTTATGTTAAAATATACACTCTCCTCCCTTGAAAAGTAAAATTTAGAGTAAATTACAATTCTCTCACCTCAAAGATGCTTGAATTACACTCTTCTCCCCTCTTATGTTAAAATATACACTCCCCTCCCCTCTTATTCAAAACATATTATAAAATATTTCACTCCCCTTCCTTGAGAGAAGCTTGAATTACATTCTCCTCCTCTCTTAAGTTAAAATCTACGCTTTAGTCCCTCAATATTTTTTTTTTATTTCTAATAATCTATCAAAAAAATAATCTACCACACTTCAAAGAAAAATAGCACTGCGGGTTCATTTTAATATAATCAAATTTTGAATACATATCTTTCTCTATTTCTTATTCACAATTTCATTAACATATAGTTTTAAACCCTATTATAAAATATGTGAAAAATTACTAAAGTCGATTAAGTATGGTTATTTAAAAGTGAATTTTATACTCTAAATTATAAAGAAACGAATTTATACTTTTTAAATGGTGATTCAAAATTAATATATATTACAAAAATATTTATTTAAGTTAAAATAGATTAAAGTGTAGTCCATATTTAATTATTAAGGGAGGAAGTTGTAATTCAAACATCTTATTGGGGAGGGGAGTATTAATTTTTATTTTTCAAGGGAGGGGAGTGTATATTTTAACATAAGAGGGGAGGGGAGTGTAATTCAAGCATCTCTGAGGGGAGGGGAGTGTAATTTACTCTTTGATTAACGACATTAGTGGAATGTCATCGTTGGTGTAGCCAAACAATATTCCGTTTGGATTGAACTTATTTTGAGCTTATGAAAAAGCGTTTATACAAATAAATAAGTTTTTATCTTAATTCATAAGTTCTCACTAACAAAAATTGTACCTTCATAAGTTGTTTTTTTTATAAATTACATTAACAAACTTATAAATAACACATAAAAGTATATTTATTTACATAAGTTGTTTTGTATAAGCCCTAAAATAAGCTAATCAAATATAGGGCTGTGTCTATAACTTATATCATTTCATTAAAAATTAAATCAGAAATACATGTTGGAATTTCATCAAAGATGTGGAAGCTAGGAAATAATGTGGCTGCCTTAGCTAACTCATGAGCAACCTCATTTGTCTGCCTCCTAATAAACTCGACATGAGAATTAGTTAAAAAGATATTATAAAACTGGATAGTATTATCCATTATGGATCCAAATCCAGTGCTACCTCCCCTGATTTTGTTAAAATAATCGGCTATTGTTTTCGAATCTACCTCAAAATCAACATTTGTGAGCTAAAGTTCATTATCGACAATTCACAAGTAGCAACAATTTCTAACATCATTTAATATATTATAATTGACACTCTATATGTTACTCAAAGAAGAAAGAAGAACAAAATGCCGGCCTTAAATTCGTGTTTCAGAGTAGGACAGCTCCATAATGCATTGGCTCTGAATGTTGGTGCCGGTTTGATCTCTGAAGAGTGAATAGAATGATATGATATTAATAATACACACACTAATCCTATACATATTACCAGTACATCTCAATGGGCCACAATCTGTACAATTTTCACATGCAAAGCAAAACAACAGGGCATATCAAATTAAATTTCTTTTTTTGGACGGAATCAAATTAAACAATAAGGTGGTTGATGACTTGATGCTAAATTATTATTTATTTGTTACTCCTTCGTTCATATAATAAGAGTCGTTTATAATTTTTTCACAGAAATTAAGTAAGAATAAATAAATGAATGTGCTTTGTAATTCTACAAAATATTTTTTATTAATTATTGAATTATTAACATCTCTCCTTGAATCTTTCAAAAAAAAAAAAATCCACCAAATATGCATAGACGAAGTGAGTCCACTTAGTTTATACATTTATACAGATCCAATCAGTGTACAAGAAATGTATTGGACATGTGCGAAAATCCACCAAAATGGGGTACTATCACATTAAAGTGTGATGTTGTAGGGTGGGTTCAAATAATCAAATCCAAGAGCTCAAAACCATGCATAACAATAGCACTTAATTAGAAAAGCACAGACTAGTTGATCATACAGCTCATCTCATTACTATGACATTAAATTGCTATTACCCTTCTCCTCAATGGTTAAAGAGAAGGTACTATGCTATCTGTTTCTTGCCTCAATACATTCACTATGCTATATGTGAATGGTTTGAAAATTGGGAGATGCAGATGACATGTACGTATGAGTTCTGCTTAGGCCTCGACAAGACATTGATTTTGTTTCTCTCTGTACATTTACATGTACTACTAACCTTCACTGCCCAATTGCCAACAAAAGTTTTTCATTCATGGGGTCATGGGACCATGACATGTTTTCATTTATTAGTGTGTTCATCCGTAACATAATTAACAACAAATTCCCCTTCTCTCTTCTCAACAATATTTTTGTAACCAGTTATTTTTATTTGGTGGAGTGAATGGACATCTATACATGTTTTAAATTCTAATAATAGTTTTGTTTATGATAGATCTTACAATAGTTACACTTACATGATATAAAGTTGACAAATAATTGAGTCAATTAAATATGTGGTTATAGTCTAATTGATGAAAAACTTGTATAAGCAAAATGTGTCACCAAAGTGAGAGATTTTTATCTTTTTGAATCTGGGTACTCATCTAAGATGGACCAAGAATGACAACCGAGTTAATGAAGCGCAAAAGAGGACGTTGGTGTAGCATCTTAATGAAATAGCACACATGCAATATTCTGATGCTCAAGTCAATATTTTAATAAGACGAGTTGCGTAACAAAATGGAATGTGTACATTTCTCCCCGTCTAAAATGTCCGTTTATAGCAAGAGTTTTAGGAGAAATGAGGGAAAATCTAATGAGGTCGTTGAGGAATTTGTGCTGTGATGCACATTCATCACCCTCTAATTACCATCATGTGGTAGTTGATTGCTGAGGATGTATGTGTGTACTGTGCAATATAACTTGCATGCACCCTCACAGTAGTCTCTATCCTACAATGGACCCCGGGCACGGAACACGTGTACCATGCATTCCCTCATACAATTGTTTCTGATGACTAACCGTAGATATGATGTACTAGACTTTACTGATTAATAATAATAATATAAGTGTTCCATGCTCCACCACAAGTATACATCAATCTCCAAATCAATGGCTCATAAGCTTCCAAAAATAATGGTACAGCTACCCAATCAATTAAGTGGGCAAGAAGTAATTTCAGGCATTAAATTCATAAGAATTAAATTGGTCCCGTTCCAAAAGAAAAATACCCATTTATAAAATTGAACATAGTCCCCACTTTCTTGATTCACAACTATGCCTTAATGTCAAAAAAATAACTACATTCCAAAATTACTCTATTCCCCTATTGCTAGCATTTTCCATTCTTTATTTATGTTGAAGAACGTGAACTTTCTATTTATATTGCCTAAGAGTCAGAACCATAAGATAATAATACCCTTAGAGTCTACACATGTAGATGTTTTTTGACTCTAATCTAGAGGCATTTTTTTAGATCTAAGTTTTTAAGATATCTAGAGAGTACTCAAAAATAGTTTCCAATCTAAAATGGGTTTGAATGATGGTGTCAATCATCATCATCATCCATCTGAAATGTCCTTCAGAATAACACAAGATGGTAGGTTTTTTTCTAGGCTAATGTCCAAGGAAACCTCAAATGCCAACTCATCTTCAAGGAGAGTGTTCTATTATGGTGAAACATCTGTTGCTGTTCCTTTCATGTGGGAGGCACAACCAGGAACACCTAAACATCCTTTGTCAGAAACTTCTCTTCCTCCTCTCACACCTCCACCTTCATATTCTAGTACTAACTACAAGTCCAATGGTAAGAGAAGAAATTCAAAAGTCAACAACATATTTTTTACCATTTTGCCTAGGCTTGTAGGTTCAAGGAAATCTCATAATGTGTCGCCTTCTTCTTCGGCATCGTCTTGGTCGTCGTCGTCATCATCATCATCGTTTTCGACGAGAGATGGAAGCTTCTCAAGATCTCCTCACTCTTCAACTTCTTTGAAAAATAAGTTTTCAAATGGATTTAGAGGGTGCTATCCTTTTGGGAGCATGAAGAATGCAACTGTAAGCCATGGTGCTCTTTAAATTAATCTCAATGAATTCCTTGGTTGTTATTTAGATAGTTTACATCTTGTAGAAAAATATCTTTGAAATTTTAGTTGTTAATGTGTTAAGAATGATGTTTGTTTGGGAATTAGATGTGCAAAGCAGGCCTAGTATTGATGTCATTTCTCATGATCAAGATAAATTATATGTCCATGTTTCAAACTTAGTTATGATCAATAGATACCTAAGCATGTACAATGTCTGAGATATGCCATGTTTAATAGAGACATAAAACCAACATATGTTGTCTCTATATTAGTGTCTAATATACAATCATTCAATTTTCTTAAATTACTATCGATCTTAATGTATTAGTGGCTGCTTCATAGATAGATATACACATCCTACGTTAGAAGTTTGGTACAGAATCACTCATGAATTTAAACTCCCTTTGTTTGAAATCTAGTACTGTCTAAACTGCAAAAATTGAACCTGCCTCGATACATAATTAATGCGTTGTATTGACAAAAAAAATGAAGTACTGCAACTAAAATATAGGACTAGATCAATTCACTCAAATAAAGTACCATCACATAAAGCTGAAATCTGTTAATGAATTCACCCAACCATCTGATAAAATTGACGTGTCAGAAATTGAAGTAATGTCCTATACCAAATGTAATTATGTGGAGTTATTTGTACAATTCCGTTAGTAATTCTTTGATATGGTAGATTTTGAATAAATATTAGGTACAAACATTTAAAACCAGTAAAAAATGCATAAAAATAGTAGTAAGAAAGAGCAATATACATGTAAGGTCCACTAATAAGCATCCAATTAAGAGTTACACTATTTTGGATGGTGTAAGCATAGCAAAAAAGATCAATTATGGGAACTAATAATTGAGTCCAAAATGTTCTAAAAGTAATAATGTGATTCTGAGCAATTATGAAACTTCGGATCAGATCTGTGATGTGGTTATCATTTGGTAATAAATTTATTTTTTTGAAAGAATTTGATAATAAATATAAAAATGTGGTTTTCATTGCTTTACGCGAAAATTCTTTCAATTATGAAACATTTCGTTTCTCCACCATTTCTACTTTCTTTCTGCCCACATTTTTAATCTTTACCAGAAAGAAATTTTTACTTGAGATCAAGCTAGTAGAAATGGTGGAGAAACGAAACAAAATGTTTATCATAGTTATACACAAAAAATGTTTGTAACATACTCTTTAATACATTTTTATTACACACTTATTTTGGAGAGCTTAGAACACACTTTCTTAGAATTGAGTCATACTAAATTATATCGACTCCATACAGGATTTTGGTGGAACTTTTATAACGATAAGAGTAAATTCAAATATTAAAATAAAAATGTAATAAACACGGTATAAGTATATATATGTCCATTTTTTTTCATTTATTCTTTAAAAAGTGTAACAAATTAAATGAGTATATCTATACTTACTTTTTCATTATCCCAATTATACATTTAAACAACTTTTTCTATATTAAAGATTGTTGTTGGTGTCTTTAAAAAAAATAAGAATTTCGACAATGTTGTATGGCACAATTACATTTTCGCGTGAATTCAATGAAGGCGCAAAAATTCCCTTGTTGCTGTGTTTTTTTTAATTATTTTAATAATTAGAATAAAAAGTAAACTAAAACAAGTGTAGGGGTTATACTATTTTCTGACAAAATATATTCTATTTTTTCAGTCTAAGAAATTAAACTCAATTTGAATTTAATCTTTAGAATTTCTTTTAATGCATGTTCAAATTAATGGTAGGTAGGGCAATTCACGCCTGGGGTTAGAGTTAGGCCTGTGCAAAATAACCGGTTTGAGTAGTAAATCCATAACCATACCCGTAACCATTCTAAAATAACCATAAAGTTTAAAACCAAATATCAACCAAACCATTTAAAATGGATCAGTTATAAACCATTGTTAACCGGTTATCCCTAAAAAGAAAAAGCCCAAAAAACCAGTACCAATTTTTCTGCTTCCAATAATACACCAGTAGAAAACGCTTTCAACTCACTCCGATGATGTGTGCACGGCGGTTCCATGGACGAAGATGAAAACGCAAGAGAAGGAAGAGAAAATCTAGATGCAGATCTAATCAGTACAAATTATCTTGTTCTATATTCACACGTCGACAGCGACACATAAGCTTTGCTCACAGAGATGACTCCAATGAGGTGTGCACGACGGTGACAATGATAGAAGCTTCACACACAGATACGTTGTTAAAAGCTACGTTGCAGCGACGTTGACAGAAACTTTGCTCACGGCGACGACAGAAGCTTTGCGCACGACGGCGGCAAAGTATGTGGATGCTGCTAACGACTTGCACGACGACAACTATTGAAGCATCAATTTCTTCTTTTTTTACGAGTTTCACGATTTTCAGTTGTTCTGTGACTCTTTTCTTTATGGCTGGTTTTTTTTTTTTTTTTTTTGGTTTT
>Ga0228711_1000361_pt1 | contig 52387 bp, 35 predicted proteins | sample MedpolnodulmetaG_2_FD_177996 | JGI IMG/M metagenome (GOLD analysis project Ga0228711, IMG submission 177996) | Root nodule microbial communities from Medicago polymorpha collected in Santa Monica, California, United States - brown nodules | ecosystem: Host-associated > Plants > Roots > Nodule... | reverse complement strand
ATCCATGATATGACATTAACAACAACAATTAACAACAACTACAACTCATAGTCATGAATTCCACCACAAATCAACAACATGTCACAATTCATCAATTGAGCATAATTCACAAATTACTCATTTATATATATCATGAACATCCAAATTCATCATCAACAACTCAATTATCATCAAATTCACCTACTCAAACATATCACTAAAACAAGAGCACGAATTTCAACAATTAAGTTCACAATAATCACTTATTTCAAATAAGTACTTTTGCATAGAATTAGAGAAGAGATTAAACTAAGAGATTATGAATGAAATCTAACCCCCTTACCTCAATAAGCAATAATCCTAGCAAAAGCTTCAATTAAGCTCCTAGAATTCCTAGCTCCTCTTGGTTCTTCAAGCTTTTCTCTATAACCCTCTTCTCCTCCTCTTGCCCTTTCTCTCTCTACCTCTTCCAAAACTTATGAAAATGATTGTGTAACCTTATTTTCTTTAATGACTAATGCTTATATAGTTCTTACACAATTGGGCTTAACCTCCTCAATGTCTTAATGGGCTCTCAACACTTATAAACTAACCCCCAAAATTTCTATCTATTAACGGTTAGAAATAATAATAATAACGATCACTTACCGGTTATAAAATAAATTACAACCCACTAGTAACTTAATAAAATGGCTCTCACCTAAGCATTAAAATAATCCTTATCATGAAATTACTAAATTACCCTTACTCCCAAAATGACCAAAATACCCCTGAGTCCAAAATGACTATAATACCCTTCTAACACCGAAGCCCACTAATCTCAACCAAAATACACATAGAGGCAATTAATCACATATAAACACAAATAAACACATAATAAACAATTAAAAATTCAAATCTAACAAAAATCGGGCTGTTACACTCTCTCTCTGGACCACACTCTCCTCTCACTCATTGAAAATCTACTTTTTCAAGAACATGGAAAAATTGAGCGCTTGAAAACCCCCTAAAATTTATATTTTAATTTATTTATAATATTAGTTCTATTAAATTTTTTGAAAAAAATATTAGTTTTTATTAATATTAATTATTTTAGGTCACACTGAAAAATTTACTCATTAATTATACAAATTAATTTACTAAAAGTTAATCAATCTCGTAATATTAATTTTTTATTTTATTTTTGAGTGAATTGTTCCATAATTTGTGAGGAGCTTGATTTGCTGCCTCCAGTTTTCCTGGATGATTTAAAAAAAAGGGTGCTCTGAGTTGGTCCACCCATTTTTTTCACAAGCTCCTTTGCCGCATTCAGTGCTTTTCTTTTTAACATGCTCCTAATGAACAAAAGTTAGGCACCAATGGTCACTTTCTATCATTTAGAACAGTGGGTGTCCTATCTTTGAAACTTGAGATGCTCCAACCTTCCTCAGCTTATTTAGTGTGATTCTAATTTCAGGCAACTTTTCCCAGCAAATTTGAGTGCACTTGTAACAGATATGGATTTGATGCTGTAAAGTACAACACAATTTTCATTTCAGCCATTGGATGATTTCATAAAATTACAATAGTACCATGCCAATAAAGATCCAATGGTCATAAATCAAAACAGTGTGAAACTGTGTGGTTTATTACAGCAGTAGATCCTGGTTCGTGATGGTAAAGACATTACTGCAACCCCAGTCAAATAAATTCGAGTATAAATCGTCCAAGATATTAGGGGCATCCAAAGACCCTCTCATAACTCTGCAAAATGGAAAGAATTTCATGTAAACAAACGAAGGGTATTGCAACTTAAACATTAGATTTTATCAAAATTCCAAAATAAAAGACAAATGAAATCATAAAGTATCCTAGAATTGGGTGAAGCACACATCAAAGAGAGCTATGTCAACCAAGAGAAAAATATAAAAAAATTTAACCTAAATCAAATTTGCCTCTTTGCCTTGAGGTATTCTTCCATGGTCACGTGACCAAATCAATAATGTTTGGACACATACATAAAAAGATTCTCCTCAAAATATTCAATCATCTTTTTTATCAATTTCCTGTTTGTTATTAAAAAAATACTTCTTTCTGTGTGTGACCAAACACTATTTCTTTGGTCCCGTGACCATATTAGAATTTCTCCGTTGCCTTAGGCTTACACGCTTTGTAATTAAAAAAAAGAAGATAATAGTCATTTTTGTTCATGAATGTGTAATTGTTTCTGAATGTGTAACGAGTAGTCACAATAATCCTTCAATGTATCAAAATTTTAAAATAGTATTTGATTATACACGATGTTAGTCAAAATAGTTATTTCCATTAAATTGTTTCGTTAATATTGTCATATCAATCATTCAATATACTTACTTATTATCATATTAGTCTTTATATTTAATAACCTTCATATTAGTCCTTGTATGAATAAAGTTAATGTCACTCTTGAAGGACTGTTTTAATATTGGACATGAAGTGCACAATTAAAGACTATTTTAAAATTTTGATACATTTATTAAGATAATGATTACTCGTTACATATTCAAAGAAACAATTATTAATTTATCCCTTAAAAAATTGAAGCCGTCCCTATATCACTTCAATAAATAAAGTAAAGTCGTACAAAGATGTCGTATAATACAAGCAAGAAATTTCCACCCCTCTTTAAAAAAAAGCAAGAAATTTCTTCCCCTCAAATAGTCCTCCATTTAACATTATATACTTTGTCCATTCACCCACCAAAAACTATACTCTGTCCATTTCATAATTTCCATTTATATAACAAAACTTCATTTCAACACCACAATTTGTGTCTATTACTTCTCTCAAAAAACCTCACACACCATGGCCACAACCAAAGTCACTTCTATTTCCATCACCGTTTTACTCTTCCTTTTTACTACCACTCTCTCACGCGCCCGCGATCTTCAAAACCCATTACCCGAATCAAATTCCGAAACCACCACGCGCTCTCATAGTTCTTCCAAAACCCAACAACACGACACCGTTTCGTTCAATCTCAACTCTATCGACCACGTTCCGTTAACTTTCCTCGATTTCCGTCCAATCAACCGTCACATCCACCCACACCAACGCATATTGCCGTTAGACTTTCCGTTATCTCACCGTCGTTGCCGTCATGGTCACCGCCGTCAGATCCCTTACGGCAACGACATGATCTTGTCGAAAGATGCCGGAAACTCCGATCGTCGGATCCAGAAACGATTGGCGAGGATTCACGGTGGTGGGGTCATGCACCGGCCGATGGTGATGACTTATAACGATTTCATTCGCCGCGATGAGGAGGATCGTCGTCATCATGATGAGAAGAGTTGGTTTGAGAAGAAGATTCATGAGTTGTTGAACTTGTTCTAATTATGATTATATCATAGGAGAAATGCTAGGAAAACTCTTTTAGAACACTTTAGCACTCACTCTTTTATTGGTTGAAGAGAGAGTGAGTGCTAGAAAGAGTGCTCAAAAGAGAGTGTTCCTTCCATTCCTCTATGATACAGGTATGAAGTGTATGAAGTGTTTGTGTGTTGAAAAATAACAATAATAATGTAAAAAATGTAGTTTTAATTTTGTATTCATATGATATGATGCATTATATTACTAAGTTTTGTATTAATATGATATGATGTAAAATATGTTTTTTGGACGACTAATTCAGTTTATGTGTAGAGGCATGCGTATTGGTCAAACGTTGTTCATCGAATCCGATGTTTTTCGGGTACGTTCTTGTAGGAACTTCTTGCTACCGGAGCCTAAGCAACTTGATTGGTTTTTATGTTTATTTAGTTATGAGTTAGTTGTTAGGGTAATTTAATAGAATTATGATGCTATGTTTATGGATGTTATTGTTGTTATTTACCAACTATTATAGTAGTTGATGATAAATAAGTAAATGTTGGACCTTCACTTTGAGAGGGTTGTGTAGTTGCAATTATTTGTTAATTATATATCGAACTTATTTAGTATAATATTTTCTTTTGTTTTTTGATAGTGAAGATATTTGGAAATTAATTGCAGAAATAGGACTTATGTTATTCTTCATCTCATAATTCTTCACTCCCCCCACCAAAACGTATCATGTTTTCTTTCTTCAAATTCAAATGTTTCCATTTCTTTATCATCATATTATTTACTATTATGTGTTTTTGTTGCAAAACCAATTTGATTAACATTAGATAATTCCTCATTCAACAACTTTAGATAAATAGTGCCAAAAGAGTGCTGAGATTTTTGATTGGATGGTCGGTATCATAAGAGAGATCAGAGTAATGTTAGTGGAGAATTGGAATTCAAGTAACCTCTATGCTGTTGCTCCTTTATATCAGCAAACAAAAGTGCTGGTTTTAAAATGTTACTTATATGATCAAACTAGAAATCTTAGTTTTGGTGAGCTTAACTCAGTTGATATGGACAATGCATAATATATCTAAGGTCCGGGGTTCGAATCATGGCCACCACCAAAAAAACTAGAAATCTTAGGACACGTGCAATGTTTTTTTAGAAATTGTTTGAGTGTTCATGACATTCATAAAGTTTAACGCAAAAAGATGAAGATAACTGTCTGATTCGACAGAGATCAACAAGAAAGTTTATTCATAAAGTTTAACGCAAAAAGATGAAGATAACTGTCTGATTCGACAGAGATCAACAAGAAAGTTTATGAATTTAAAAGAAACGAAACAATCTTAAAAGATAAGAAACAAAAGGACTTAAAAGAAAGTCATTTGCATTGTATTGATAAAAGTATGGTTCATCAAATCAGTTGCATATATTCTTTTGACTTTTTTCTCTTTACGCTTGGTGTAAGACTCCTAATTTTGAAAATAAATAAATATTAATAATATAATATTATGTTATTTCGTCTACTTTAAATAATGATAAAATAAAAATAAATAATACCTTTGACAATGAATTTTAATCGCTACTTGAATATTTTAGTGTCTTTGTCGTGATATTGACTCACAGTAAAAATTGTTTGAAAATAATTTATGAAACTTAATTTTCAATCTCTTCGAAAAAGGAAAATTTTACCGTGTAAGATTTTTGAAACAAACTCCGTTTACCACGAAAATTTTCATATGGACTCACAAAATTATTTACGATATATTTATGCAATAAAAATAATTTCTCCGTCAGAAATTTTATCAATAGAACACATCGTATAAAATGATTGGATAAAAAGTTGTTTTATCGACAAAAATGATTTCAGACGTTTTTATTGGTATCACGTATCATTGTCAACGGCATCCATTCGTAATGAAAAACTTGGTGACGAAGTAAGAATGAATGGCTAAGATTTAGAGCACATGTATTTGCTATTTCAATCCAATGGTCTACATTTAATCCTATCTTATTTAGTTAAAAATCTTGGTGACCAAGAACGAGAGAAGGGCCAAGATGCAATGCGCATGCTTCTACTATGATCCAAGGGCTAGAAATTCTTGTGGTTGTTTTATAAGTAAACCAAGCCAGCCAAATTCATATTTCTCATTTCATTCTTTCATTCTTCTCTCCTCTTCTCTCTCACGTGTCTCTTCTCTTCCTCCAGTCTTCATTCTTCTCTATCTCTCGTTACACACTTCTCTCTTCGCTCTTCTCTCTTCTCTCTTCTCTCTTCCTACTTCTCTCTTCCTACTTCTCTCTCTACAAAACCATAAACCTCTCATCTCTCTTACATCTTCATTCTTCTTCCTTTCTTCTCTCGTCAGTCTCTCTTCTCCCTAGTTGTTCTCTCATCCTCTTTCTTTCTTCTCTCTATACAAAAGAAAATTCCAAGAACCTTGAGAAAGGTAATAACCCATAAAATCTCTACTCTTTCTTTGATTTTGATTTCCAATGCATACAAAATATGTAAATGATCATAAATCCAAAACTTTGTAGTATATGTTCATGAACACATCATTCCTCACCTTTTCTTTTGCTAAATGTTTGTGAGTTATGCCCATAACCATGATCTTTGTTAATTCCAATTTCCCTACCATTTTATATGGGTCATTCTTTCCCTAGATTTAGTGAGTATGATGTACACTGACATTGCAGGATGTAATATGGTCGAAGCAGAAGTAGAAGTAGAAACTGAGGTTGCAGAATGTCAAATGGTGGACATCACTAAAGATGCAGAACACGTTGAAGAGATTGCTCTGGAGCCTCAGTTCTACGAGAAGTTAAAAACAACCTATCCCACAGCTGAAGAAGAATTGATTGATTTCCTCAATCGATGCAAGCTGAAAAATTCTGAGGTAATGCTTTGCCCTAGATGTAGTGCTGTGTTTGACAAAGAGGTAACTAAAGGCCTCGAAGGTTCTATCCCAAAACCTAAGAAAAGGGGGAAGTGGTCTACTGATCATAGACCTAAGTTTTCATTTATAAAGAGTTATATTCCTTTCATCGATAACTCTTTGACCACCAATTATGTCAATCAAAGTGGTCAGGGAAAAACTTTGATCCCTTATGCACCAAATTAAAAATGGGTTCAGTCGACCTACAAGAATGTGCAACATGGGAGGAACAATATGATAAAAAGAAACAGCAGTGTTGTGGACAACAACAAAAATGGTACTGCCTTTGAGTCGAGGAAGTTTGCTTATAGCAACAACTACAAGGGAAAGAATCCCATGACAAGAACTTAATGGAGGAGGTACCAGAGGTCCAAGAAAAGCATTTCTACAAGCCTCGAAGATGAGACTGTTGACCCAAAGGGTGATCAGAGAATGGTCGAGTCAGAAAGAAGACCAGCAAAAGAGAGGTTATCTCTTCCTTTAGTCGAAGAAGATCCCAATGAGGATAATGAGCTAGGATCGGGATTTACAAATTCAGAACCAGACTTTGATGTCATATGTAATTTGGTTTCCCTCTTACCATCCGAATATGATATGATATCCGAGGTTGATGATTTAGAGGAAGAGTTTGATCCCAAGGGCATGGAGGAGTACAAATCCATGTGCTATTTTTTGAATAATGGCTCTGAAGATATTCAGAAAGCCATATTTGAATAGCCTGATGATTCAATGAGGAGTTATCTTAAACCTTTGTTCATCCAAGCCAAAGTGGATGAGATTGGTGTTAACAAAGTGTTGGTCGACGGTGGTTCTGCTGTCAATCTAATGCCTCAATCCTTACTCAAAAGGATTGGCAAGACTGACAATGATTTGAAGCCTCATAATGTGATTATGTTGAAATATGAAGGAAAGGCTGGTCATTCCCTTGGTGCACTCTAAGTAAGTCTAACGGTGGGAACTGTGGTTAGACCGACTTTGTTCATGGTGGTCCCGTCGAAGGCTAACTTCAACTTGTTGTTAGGGAGAGAATGAATTCATGATATAGGCGTTGTTCCCTCATCCATGCACCAAAGAATCTCAATTTGGATAGATGATGGTATAGTCGAAAACATTGAGGCTGACCAAAGCTATTTTCTTGCTGAAGTAAATCAAATCACAAGGAAAACTTTTGACAAGAATTTAGAGAAGATTGCTCCATGTTCATCTGCGAAATATGACGATGCTAATCAAGCAGATGCAAGTTCTATGAAAACACCATCCAACTCATGGTTTCATGTGGGAAAGGGAGACGCTCGACACAAAATTTGATATATAGGACATGAATTCCCTAACCTTAGGGAATGATGAAGATGATCATCACATCTAAGCAAGATGCTTAGAATTGGATCACAGTTGTTTAGCCGGAATGTGAGATCAAGAAGGCCTTAGTGGCTGATACTTAGCAAGAAATGGTTAGGAAACCATTAATGAAGATACTATCGAAACACTTAAGTTTATGCTTAAGGAAATTTTGGTGAATCGACCATAATGTTGATTGTATCTTTAACAAGGAATTGATGTGATTCCTTTAGTTAAAATCAAATGGTAAAATTTGGCATTTAATTGCCTTAGAGATTCAAAGGTTTGGGTAAGAAACCATAAACAGTGGGTGAAACTAAAATGGATATAATTCTTGTTTAGAACCCATATGGAAAATCTGTCAATATCAAAGTTTGGGGGCAAGCAATTATGTTTGTTGAAGTTTTACTTACAAATTCTGGTCTATTTGCAAGTGCGCAGCTTTGTTGAAAAGAACTCTTATCTTGAATGATTGAAAATCTCTACCATTTTACAAATTGTCAAAGAAATTGAGTGCTTTGATAAATATGTCGAAATAAAGGCATGTATGAAGAATATAAGCCTACTTGTGTGAAATAAAAACACAAACATAAACTTTCGACAAAAGGAAAAACATTCAGCCTTGAGATTAAGAGGAAAATATACTAAGAACATTGCCGAACTATTACAAAATTGGACATTGTTATGTTACACCGCAATGCATAACAACGCCAACTAAAGAATAAAAGTTAGACGGCAGTTGTTCCTAATCAAAGCCTCCTTGTGAGTTGGAATGCAACAGGTTAAATACGACCTCACGCCCACCAAGGGTTTGACATGCCAACAAATCTTGAGGGTTTTTGAGAACTAGAATCTTACATCTTCAAGAAATCGGAAATGAACGAGGAACCAAGCGACTTCGACGTCAAGACGACAGGAAAAACAAAGTTCCATTGTCGAATATTCTTCATCATCTCCGGGAAGAGGCCAAAAAATGTTTGGTTTTCTACCATAGCCCTTACAAGTCCCTTTGGAAGTGCAAACAAGTCTATGCTTCAAACCTGGAGGCAGAAGCCTTGTCTAGTAAGCCCCCCCGAGAAAAAAGCAGTTTCAAACTTAATGAGGTCTTCAGCCCCAAACACCGCTATTTTAACAGAAGAGCGTAGAGTGGTTGAAGATGTAAAAAGTCGATGGATGGAAGAAAATGCACTAAACAAGGCTTTATAAATAAAGAGGGCAAGCGGGAACCGTTCACTTCTTTAGAGAAATGTTAAAACTGTCAAGTTCGTGGGATAGTGAAATTGCGGAGTCTCGAAAAAGACAGATTAGTATGCTAGAGGCACCATAATGGTAGAAGTGGGAAACCGTGCAAAAGCTAAAAGCGAATATTTTGGAGCACGTGACAGCCAAAACCATGAACTAGTGAAATCCAAGAAGGGCATAGAAGGTTTCGGTCACAAGCCATGATGACTATGGTATCATCATAAGTATGAAGAGAAATAAAGTGTTTTGCAAAAATGCCAATGTTCTCCTCTCTGAGTTATATCGTCGAAAATGGCATTTTTGGGGGGCATTTGTTATCCTGTAAATTTGACAGGCTCATTTAATATGGTCAACATTTGTTTGACCTTTAACTCTGCAGGAATCGAAGAGCTTTCACATATAAATTGAAGAGCTTCGACAAAGCATCAAGCCTAGAGCGTATGGTCAGAATCTCGACAAAGCAAGGCTGAAAGGTTGTTTCGCGTCGAAGACAAGCAAAAGGCGGGAAAGCATGATTTTAAGTAAAGAGACGGTTTCCTTTTAGTTGAAAACGTGGGACAAGAAGTTGTCCAAGATGGAGGAAGTGCTGATCATGGGTTTAGAGGTTCGCCATCTAGGTTTTTAGAATAAATAGTAGTTTCCAAGCCGGAAAGTGGGTCGCAAATCATATACAGAATTCTACAACACTCAAACTACGAGCGACTAAGGAAACGAGTTATACAGAATGTATGTTAACTGATTTGTAGACCACCCCTTTTATTTTAATGCAATGCATTTTATCTTTTCTTTGAGTTTATGTGCCTAAACTTACTTTTATCTTTATTTTATTTGCTTTGTTTTTAGCTTTTAATTGCAATCTCAAACCTGTCGAGAGACAGTGCCTTTTACTATAAAACCTGTCCTGCTCTCTAACATTCTGAGTGCATTTCGTGGCCTTTTTTCAAAACCATTTTTGTATAAAAAACCTCTGCACAACAGTCTTGGGATTCGATCTCGCTTTTAATAATCAAAACTAGCCCCCGTTTGCCAAAATTACAGGCAAACACCTATATTAATAAATCCGTAGATATTCACTTTCTTAAATATATGAGCAGCATTTTGTCTGTCATATACATGATCTTCATCATCTCTTTTAATAACATGTAAACCTAAAATCTTTCACACAAAAAAAATGTAAACCTAATTCAACAACTTCAACGTCCAACGCCACTGCTTTAAACCCATTATCTAGATCTTCCATTTTCCACAACATACGAATTTAAGTTTCATCATAATCACAATCCTTACATTGCTAAAAATAAACTCTATTGCTCGATACAAAATAACATCTAATGGGTAACAAACTCATCCTCAATATGAAAAACAACATCGCACCCCCATCTCTCTTCAACATAAGTATATCAGAAAGGCAACAATCCTCAATTTTTGTCCCCACAAAATCTCTAAAAACTTGTGCATGATGCAAACTATTTTAATAATACAATATGCGTATGTTTAGTGTAACAACCCGTTTTTAGCTAGAATTATTTTATTTATTTATTATATGTATTTATATGTGTTTGTATGTGCTTATTTGTCTTTGTGTGTATTTGATTTAGGATTAGTGGATTTTTAGCCTATAAGGGTATTTTAGTCATTTTGGAGGCTAAGGGTATTTTTGTCATTTGGAAAGTAAGGGTAAATTAGTAATTTTACGAAGGTTATTTTTGATGTTTTAGTGAGAATTATTTAGAGACAAGTGGATTAATGAGTAGTATCTTTTTAGAATTAGATGCAAGAATTTTTGAAGCCCAATTAGAATGAGAATTAACCTATCCCATTTTGGTGATATAAATAGATAACTCTTATGAGAAAACTAGAGAGGTAGAGAGAGAAAGAAGAGGAGAATAGAGAATAGAAGAGAAAGAGCTTGACAAAGAGGCAAGCTAGAGACTTGGGGTTAGAGAAGGATATTGAAGCCATAGCTAGTGACTTTTGAAGCTTGAGGTATGGGGGTTAGACTTTACCACAATTAAGCTAAAATTTCATATTTTCAATTATGGGTCAAAAGTGCTTATTTGTGAATTATGACTTTTGTGAATTTTAATGTCAATTTTCGTGCTCTTTATTTGATGATGAATTTGGGTATGTTAAATTGATGATAAACTTGTTGTTGTTGTTGTTGTTTTTTTCATTGTTGAAGGATGTTGATATGAACACTTTGTGGTTCTTGCTTAAATGAATGAGAAATGATGTTGTTGTTGTAAATTGTTGGTGAAACCATGATTATATGTTATGATTGTTGTTGAAGATAATTCATGCTTTGGGTATTATTAATTGTGTTGTTGTGATTCATGTTGTGGTGTTTGATGAGTTTTTAGTGAAATGGGTCAAAATGGGGAATTTTTATTTTTGATGTTTTGAATGGATTGACGATGTTGTTAGGATGAGTTAGGATACTTAGAATTTCTGTTTTGAACTATGACTTTTGGGTGTTTAATTGTTTGGGAGAAAATGGGATTTTTGTGTAAAAGTCGTTTTAACCGTTTTTGTGAAATAATTGATTTTGGGAGAAATTGGATTAAGTTGATTTGGGATAGGAAAACATTATTTTACTGTATAATGTGATTGGTTAAAGTGATTGGAACGCGTAGGAGAAAACAGAATCGAAATCAAATTAACGATCGAAATTTTATGTTTGAAACGGCGAAAACGGAAAAATCAGAAATTCTGAACTGTCAGACTGGCACGACCGTGCGGTCCTGTGGCACGGCCGGTCGTTAACTTTCGACTTTTGGGAGCATGACCGTGTGCATTGTAGTCACGGCTGTGTGCCCCTCTCTGTTGTCCGAAAACTCGATTTTCTGTGTTTTCGCGGACTTTTAAGTATCCATATGTGTTCCAAACATCTAACCCTATCTAATTGAAGTATAATTTGGATTTTATGAGTAGTTTAACTTTGTCTCTATTTTAAAATGGATTGGTTTTGAAAAGTGATCAAAAATAAACGAACTTGACAAAATTGAAACTTTAAGCGAATCTTGTGAAGGGATCATGCTATGTTTAAACTTATGGACTACTAGTTAAAATGTAGGAATGTGGTGAAAGGTTGTTGACATTTGAAAACATTATTTTAGTGTGATACTTGAAAATCAGTGTTGTGTAGAAAATAAACGAACTTTATCGAAATGGAGTTTTATGATTTCTAAACTTGTTGATGGATTGTATTCATGTTTATATGATGGAATGGTGATGAATCAATGATGATTAGGTGTTTACTATGATGGATGTCATGATGTTGTTATTTGTCTGTCTTTTATGTGAAATGTGATTTCGGAACTTTATTGTTTCCTTGAGGTGATTGTTATTGATGTTGATTATGATGACGATTTTAGTGATGATAATTTTTTAATGATGATGAATTCTTACATGCAAAGTGTCGATGTTATTGATGATGAAATGCATGTATGAAAAATGATGACATTAATGAAGACCATTTGTTGGGTGAACGTATGCATTATTGAGTCATATGTTCATGCATTCATAACTAGGATATTTATATCCAATGAAGATGACTAGGATACTTTGTATCCCACAAAGACGATTATCATACTTTGTATTCAATTGACGACGATAATGATGCGGTTGTATCGAATGACGAAGATTGGTACCACATGCATATATAGTCGTGTCTAGGGGCATAACATACATTTGATGATTGATGAGTGTCTCATGTTTGGCTATGTGCTTGGTGATTATGTGCATTGGTGAAACTTGGTGATTTATGTGCTTGGTGAAATTTGGTGAATATGTGAAGATGTGAAAATGTACTTGTGTGATGTTATGCTTGTATGCTTGATGATTGAATATATTGTGGGGTTGTTGTGAATGATTTTAATTAAGTATTAGTAATCATGTGAAATTAATTATGCCGTTTTATTTTCATTTGATTATATCTTGTTTGTGGAATGTTGACTAACCCCCAATGCTTGTTTGGTTGACTGCCTGCCTATTTGAATGAATGGGTAAACGGCTTGCAGGATTAGTTGTGTTGCCTTTGCTTTGAGTATTCTTGAGGCCAGCTATAGAGCTACCTCGTCTCTTTTTCTTTGGAATCTTAGTTTAGGGCTCTGATTAGGATGTCTAACCTTTATTTATTTTATTATGTCTTTTGAGATTATCACTCAGTATGTTGAGATTTGAGATTTTTATTTGTTGATGTATCATGATATATGTGGCATGGCATCTTTGGAGAATTGTTAATCTGTTCATGAGATGTTTGAAGCCTCTACCTAGTTTTTGATGATGTTAGCTTGTTCATCATTTTATGTTGAGGATTGTTATTTTAGAATAGGTTAAAGCACTCAAGCCTACATGTCTCAAGTCTTCCTTTTCTTTGCATATCATCTGTCAAAACTCCATATTTTACTGCATGAATCGATTCATACATATCTGAATTGTATCGCAAAAGTCTTTGTCTACGTGTGAATCGTTTCACTCTATCATATCTAAAAAATGCATGAATCGTATCATCATATGTCTCTGACTTATTCCGAGTTGATTCACACTTGTTTGAATCGTATCAACATTCATTATGGGTAGTCTGAATCGACTCAAAAAATCATTTGATGCGTATATCAATCTTTATAGCATTCTACCTTCTTCAGGTTGTCTTATACATGTTTGAATCGATTCACTCATTTAGTGAATCGACTAATTCAGTTGTTTTGGCTAGAATTTTTGCTCTTCATTACCATTACTATATAAACTCTCCTCATATAAACTCTCCTCATATGAATCGACTCATTGAGTATGCTTACAGGACGTAGCATCGAAGGCTCGAGTGAAGAATTCGAAGGGGTGCATGGGTATTCAAGGATTCGAAGATTCAAGGAGCACCAAATTCAAAGGTTATTTGAAGTTTGGGGGAGTGTTTCCATAGGGGTTGAAGAATTAGGTTTAATTTCAAGGAGCTCTTGTAAACACATTGTATTCAACATTTGTTACATAGTGGACGACCTTGGTGAAGGCATACTTCATCAAGAAGAGTAGACGTAGCTCTAGCGAGGACGAGAAAGAGCGAACTACTGTAAAATATCGGTGTTATCTCTCTTTCCCTATCCTCTTTACTTTTCATTATTGCATGTGCTTAATTGAATAATTGTTAGGATAATTGCTTTTATTGATCTAAGTAGTTTTTCATCAATGTTAATCTAATTCCTTGAATTAGGTTTTTATAATTTTGCTTAGATCAATTGAGTGCAAATTCTATCCAATTACTCAATTCTATATGCATTGTGTTTTCAATTGATAGCTTAGTAATTTTGTTCATATAGGCTTGGTTTGGAATTGTCTAAAAGTTTTGTATATTTTTCAAGGTTTATTAAAGTTTGATTGTATATAAGATTTGTATCGTGAATCTCTCAATTCTAGATTAAATCTTATTACACATAGATTTATCTTTTTGTATATTGTTGTGATTGTTCACGCACGATTCCAATAGTCGATTTCATCAAACTCACTTTTTATTAATCTCCGGAAAAACTTTTCAAAAAGCTATTCACCCCCCTCTAGCTTACAAACTAATTAGCTATATAGACCAACAATGTTAAGATATTACCGTTGCGATGTTTGTAAAATTAATTATGCATGTTTTGGATTTATTGAAGACATAACATCTAAATTCTTTATATGATTGTATCATTTGCGTGTTTTATCGCTTTAAGGGTTTAGTGTGTTACATTTAGCATCAGAGTCGAAGATAAAATTATAATCATGACAACTCACTATGATATTTGATTTTGATATCAGACTATATGTAAATTTTGTATTTTGGTGGATATCCCATAATCACACTGATCTAGATATACACTATGAGTCACCATGATTCAACTGTATCCACCATAATACTAAAGAGACACATATAAAAATATTAAAATCAAAATATTAACGAATGTTGTGGTTTATTTAGATAAAAGAAAAAAATGGAGGTGACTTAATAGCTTTAAATTTGGTGAAATTGAGGGTTTTGTTTTTTATTTGACTGAAAAGCAGAGAATGTGAAGAACAACCCAACCCAACCCAACAACTCAGATCTCGGTGATTCCTTCAAAGTTTTCAACTTTCAATCAATTTCTCCAATCTCATTATCTCACAATGCCTCATCCTTCTTTCTACAAGCTCATTCTTCCAACAACCCTTCAATCTAGGCAATTGGTAACCAAAATCTCTCTCCTTTCATGTTTTTTGTTTTTGTTTTTAATTAATTTTGTGTTTTGATTCGATTTTTTTATCTTATGATGGATTTTTAGGGTATTGCAGTAAACCTTAATTCCCCTTTTCATAAAGTTTTATTTTTTTTGTTGGTATTGTTGTAAACCCATGATTTTAATCATCAAGTTTGGGTTTTCTGTCGAGATTCTCATTAGAAAAGTGTTTTCTGTAAACCCTAATACCCATGATTTTTTGTTCCGTTTAGTTTTGATTTCTATGCTTAAATTCATAGAAAAGTGTTAAAATTTTGATTTAGTGTTGCTTAGGTTTTTTTATTTTTCAGAATTTGTATCTAGGTTGTTGAGTTGATGATTAGCCCTAGAATTTGACTCTTTTGATCATAACATAACTTATGGCATTGAAACTGAATTGAATTGAATTGGTTTTGTGTTGATTATTAGTCCTAAAATTGAATTGGGTGTTTTATTATGTCTTTATTTTCATAGTATTTACGTACATTAGATATACTTGTTGCAATTTTTCTTGGCGCTATCTTTTCCAGTTGAACAAGCTTATCTAAAATTGAATGAGAAATTCTTACCGAAATTTGTCTCATCACAATTGAATTTGCTATCATGTTGATTTCTTGATGAAGTTTACGCTCTTGGATGTTTTGCTGTAAACTCATTAATATATGATACATTGAATAGATTTTTATGTTGTCTATGAAATTCTACTTGGATTTTATTTCATGTATTTGCTATGAACACTTGAACGCATATATTAACTTCTTTAGTGTAGTTATAGATTCTCGCACTGATTAAGTATGATGAATTTTAGATTGCAGTTGCCTGTAGCATTCTAGAAATTAGTTACTTTTTAAAACAAATCTCCATATTCAACATCATAGTTAATATCACATCACTTATCACTAATTGAAATCGAACAATTTAAAGAAGTTCAATGATTCAGATCTCACACCTAGTTATTTTTTAGTAAAATCATATGGTAATTGACTTTGGAAATCGCAAAAAGTGTGTGCTTGTGTGTTAATTTCGAGCCGAGTACATGGCCCAGATAAAGTTAATGCACGTAGGGTAAAAGGAGCCTCAAATCCTCAAACTTCCTACACCTGCAAATGAAAAACCTCTTCTCACTAGAAAACCTTTGAGTGTGTGACAGAGAACCCTTTTTTCCTGCCCTATGATCGGATATTTTCTTCCCTGTGACTGGATCCTTCTGCCTTGCTCTAGTAACTCGCCTGTGTTGTGCGTTGTTCTTATCCTCATTGGATTGCGACCAGAAATCCTTGGTTGTAATGTTGTGCACAGTTCTGCTACTGTTATGCTTCAATTTGTTTCAATATAGTATTTATTTGTCTGAAACCCCCTATTTGAGCGCACATGGCTTATTTGTTTTTTCTTATATATATATATACACACACTTTAACCTAATTAGTTATTTAGCGTGTGTTGTTGCATTTCTTTGCTTTTTGGGAGTGAATAGTTGGGGTCCATACTTATTCTGAACCAATTTATTTATTTAATAGAGATACTTTCTTATGTTCGTGTCATGACTCCATGCTTATGTTTATTTTATTTTTTGCTATTTTCAATTTTGACTCATTCATATCTAAATCTTAAAATTTCCAGTCTTTTATTATGAGCATTTACTAACATTTAGATGCTCAATATTATTTTCAATTACAGATGATTCCGAATAATTTTCTAAGGAAACATGGGGTCCAACTTTCGACTGTCGCAACCCTCACTGTTCCTGGCGGCACCATCTGGCATCTAGGAATGAAAAAGGTTGGCAATTGTATTTGTTTTGTGGATGGCTGGCAAGATTTTATTCAACGCTACTCAATTGGCATTGGATACTTACTAGTATTCACATATCAAGGAAATTCAAATTTCATCGTTCATATCTTCGGTACTGCTGAGTTAGACTATCAATCAGCATCAATAAGCCGGACTAAAGAGCCTTTCCATGAAGACTATCATCATATCTTTGAAGACGTTGAAGATATTAACTCCTTTGATTTCATGGATTCAGCACCTTTAAACCCTACTGGTGCGTTACAAGGCATGGATTTTACGGGATGTACGGATCAACTGATACCAGCGGAGAATTGTATCCAACAAAGACATGAAAATAAGAATACCAAGAAAATTTCAAGAAAGAAGCGGAAATCGCGGAAATCAGAACTTAGTAATAATGGTGAAAGGGTAAACACTCATATCCCAAAGAGGGGAAGAGGCCGAAGGTCCAATCGCAATGATGGTGAAAGAAGTACTCAGCCGACACAGTCACAGGTGGAAGACCCGACCCAGTACATGAATTATCAGGATCAACTACATGATGCCATAGATGGTGGTTATGACTCCCAGCAGTTTCTTGATCTGGTTGAGGGTGGCGATGTTCAGCAGGGCGAGGATGTTGTGCCTCGACCAGACGTTGATGATATTGCGGCTCAAGAAGCCCCAGAGCAGTTACCTGAAGTGCCTCCCTTTCCTGGAGGGCCTACGGATATATCTGTGTTGTCCTCTTATACTTCTCATGTTGCATTGCCGCTGTGGTTTAATGCAAATAATGTATGTTTTATTTTTATTTGTCTTCGATTATTGTCCGCGTCATTTTTATATGCGATACTTAAATAAAAATTATATCAACATATGAAATTGTCTGTTTTTTTGTTTTGTTTCAATCATTGTTCGCTTAGTTTTAAATTACGCACACCAATTTAAATTACGCACGCCAATTCAAATTACGCACACCAATTTAAATTTTTATTTAAATTTAATTTTATGATTAAATCTATCTATCTCTTTTTTATTTATTTAAATGTTTACATTGTTTTAAATATGTGTTGTTTTCATGGTGTTTTAAATTTTGATGCCGTGTTTTTTATTATTACAGATTCGTAAGATCCGTAAAGTGAAAGTTATTAATCATGGGGCTAAGGTGGCGGATCTCCGACGTCCACCACATAATCAAGTATGGTTTTGGGATCCGGTGAGGGCGAGCGGTCTACATGATTTGATTTATACAGGGTACACCAATGTGCCTCATGCTTTGCTTCTGACTTTGTGCGAGAGGTGGCACACCGAGACCAGCAGTTTTCACTTTCCTGTAGGGGAGATGAGCATTACTTTAGATGACGTCGCGTGTCTGTTGCATATTCCCATTGAAGGGCGGATGCTGGACCATCCAAAGAAGGTGTCTCAGGTTACTGGAGTGGATCTGATGGTGACATACTTAGGTGTGGCACAAAATGTTGCTGTGTCAAATTGCAAGGATCAATATGGTGCTTACATTAGTTATAAGGCGCTGAAGGAGCTTTATGAGGACCACCTCTATGTTGCTACCAGATTGGCAGATGCACACACGATGGAGGAGATGCATGAGAGGGATAGGCGTAGGGATGCTTGTGTGAGGAGTTTTCTCTTATATCTGGTTGGATGTGTGTTGTTTGGTGATAAAAGTAATAAACACATCGAGTTGATATATCTAGTTACGATGGAGGATTATGATACGATGCGTGATTATTCATGGGGAGGGATGTCATTGGCATACCTTTACCACTGTCTATCTGAGGTCTCTTTACCTAAAGGCAAAGCTCTTGGGGGAAGCACAACACTGCTTATGGTAATAAACTGTGTAACACTTTTGAACCTTAACACTTTTTTTTCTTTTGCTTGGTAATAACTTATAAATGTTATTTGCTTGGTGTGTGCAGGGATGGTTTCTGGCGCATTTTCCTGATTTTTACAGTGTTGATGAAAATAAAAACTATCTCTCAAATTATCCAATCGCGGCCAAATGGGAGATACATAGAGGCCATGGAGAGGGGAAGACCTATCGTGCATTGCTTGATCGTTTGGAGATGGCTGATGTATGTTGGAGGCCGTACGAAGAACATAGGGAGATCCAGAAGTTTGAGGAAATATTTTGGTATTCAGGTTGGATCATGTGTGGTGTTGAGAAGGTGTACCGTCACTTGCCTGAGCGAGTTAAACGACAGTACGGATACGTGCAGAACATCCCTAGACCTCCGACAAACATTCTTTCTATGAGGTATACTCATATTGTGCAGGCTTTCCTCGACTTTCGTCTTCACACCATCAAAGAAGATAGTTGGGGTCAGCCAATAGGAGATGTGTTATGGCTTTACGAGGACATATATATGATATGGTACAAACGGGTGTCTCACCCACATATTTTGCCACCTATTCTGAGATCTCCTCTGAGGCCAGCAAATGAGGAGCATATCATTGCACACTAGCGGCAGCAGCACTAGGAGATAGGCTTGCACGATACCTTTGATATGGTTAGTTGCGTTATTTGTCATGTTGATGATTAGTTAGGTCATGAGGGGATGAGCAATGAGCAATTTCATGCAGCATGACATGATGTTAAGGAGAGGTTGGCACCCGTTTAGGAGTTGTTTCTAGTTTTCGTGACATTTGTTGGTTTATTGTTAATTTCATGGCATTTGTTAGTTTCTTTGTATTTTAATGACATATTATCGTATTTTGAATTTGAAATGATTTTGGTAATATAAATGATGTTTGTTTATGATGTAGGCATCTTTGCGATTTGGTATTGAAATAGATTTGTGTTTTGGTAAAAAAAAATATAACACAATGTGTTAAAAATAGGTTACAAGTTTTTCTCAGCAGCTTCTGCCAATGCAGAGCTTCAGGGACGCATCACTAGCTAACTGCTGAGGAACTGGGAAGCCGGCGGTAGCTAACTTCCGAGGCAATTGTGAAGCCGGTGACAGTTAGCTGTTGATGTATTTTTTTTTTGGTGTGGATTGGGTTCCAAGACTTTTTGTGGTTCACAACCCACATATAGTTCTATATATAGGCAGTGTTGTTTTCATTGCATCCAAACTTAACACTTACTGCATCTACAGTTTATAAGATGTGTAGTGATGGGAGTGAAGGTGTTCCAATAATGGTTCGAACACCTTCGCTTTCATCACTACTCCTCTTAAAAACTAAACAAAAATCCGCCAACCCAAAAAAACTTCTTCAATATTTTTTGGTTTTGAATTTAGAGGTGTACAAAATTTATAAGATGCATGGTGATGTTGGAGAAGGTGTTCGAACATACCATGTAATGACAACCTTTTCCAACATCACTACTCCTCTTAAAAAACTAAAACAAAATAGTCATAAATTAGTTAAGGTGTTCAATATTTTTTGCTTAATATTTTTTCCCCTTTAATTGCATATTTTATTGTTTTTGTTCCTCATTTATTGACTTTGGAGGACATTAAAATGATCAAATGTAAAGTTCTGCCAAAAATGACAACATGGACGAATCGGCAGCTATCGCGGTGATTTTCGGAGATCAAGCTATTAGTTTAGCATTGACTCACTAGTTTTATTCACGACTGAACTTTTAATTTTTCAAAAGAGAGGGAAAAAAGTTCTAAATTACCACATTTTAAAAGATTTAGGGTTCGGGGGTTAGTTACATTTAGGGAAGGTGTTAGCACCCTAATCGTTCGTATTATTCTACGAGAACCTCTTGATTTTATTTATTTTCTTGGATATAACTTGCCTTTTTTTTAAGAAGGAATTAGAGTAGTGATTAAAAGAAAAAGAAAATTGTTTTTACATTTTTTATGATTTGGAAGGACAAGGTCCTTTGCCTACGTACCCCTGAGGGATCAAAACATCGTAGTTCGGGGTAAAAATACCGATTGATTTGTTTTTGTGTTTTTTATTAGTTTTGAGAAAAGTTTTAAAGGACAAAAGCCAAAACGGCAAAGAAAGGAATTTGTTTGTGTTTTTTATATTAAAAGAAAATAACTCAAATATGATTGAAGTTAATTGAAATTTTGTTTTAAGAAAAAAAGGTAAAAGGAAGATCACTTGATTGAAAATCAAGGTTTATTATGAAAATGATTTTTGATGAATTTTTGATTATTTGCATGTTTTTGTTCTTATTATTTAACATTAATTAAAATCTAAAAAGTAACATGACAAGAAAATAAAAGCGCGAGGAAATTTTCGTAAAGACGTTGGATCAATATGAAAATCCCTTTTTGAATGAAAACTAACCTAATATTTTTTTGCATTTTTTGAATATATAAGAGCGGAAAAATAAATAAAATAAAGACATATGCATGACTTCTCATTTATATTTACATTTGACCTAAATACATTCTAATCTATGCAAATAAAAAGAAATGACAAAAAAAATGCATGTGATGATTATCAATAATTAAAATGAAATGCGAAAACAAAATAAAATGAACAAATGAAAAATGCAAGAAAAAGAAAAATAAAAAAAATGAAATGTAGGGGAGGGGTGCAATGAGTAATATGGGGGTGCAGTAATTAAAAAATAACATATTGGGTTTAAGAGGGAGAAGGCGCGTGGGCCTATCCTAATGGGATCCGGGCCGTCTGATTAATCAGACGATCATAAGGTTGTATACTCATGTGGGTAGTGAAGGGTTGTTAATTTTTAGTGTTTTCTAATTTCTTTAATGATCCTTTGTTAAATTTCTGTTCTTATGTGTTGCCGTAATTATATGTTTGATTTTAGTTTTAAATTGTGATGTTTTCATATTGAATAAGATTGAAATTGGTTAGAGGATTGTTCTTGTTTTAGAATTTATGCGTGAATTTTGAATTAACTGTTTATGATTAATTGAATATATTTTATATATTGATTTTCGATGCTGTAAATATATTGAATATGATTAATTGGTTTCATATTAATTCTTTTGATGCATGATTAGCAATTGAAATTTTACTGATAGTGTCATCAATTAATTTTTCACTAAGATTGGTCTATAATATAAAGTAACTATGAGAGCTTTTTCTAATAGCCATTAATTTTAATTTAAAATTAATTGAATGCATTGCTATTAACATTACTTGAATTTGCAAAATATGATATTAGATATTATTAATATCGCAAACCTGTTTCAAAAGGATGATAATAGTTTCTTTTCAAATTTGTTTGATTATAATTCATTATTTTGTATACATGATATGTCTACATAGTCAATTTGTCTTAGTACCGTGTCTTTTATACTTGAGATGTACACACAACTTGTTTTGTTTTGGCGTGATTTGAAACGCAAACCAATTTTGAATATGTATGTAATTTGTTATTATTTTTAATAGAGATACGATTGTCAATTATAATAGAAGCTTAGCTCAGTTGGTAAGGACAATGCATAAAATATGCAAGGTCTTGGGTTCAAACCCCGGCCGCCACCAAAAAAACATATTTTTGGAATGGTACATTAATAGTCCATTTAAATATAAGCACTAAGAAAGATAACTATTGCTACTAGTACTTGTATCACATACATATCCTTTTTAGGTCATGTGAATTTAAGAAATTTAATAATAATGATGAATTAATCGATGATGTGAAATTGATAAGTTAATTAACGATGTGTAACTGAAATGCTATTTAATGATGTCGTATTTGACGATGATGCTACCTAAAGATGTGTGATTTAAATATGTGTTTTATGAAGATGTGTTATTTGAAAATGTGTAATTTAAAGATATGTTTTATAAAGATGTGTGATTTAAAGATGTGTTATATAAAGATGTGCTATTTGAAGTTGTGTGATTTAAAGATGTGTTATTTATAGATGTGATTTAAAGATGGGGGATAAATCAGTAATATAACTCTGATATCCAAAACCGGTGCCACATGCATATATAGTCGAGTTAAGGACATTGCATTCATTGTCAAGCATATTTGAAGATGTGGTGAATTTGATTATATATTTAAAGAAGTGTAATTTGTGAATTATTTGATGATGTGTCATTTAACGATGTGTAATTGATGTGCAATTTGAAGATGTGGAATTAATAGACGTGTTATTTGAAAAAGTGTAACTACTTTAAGAAGTGATATTTAATGATGTGCTTCTATATGATTATGTGTGAATGATTTGTATTTTGCTAAGTGGTTACTTGATATTCTTAAATGTTCTCGATGTTTATATGTTATTATAAGATGTTGGTTGATGCCTATTTGATTTTTATTAGATGAAACTTTATATTTAAATATGAATATTGTCTGACTATGATGCATACATGTCTAAATGTAATTGCTGTGTTCTTTTATCTGGATCTATACATGAGATTATGTATCTCTTGCGTTGGATTTATTCTCACCCTCTAATGGTGGGTTGGGCGCCTATACCCCTGTGGTGTAGATTTGCAGGAAGAAGAAGTTTAGTAGCAGTGAGTCTTTAAGTATGGCTTTGGAGCCCACTCGTTTACTTATCGTTTTTGGGGGTCTTAATCAAGTCGAAGATCTGATCTGTGACACTAGAGGTTGGGGATTTATTCTATTTTATTTTAGGTTTTAGAATTCTTTTAAATTAAGTTTTGATGTTGATACAAATGTTGTGAAAGTTACTTTGATGTTTTGAAAAATTTATTTTGCTGCTACATTCTTAATTTAAATGAAGTATTTTTTAATTGAAGAAGATGTGTGACACCCTTGGATGTTTAATTATTTATTGTATTTTTATTAGAAAATAATATGTGAGGTTTAGGGTGTTACATAACCAAATATTCTGATAAAACCAAACTTAATCATACCGTATAGCTAAGTCTTATCCATGTATGATATAAGTAATGCAAATACGTTAACTTGAACCTTGGCAATGTAAAGCCACATAAAAATTCATATAACATTAAAACTTCAATTGAGACAATTACATGCACCTTGACAATTCTTTATACTATAAATGGAACAATAGTTATACATAAAATCATGGATTATTATATTTTTTTGGCTACAATTCAATAAGTTTAATTTAAGATACATGGAATGAAACAAAGACATTTCTATAAATCATGGATTATTATTTTTTAGGTATGTAATGAGTGAGATTCTAATAGAAAACTCCATAAAATCTCAGTTGGGGGCAACATCACATCATCCTGTGTACATCAAAAGTTCAGGAAATCAGTACAATTTCACGGTCCAAAACTGTTGTCGTGAAAAAATACGCGGAAAAACTCAAGTAAGTAAATGAATACCTTGCTAACATTCACAACAAATTGTCCTGTACTGAAGTCTCAACTCATTAACGATCTTATTCACATCAGTTGTCGGATTAGGGTCCAAAGGAGCTGATAACAAATATAAAACATATAATCAGTTTATAATAGATTCAAAACACTTCAACATATAAACAATGAGTATTAAATCACTCACCCTTCAAGCAATGGAGGGCAAGCAAAGTTTCGAATTTGCGATAAGACATGTTATCTACGGGTTGGGAACACGTAGAAGCAATTAGAAGGAGGGAGTTGGACAAGTTTGTTGATGTGCATGCCATATATATATATATATATATATATATATATATATATATAGAGCAATTGGTTAAAGTTTGCATTTATTGAGGTAGTTGGAGTAGTTGAAACATATTATGTTGCATTTATTGAAGTAGTTGGAAACCAAAAGGTCACATTTGTTATGACATGTGTCTATTAGGAGGCAAATTCAAATTTGAAATTATGCAACAACAATTAATGAGGCACCATTAGCTTGCACTACACGATTTGTTAAAGTGCTTCGGAGGGAAATTTATTGAAGTAGTTGGAGTAGTTGAAACATATTATGATGCATTTATTGAAGTAGTTAGAATAACAAAGAACACATTGTTATGAAATGTGCTTATTAGGAGGGAAATTCAAATTTCAAATCATGATACAACAATTAATGAGTGTCAATTAGCTTGCAAAGCACAATTTAGGTTAATGACATTTATCATTTGTTTATGTGGGACAATGTTCATAAACTTCCTTTCTTGTGTAACTTCCAATGAGGTTTTTGAAAAGCACCAACAATCATTGTAATAAATTCCTTATATGCAAAATTGATTGGTATCTTAAATTATAATTAATGAGTTGCTGGCAGATGTATAGTCAAGGAAAAAAAAAAAACCTTGTAATTCCTCTTTTTTTTTTTTGTCTTAATAATTCCTCTATGTTTATTACGTGGTTTTAGCTTTGAGATTTTTAAGCATATCTATAAACAAAAGTTATAATTTTTCCATGACTTATACAGAAGTTGACCTTACTCTATTTATCGATCAAAAATATCTTCTTCTGATGTTAATTTGGGTTCTAAGCATTATGCTCTAAACTGCAGCGCCTGTTTGCAATAGTAAACACCTTATAACAACTATATTTTGATGGCGTATTGTACATTTTGCAATCAAATCAGTAATAACCGAAAAATACACTAACACTTATATGTTTAGCAATATAATACGTTTCACTAATAATGACATGGTAATATAGAACTACATTCAGACGATAATAACATGCTCTAAAAAAAGAACAAATGTTTCGAACAAAGTCTTGGATTGAAAAGCTTAAATTGTTAATCAACATAATACGCGACAATCTAAATGATTACGGAAAAGTACAACAATGTGTCAAAGCACTTAGATCATCTTAAAAACGAAAGGTAGTTTTCATAAATTAATACGATAAATTAAAGGTGTAATAACACAACATATAGTGCATCATTTTCCTTCATGTTAACCTTTTACTTATGTGCTGTCAACTTATAAGAACTATGATTATAAAAATCTTACAGGCTGATGTAACCAAATATTCTGATAAAACCAAATTTAATCATACCTTATAGCTAAGTCTTATCCATGGATTATTATTTTTTAGGTATGTAATGAGTGAGATTCTAATAGCAAACTCCATAAAATCTCAGTTGGGGGCAACATCACATCACCCTGTGTACATCAAAAGTTCTGAAAATCAGTACCATTTCACGGTTTAAAACTGTTGTCGTGAAAAAATACGCGGAAAAACTCAAGTAAGTAAATGAATACCTTTCTGACATGGAATTCACAGCAAATTGTCCTGTATTGAAGTCTCAACTCATTAACGATCTTATCCACATCAGTTGTCGGATTAGGGTCCAAAGGAGCTGATAACAAATATAAAACATATAATCAGTTTATAATAGATTCAAAAAACTTCAACATATAAACAATGAATATTAAATCACTCGCCCTTCAAGCAATGGAGGGCAAGCAAAGTTTCGAATTTGCGATAACACATGTTATCTACGGGTTGAGAACACGCATAAGCAATTAGAAGGAGGGAGTTGGGAGAGTTTGTTGATGCGCATGCCATACATACATATATATATATATAGCAATTGGTCAGAGTTTGCATTTATTGAAGTAGTTGGAAACCAAATTGTTACATTTGTTATGACATGTGTCTATTAGGAGGCAAATTCAAATTTGAAATTATGCAACAACAATTAATGAGGCACCATTAGCTTGCACTATACGATTTGTTAAAGTGTTTCGGAGGAAAATTTATTGAAGTAGTTGGAGTAGTTGAAACATATTCATATGCATTTATTGAAGTAGTTAGAATAACAAAGGTCACATTGTTATGACATGTGCTTATTATGAGGGAAATTCAAATTTCAAATCATGAAACAACAATTAATGAATGCTCATTAGCTTGCAAAGCCCGATTTAGGTAAGTACTTGAGAGGGAAATTAGCATAGCAATTAGGGTTAAGCAATTGCTTGACCTAATTAGCTTTTAGAATTAGTATGATTCATCGAGTTACTACTCACTTAACCTTCAAAATAATGAATAATTACTGTCTCTAAATAATTACCCCTTCTCACTAGTAACTTCGTAAAAATAATTATTCCCACTTAAAATGCTAAAAAAAATTCTCGTAACGAAAAGACTATTTTACCCTTGCTTAGAAAAAGACCAAAACACCCCTGAGTTCAAAATGACTAAAATACCCTTCTTAAGTCAAAATCCAGTAATCCCGAATAAAATACATACATAGACAAATAATCACATACAAGCGCATATAAACATACATGATAATTAATTAAAATAATTCTAGCGAAAATCGGGCTGGTACACTGCACACTATATTCTCTTTTCCTTCTTCTGAGAATCCTTTGGGTTGGTGCATGTATATTTCCGATGACAGCAATGAGCCTACACCAATGGGTCTGCAGGAGATGGATGGCATTACATTGATTGCTCAAGTGAGAGAATACCTTGAATCAAAAAGGTACTTGGTGTTTTTTGATGATGTTTGGAAAGAAATTTTTTGTGATGAGATTGTATATGCTTTGTCTAATAATAAGAAAGGTAGTAGAATCATTGTGACCACTAGAACAATGCAAGTAGCCGAATATTTTAAGAAATCTTTTCATGTTTATATTCACAAGCTACAGCCTTTGTCTTCAAAGAAAGCTTGGAAACTGTTCTGTAAAAAGGCATTTAGATCTGAGCCTGAAAATCTGTGTCCGAAAGATCTTGAGAAAATGTCTGAGGAAATTGTTCAAAAATGTGGAGGACTACCGCTGGCAATTGTGGCCATTGGTGGTCTTTTATCAACAAAATCTAAAACCATTTTTGAGTGGGAAAAGGTGAGAAAATATCTGAGAACAGAGTTAGAGAACAATACACATCTAACTGGTGTAATGAAGATATTATCCCTTAGTTATGATGATTTGCCTTACCATTTGAAATCATGCATGTTATATTTTGGTATATATCCTGAGGACTACGCCATCAAACGCAATATCCTGAGGACTACGCCATCAAACGCAAAAGACTTACTCGACAATGGATGGCTGAAGGATTTGTTAAGAATGAGCACAGAAGACCAATGGAGGAAGTTGCTGAAGAGTACATGACAAAGTTGATAAATAGAAGTTTGGTTCAAGTTTCCAAATACGGTTTTGATGGGAAAGTGAAAAGTTGTCAAGTTCATGATTTGATGTGCGAAGTGATTATCAGAAAAGTGAAAGATTCAAGATTTTGTCATTTGATGCATGAAGGTCATGAACAAACAATAAATGGAACAATTAGGCGCTTCTCTGTAGCAGCTAACGCAAACAATGTGTTGACAAGCACTGGTAACTCAGGAATTCGTGCTGTATTTGTTTTCGACAGAGGAGAGCTGGATGAACATTTCATGGATGGATTAATTTCCAAGTTCAAGCTTTTGAAAGTACTTGATTTTGAGAAATCTCAGTTGAATTATGTTCCTGATGACTTGGGGAGCCTTTTCTACCTAACGTACTTGAACCTGAGCCATACAAATGTTAAGGTTATTCCTAGATCCATTGGTAAGCTACTGAACCTAGAAACCTTGGATTTAAGGCAAACTCAAGTGCATGAGTTACCAAAAGAGATGAAGAAGCTCACAAAGCTGAGACTTCTTCCAGTTTATTATAGAAAATATAAAGGACGTTATACCATATTGAACTTTACAGTAGGTGTGCAAATGCAAAAAGGTATTGGGTGTTTGATATCTTTACAAAAGCTTTACTTTTTGGAAGCAGATCATGGTGGAATATACCTTATCCAAGAGCTCAAAAAGTTGAAACAGTTAAGGAAGTTAGGCATAAGACGTGTGCGACGTGAATATGGTAATGCATTATGTGATACAATACAACAGATGAACCATCTTGAATCTCTGAATGTTACTGGTATAGCTGTGGATGAAATTCTTGACTTGGATTTTATATCAACTCCACCTAATCTTAAAGTGCTCAACTTGAAAGGTAGACTAACAAAGTTGCCTAATTGGATTCCAAAACTCCAATATCTTGTGCAGTTAAGGCTTAGCTTATCGAAATTTGAACGTGATCCACTAGACTCTTTGAAGAACTTGCCAAATTTATTGCGGTTGAATCTGTGGGATGATGCATTTTCTGGTGATAGTTTGCATTTTAAAGTTGGAGGGTTTCTTAAGCTGAAGGAACTTGATCTCACTAGATTGAATGAACTAAGTTCAATCACTATAGAGAAGGGTGCTTTACTTGGTCTTGATCATTTCAGATTCAACAACAACCCTAAGTTGAAGGTGGTTCCACAAGATCTTAAACACTTGGAAAACCTTCAATTCCTAGGATTTGCTAATATGCCACCTGAATTGGTTGATAGCATTGATCCTAGGAAAGGCGGACAATGCCATTCAATAATCAAGCATATTCCTCTAGTACTCATTCGTCAGAAAGTCGGATCAAGATTTCATGATTATCAGTTGCGCCCTATTCCTACTCAATCCAATGTCTGAAATATCAAGGTACTCTTTCCTCTTACAATGCAATGCTTGTTAATGCGCTGTTATACTTGCAAACTTCAATTAGCACTTTCATAAATCATGTAACAAGATGGTTTATAAGGTCACAAGACCAAACAACTTGTTATGTTATTTGTATCATGCTTAATTTTGATAGTTCACTGTGTCTATTTGAACAGATACAAATTCTCCATGTAGCAGCTCAGAAAAAAGATGCTCTCTGTCTCTTCATTCATTCTATGGTGTACTCTATTAATTGACAATTGGTTTTGGCTCTCTTAATGTTTTCTGTCATTTGTTCTTGGTTGTGGTGTAGATGCTTTTCTACCAGCGGTAGAATGATTAAGTAAAACATTATTTTTTATATACTTATAATAGTATTGGTATTTAACTTTCATATGGTAACATTTACAAAAGGTAGCTAATTTCTTCTTGTCTAGCAACACCTGCCTAAATTGATATTCAACCTCAATACTTCAATTAAACAACATGCTAGCTAGTCTAAGGGATCAACTTGAAAGTGTTAAAACATAAGGGATCAACTTGAAACTTTTAAAACAAAAGGGACCAACTTGAAACCTAAAATAAACATAAGAGACCAAACATATGTATCTATATGTCGATAAAAATCTAATCAACTGGTCAAATCTAAAATCGACGTAATAAATTCAAATCAAATTATTTTTTGGAAGCAATCTAAACCGAACCAAATTATGTGCTACTTTAATAGTTAGATGAAATAACTTTTAGCCTCAAGATGGAATCCAAACACCCTCAAATTTGCTACTAAGTATATTGGTAAAATATAATCACATAGACACATACACATGTATGTACATTAGCACAATCTTTTATGAAAATAGCAAATAATTCACATTATATCAGGAAAGAATGCATATCCTTGTACCCTCCATCTCCAAATCATTCTCCTCCATGAGAAGGTAAATTGTTCTCCAAACCATCAACTCTTGGTTTCTCACAACTAACAGAAAATTCACCACCAGGTGTATACTCTTTGAAGCACGCTAACCTCCCAAGTTCTTCAACTTCATCAATTATTAAGTCGAGTTTTGCCACCGTTTCCAAAAGCAAAGAAGCAAAAGCAGCAAAAGGCAATGCTTCAGAAAACTCAAGACTAGTGATAGCCATTTTACTGACCTGGCTTCTCACCACTTTCTTTTTTGACGGTCTGTCTTGTTGTTCCTGCTTGTGTAGCAGCTATGGTGGCCGCAACAATGTTATTTGATTGGTTGTCATTAGATCCTAAGAAAGAGTCGTGGCTGAGATTTTATGGCAGTATCGAGATCTTTCAGTGCTTCATGAAGATGATCAGAGAGTATTTCTGATGAGCGATGGCGTTGACTCTTTATGCTGTTGGCAAGTTCCATTAGCACTTTTGATACCTCTGCTGCTAGCCTTATGCAAGGATCCTGGAATAGTACTCGAACTGACCCCGGTGTCTGCAAAAGAAAAAAAGAAGTTAGTAGCGCTTTTGGTCCATGTAATATAAGATTTTCTCGTTTTTGTCATTGGTTGAATTGAGCATTAACAAATGATGATGTTGCATTTTTACATTATCTTAATCAACATCAGCTGTAATATAACTACTGTTAATCAACTGTAATATCACCATTTTCATTAATTGTAATATGTTTCTACCGTTAAAAGTCGTAACTCCAACAAAGAATATAATGTATCAATGTTCGTCGCCAGATGAGATGCTAAGTTCTCATGAGGTGCAAATACAAAAAAAATGGTCAAATTTAAGTTATGTTACCTGAATTTCTGTTCTCAAACAGCCATGTAGTGCTACCAACGTATACCCGAATTGACGAAGAACAGTTCCAACTTTTACATATTGTTGCCATGGAAATTTGTGACAGTACCTAGAAAACCTTGGTTCCTTACTTGCATGTAATGCCTGCGCAATTCAACAGAATCATTAGAAGGATAAGATATTTTTTCAGTGTACACAGTTAGGTGCACTATGCAATTAACAACTGATATTATATCATTTTGAATATTAAAAAAAAAATTAAAAAGATAAGTGTCGTGACGGAAGCAACTATTACCAAATCAACGGTTGTAACTCATTCACATTTTTTCACGAATTTTCATTCGCTATATTTAGCATTATTCTAAAAAAAATGAGACACAAAAGTATATATACTTTGTGTGTGTATCTGATCATTACAATATGGATAGATAACTACTTACCAATGTTTCATCAGTGGATTTGGAATCCAAAACTACATTATAACCTTCATATATTGTATCTTCAGATGATTCTACATCACCATCAGAAACATGTATTTCTCCATAAAAAAATTCATTGACACAAGCTGCAATATTCAACACATTACAATAAAATGTTAATAATATACAAAGCAAAACCATTCATACTATGAATTTAATATATGTACCTTCTAAAGATTTGGCTAGGCCTTCAAGTTTGGAAGCTGTGGAATTGTGAAGGTCTTCTCCTGACCAATTTGGAAATACCAAAAGACTCATCAAGAGACAAACACCACAACCTATGACTATAGTGTAGAAGCGATCCCGTGCAATCTTCAAGACATGATGATCAACACGATTACTCGAGACAGTTAACAAATTAAAGGTCAAGAGAAATATAACCACACCATAATCATAATTCTTTTGTATACAAGGAATGAACCTCATATATGTGGCTGCAGATCCTACCATACACAATAAATTTAAAGTTTGAGTCACTACAAACAGAATTTTATCGAAATTAATCATGTGATCAAGTACATAAATACAAGAAACGATATTTTGACAATAAATATGTTGCTGGACATAGTATAAACATATGATTTGTTTTCTTTCAATCACGCTGACGGTTGTGTTGGGTGTATTTTTGTACGAAGTTCGCATACGATGTCAAATTTATGATGTTTAAATAACATTACTAATAATATATATATACCTATAATAAAAACTGCAACTCCAATGAAAACAGCTTGAAAGATCTGACCAAATGAATTTGCAACAAAATCAAGGAGAAATGCTAATACTCCTGCCAATAGTGTCCCATATGCTCTGTTTAGTCCTTTGCATAAAGTTTCCCCTGCCATCAAAATCAAAATAAATTAGAAATTAAACGCATTCATATACTATGTGCTTATATTACTATAAATATAATATTTATATCATGCTTGCTTTTGAATTGCAGTCTCAGGTCGCAATCGTGGCTGGCCACAACTTCAAGAATTTTGGAACTTGCAAGTTTCAACCGCTGTTGAGAAGCATGGTAGAGTTTAATAAAGAGAAAAATAGACAAAAAGAAAGATTGATTATTTAGAAATTAGAGTTTGACGGAATGGAAAAATCTGATTACAATAAGTCAATAAGCATTTGAGACAATTTATATAGTATTCATAATCAAGGTAACAAATCTTAACTAACTTTCAACTAATACTAAACAACTTATAACTAATAATCAACTCCAACTAATTCTAATAACTATAATTGCGGCTGCATCAGTCACATTTTTTTCGCAATGTCAATGATGTAAAAGTACAAATTCAGAACCAATTGATTTTCGATCGGAACAGATATATACCTGCAGTGAACTCGAAAACGACTGCAACGGTTATGACAGCCCAAATAGCGTGCTGGCCAATCCCTTTAAAGAGTGGTTCCAATAGGTGTAGCAATGAAACTAGTGTAAGAGATGAACCAACTTTGAATGCATGGATCACCCTTCTTGGATCATCACATCCTACTTTCCAAGTAGTGTTCCAAGCCAACCAAGGAAAACCTTTCAGTCTCTCAACAAAAATATGCAAACGTTTCTTCATATTTTCAGTGTTTTATTAGACTGATAATAGTTGAAGCAGAATCTATATATAAGAAAAATTATGAAGCTTCTCAAAGATTACAATGTTAGTAGCCGTGTTAAATCTCTTGAGCTTTGCACACATTGCGGTTCTACCCAGTTCAAGAGATTAGTCAAGAAACTATGTTCACACCAAAAAAATACAATTATAACTTTAATTTCTATGTTCGGTTTGATTAAATTGTCCTTGATTTACGAGAAGAAAATGTGTCCTTCATATGTGCAGGTAGTGAGTGAATGATGTTCAAAACAAATATAAAGTCTTTCATGGGATAAGTTAGGGATTAGATTATTTTTGTTTTAGTGAGATGATTTTATCAAATTTATATATTGATTGATTGGTGAAACCTTCTAGATTTATGTTCAAAATTAATTAACATATTATGTATGAATTATTGACCCCGTAACTATATATCACATCTCTATCCAGCTTATCATATCTTGTTTCAATTATATCGTGATCATCAAAGAGACTCTCAATTAAGTTGGTTTGTATGTTCTTATTTTGTTAATCAAAGATATCCTCCGAGCAAGACTAATCTCCAACAAATACTTCTCCATGCGCACCAGTCAGGGATTAAACCCCGGATCAAATGGTTAAAGGTCCAAGTATAAATTCATTTTTATACCTTCAAAAAAGAAATATTTTATCAACTTTTTTTTAAGGATTTATCAAAATTTATTAAAACTAGTAAGATCCTCCTCTGTATAGCTCATATTAGAGACCCCAAACATTTTAATAATATTGTTTTATTAAAATGTATTATTATTATTATTTATAAAAACCTATGATATATAACTTTTTGTAATGTATTGTATAAAAAATACTTTAATTGTTGCCTGGAGTTGCAAGGTTGCGGTTCTTCCTCCGGCTAATGATATACGAATTATGCCATTAAGTGTAGCTGTGTAGAAGACAAAAACCAAGCCTTTGAGATTGATCGGTGATAATGGTGTTACAAAAGCAAGTTAATCGGTGCCTTTATTTCCTGCTGCAAAAGATGCTAATGATACGAATTACTATGTCTGTTTTGCGATGTTAGAGCAACAGAATGGAAAATTGATTGTTGCTGCAGGTCGACGACATAAGGATGTGGGTTCTTGTGTGTATGCAGTACTGGTCATGACAATGCTTCAGTTTGTGGTAATGCAATTGCATATTCTTTTTCAAAGACTATGCATGCAGGCGGTGCGTGAAATTAAATCAATTAGCATCTGAGACTTTCATGGTTCGGTTGTTTCTTCAATCTACCTCAAGAATACTATCGTCTCAAGATTGTCTCAAGATCGTTTTGTAGACAACTCATATCCTACCAACTGAGCTAAGTTCACGAAGACGTCTCAAGATCATCTTTATTAAATATAAATTAAATAAAATAGACGAGTTATATATTATACTAACTAGCGTTCATAAGCTTAATGTATAAATTATGAATATACTTTTTTTATTAATTTTTAATTTTGATTAAAATTATAGATAATTGGGATTTTATAAATTTTAACAAAACATGCTTCTTGAGATATGATATGATCTTCAATCTTTACCTTTTAATGTAGAACTACTTCGTCTTTTACTGAAGGTACATTCCATCTACTCTGTCTTGCTTCTATCGAGGCATAAGTCATACACTTATAAGGGTTGTCTCCAAGTCTCTAACATCTCACTCAATTCCTTCCTTGACTCTACAAGCAGGACTCATCAAAAAGAATAGATCTCGGTGCTAACTTTTAGATGTGTTCCATAAGAACATTGAAAACTAAAGTAAAAAGATAAAGGTTTAGGCTTGACCTTTGGTGCAATCCTAATGCTATGGACAAAATTGTCGGTAGCCCCATCACACATCTTCACTCTAGTCGAAGCTTTCTCATTCCTTCGTAGCTATAATATAAGCAATCCTAACTCATTTCTTATATAGGGCTTTCCACAAGATCTCTATAGACACTATGACACGCCTTATTTAAATCAATGAAAACTAGGTGCAAGTATTTTTTATCTGTCCGATATCGCTCTATCAAACGTCGAAGTAAGTATATCGCTTTCTTTGTCAACCTCTCAAGCATAAAAACAAATTAACTACCGGTAACTCGAGTCTCTTTTCTTAGTATCTGTTTAATCATCCTTTCCTATAACTTCATGGCATGACTAATAAGCTTAATTCTCCTATAACACTCAAAATTTTGCATACCCCCTTGTTGTTATATATCGGATTTAAAGTGCTTATTCTCGATTCATCCATCATTTTCTTTGTTCTTATTATCTTGTTAAAACGCTTGGTGTGCCACACAATTCCTCTACCTCTAAGACTTTTCCACACTTCAATAAGTATGTTGTCTCGTCCAACTGTCTTGTCATTACTCATCTTTGTCAATACTTCTTTTACCTCGTGTTCTTGAATCAGACGGTAGTGGTTATAGTTTCGATCCTCCTTTCTAATATTTATCCTCTTAGTCTTGTGAGGTTTCATATCCTCCATTAAATAAGTTATAGAAATACTTCTTTTATCTATATTTTATATCAAAAAAATCTTAGTCGTTATTTCAAGATCAAACAATCTAGATTTTCAATCTGGTATTTTATATTTTTTAAAAGTCTAAATATACCATCAATCTCGATCCAACAATCACTGTCCTAAATTCATAAATGCTTTAAACAGTTGATAAGGGAATCTGTTTTGGTGATAGTCGATGTGTGGAACTAGAAAGGAATACCCAGATAGTATATGGTACCAAAGCCCAAACAAAATTCTAACACTCAAAACATCTCTCTCCATCAAAATTTCATTATTACGGGTTAATATTGTTTTTATTCCTTGTAATATTAGTGAATTCCGATTTTAATCCTTATAAAAAAAGTTTAGATTCCGTCCTTGTCTTTTCAAATTTTTCCAGTTTAGGTCCCTCATTTAACTTAGTCAGCGAAATCTATCTACCTGGCATGCTGACTTGGACATTTTTATTATTTTTTGAATTAATTAATTCCCAATGGCTTTTTTGTAATAAAAAAAACTAATTAGTAACACAAAGAGTCTTTTTCTTCTCTTCTTCATCTTCCTCATCATGTTCTTCAATCCATAATTTTTTTTCCAGCAAATCTTCACCTCTTTAATCTAAACCAAACAAGCTTTAAACTCATAAAACCTTATATTCATACGAGAATCTCAAATTCATCATCATTAACACCCCATATTCATCAACATCATGAACACTATATTCACTTGTTTCATCCATATCTAAAATATAAATTGAATCAAATCTCTTCACTGAAAGAATATCTCCACACCACCTCTCTATGTCTCTTTTTTGTCCCACACTGATGAACTCTCCCTCTCCCCTCCTCCTAATTCGCGCCGCCACTCAAATTTCATGAAGGAGGATTCTGTAACAGTACGAAAAGCGAAAAACCTTCATGAAGAAAATTAATGGGGGAACTGAAGGTGATGATGAGGTGCGGCCGAAGAAAATGGGAAAGCTGAACATGAAGCTTTGATTTTAATTCATTTTTTAAGGAATTTAATTAATTTTTCCCAAGGTTGGAGTAATTAAAATAATTCATTCTTTATTAAGTTAAATTTCATATGTATTGGTTGTGATGAAATAAGAGAGTTCATGATTTTGTGTAAATGTACATGTCCTTGATTGATATCATTTTGATTGAGGTTTCAAGAAAAGAGTTGAAAGACTGAAAAGTGATATGACTATGTACCTTGTGTGCTCTATCAAAAAAAAAACTTTGTATGTTGCAAGCATACTACTTGTGTATGAAATCATGGTACCTCAAAATAAAGCTTTAACTTCTCTGCCATGTTTGAATATTAGTTCACGTAATGGTATAATAACATGGATGATATAGAAGGTAATTTTGATGTAGTTATATATTATTTTACAAGTGTTATGACTATATGATATGATATGATTATGACCTTCATTTTAATTTGTATCTCTTGCAACAGTATATGTGCTTTTAGGAATTATAGGATGCTAGTTTTGATCTCTACCACTGTGTGCACTTGAATATTGTGATTAAGGTTATAATTCTTAATATGATTATAAGCTAAAACGTGATTTTTATGAGCAAAGTTTTGGTTTCTGTAGCGCTGCATATGAAATGTATGATTGTGAGAGCTTTGTAGTCAAAAAGCTAAATCTTTAACACATGGGTGTCAAAATAGTGGGAGTCTCTCTTTGTGGTTGTCTAAGCGGTGGGATTTCATTTCTGTTTTCATCCGTATGACAATGACATATGCATTAGTTGTCTTAGTGTCGATTAATAAAAATAATAATACTTTGCGTGCCTGTGTGGCGGTTAAATAAATTATGTTTGCTTGTGTGGAGGTTAAATAATTATGCTTGCCTGGTTAAATAAATTATGTTTGTCTGTGCGGCGGTTAAATAATTATGCTTGCATGTGTGGCGGTTAAGTAAATTATGTTTGCCTGTGTGGCGGTGAAATAATTATGTTTGCCTGTGTGGCGGTTAAAAAAATATGTTTGCCTGTTATAAGGTGTTTAGTGTTGCAAACAGACGCTGTAGTTTAGAGCATAATTGCTTAGAACCCAAATTAACATCAGAAGAAGATATTTTTGACCGATAAATAGAGTAAGGTCAACTTCTGTATAAGTCATGGAAAAATTATAACTTTTGTTTATAGATATGCTTAAAAATCTCAAAGCTAAAACCACGTGATAAACATAGAGGAATTATTAAGACCAAAAAAAATAGAGGAATTACAAGGTTTTTTTTTATTGCTAGCTATACATCTGCCAACAACTCATTAATTATAATTTAAGATACCAATCAATTTTTCATATAAGGAATTAATTACAATGATTGTTGGTGCTTTTCAAAAACCTCATTGGAAGTTACACAAGAAAGGGAGTTTATGAACATTGTCCCACATAAAAAAATGATAAATGTCATTAACCTAAATCGTACTTTGCAAGCTAATGGGCACTCATGAATTGCTGTTTCATGATTTGAAATTTGAATTTCCCTCCTAATAAGCACATGTCATAACAATGTGACCTTTGTTATTCTAACTACCTCAACAAATGCATCAGAATATGTTTCAACTACTCCAACTACTTCAATAAATTTCCCTCTGAAGCACTCTAACAAATCGTGTAGTTTAAGCTAATGGTGTCTCATTAATTGTTGTTGCATAATTTCAAATTTGAATTTGCTTCCTAATAGAAACATGTCATAACAAATGTGACCTTTTGGTTTCCAACTACTTCAATAAATGCAACAGAATATGTTTCAACTACTCCAACTACTTCAATAAATGCAAACTTTAACCAATTGCTCTATGTATATATGTATAGTATGCGCATCAACAAACTTTCTCTTAACTACCTCCTTCTAATTGCTTCTGCGTGTTCTCAACCCGTAGATAACATGTCTTATCGCAAATTCGAAACTTTGCTTGCCCTCCATTGCTTGAAGGGTGGGTGATTTAATATTCATTGTTTATATGTTGAAGTTTTTTGAATCTATTATAAACTGATTATATGTTTTATATTTGCTATCAGCTCCTTTGGACCCTAATCCGACAACTGGTGTGGATAAGATCGTTAATGAGTTGAGACTTCAGTACATGACAATTTGCTGTGAATTCCATGTCAGCAAGGTATTCATTTACTTACTTGAGTTTCTCCGCGTATTTTTTCACGACAACAGTGTTAGACCGTGAAATGGTACTGATTTACTGAATTTTTGATGTACACAGGGTGATGTGATGTTGCCCCAACTGAGATTTTATGGAGTTTGCTATTAGAATCTCACTCATTACATACCTAAAAAGTAATAATCCATGATTTATAGAAATGTCTTTGTTTCATTCGTGTATCTTAAATTAAACTTATTGAATTGTAGCCAAAAAAATATAATAATCCATGATTTTATGTATAACTATTGTTCCATTTATAGTATAAAGAATTGTCAAGGTGCATGTAATTGTCTCAATTGAAGTTTTAATGTTATATGAATTTTTTTGTGGCTTTACATTGCCAAGGCTCAAGTTAACGTATTTGCATTGCTTATATCATACATGGATAAGACTTAGTTATAAGGTATGATTAAGTTTGATTTTATCATAATATTTGGTTACCTTAGCCGGTAAGATTTTTATAATGATAGTTCTTATAAGTTAACAGCACACAAGTATAAGGTTAACATTAAGGAAAATGATGCACTATATGTTGTGTTATTACACCCTTAATTTATCGTATTAATTTATGAAAACTACCTTCCGATTTTAAGCTGGTCTAAGTGCTTTGACACATTGTTGTACTTTTTCGTAATCATTTAGACTGTCGCGTATTATGTTGTTTAACAATTTAAGCTTTTCAATCCAAGACTTTGTTCGAAACATCTGTTCTTTTTTTAGAGCATGTTAGTATCGTCTAAATGTAGGCCTATATTGCCATGCCATTATTAGTGAAACGTATTATATTGATAAACATATAAGTGCTAGTGTATTTTTGGGTTCTTACTGATTTAATTGCAAAATGTTCAATACATCATCAAAATTTAGTTGTTACAAGGTGTTTAGTGTTGCAAACAGGCGCTGTAGTTTAGAGCATAATTGTTTAGAACCCAAATTAACATCAGAAGAAGATATTTGTAATCGATAAATAGAGAAAGGTCAACTTCTGTATAAGTCATGGAAAAATTATAACTTTTGTTTATAAATATGCTTAAAAATCTCAAAGCTAAAACCACGTGATAAACAGAGGAATTATTAAGACAAAAAAAAAAGAGGAATTACAAGGTTTTTTTTCTTCTGGCTATACATCTGCCAGCAACTCATTAATTATAATTTAAGATACCAATCAATTTTGTATATAAGGAATTTATTACAATGACTGCTGGTGCTTTTTAAAAACCTCATTGGAAGTTACACAAGAAAGGGAGTTTATGAACATTGTCCCATATAAACAAATGATAAATGTCATTAACTGCGTTAAAGGATGTATGTTGGACGTATTTGGAAGGTTAGTGGTCTACATGTATGCTATTCAGTAGTATAAGTACATGCATTTGGTTGTGTTAAGTTCTATTTAGCCCTATTGCAGATGCACAATACGTGAATACAAATCATAAAATGACCATGTTGGACATTTATGTGCATATGTTTCATCTGGTAAGACCCGTGCTGAGGACGGGTTGATGGTCTAATTAGTTAGTAAGAATATTAAGCCCACTTGAGTAGTCACTATATAAACATTAGTGTTAAGAGAAATTAGATCATTACTTCCATTTCACTCATTTTCATAAAACATTTCAAGATAGAGTTAGAGAGAAAGGAGATCTTGAATAGCAAAGAAAAACTAGAGAGAGAAAGCTTGGGGTTGGTGGCTAGGAGCAAAATTGAAGCTCGGAATTAGAGTGTTGAATAGTAGAGGTAAGGGGGATAGTCTCTTTTTCACTAAATTAAGCTATAATCATTTTTTTTACTTGTGGGTTTAGGAGTTTTTGTTATAATTGTGATTTTTGTGTGGTTTTAAATGAGAAAATTCGTGCTCCTTTTTCATGTGAAATTTTGGCTATGGTAAACTTCATGGAATTGATGGATTATGTGCTTAAAACTCATGGTTGTTGTTGATAAAATCTTTTGGTGATTTTTGCTTAAATTCGTAATAATGAAGTTGTTGTGGTTGATTGTTGATGAAATTGTGAAATTACCTTTTGATTGATGCTATGTTGTGTTGTTGGTGATAATTTATACCTTTGGTGTTGTCATTGGTGAAGTTATGGTTAAGTTGTTGTTGTTTTAATGAGTTTTGAAGAAAATGGGTCATTAATGGTGAATTGTGAATCTTTATGATTGGAGGTGAATTTTTGATGTTGTTCTGTTGAGTTAGGCTAGATGAACTTATGTTTTTGATCATAAGTCTTGGGGTTTTAAATGAAAACGACACCAAAAACGGAGTTACGAGTGGGTTTTTACGCACAAAAATGCACAAGTGTGTTTTGCTGTCTGATGCAAAACGCACGGTTAGGTACAGGGGGCGCACGGGACTGTGCGTTTTCTTCTGGACCGTGCGTTTTAAAGTGAACGACCGTGGTTGGACCCATAATTGTTTGGGTTTGGGTTTGGGTAAGTTTCAGTTTTGTTCGGTTTGGGTGACTGGGTTTGTGGGTTTACCCGTACCCATGTTCACCCCTAGTCAGAACTTCGACTTTTGCATTTTTGAGCCTTTTTCACCCTTTTCTGTTTTGAATTGTTTTTTGGTGTAAACATGAATGTTTTAAATAAAGTTGTTAGCTTTATAATGGCTTTGGTTTGGCTTAAACATTGTTTTTAGATTTTGATTTATGATGAAAACTCTACAAGTAAGTCTTGGTGAAATTTTACGAAAATTCAGCTTAACTATTTGTAAGTGATCCAGAAAGCTATAGTTTGGTTCCAAACCTCAAAACTTGAGTACTAGGAGTTTAATTGTGATGTTTAAGAGTATTTAACTTATGGCATGATGGATCTAACTTGGTTTTGTTTTGAGAATGAATTGGTTTTGCAACATGACAAAATGAGACGAACTTAGGTGTATTTTGGTATTTGTAGGCCTTAGCCTATAAAACGTATGTGTACACGCTACTGCACTTATATGTGATTTGTACGTATGCTCAACATTTGAATTTGTTTACTTTGGTTTTGAAGAATTTGTCGAAAAATGCTAGTTTTCATAAACTTAGATGAACTGTCAAACTAATGTTTATTGGTTGGATAACTTATGGGAGACTGGAATTCATGTTTATATGATATAATGATAATGAATTGATGATGATTAGGTTTCTAATATGTGGAACGTTAAGATTTGGATAATAGCCCGTCTTTGGTGCTAAATGTGATTTTGAACTTGTTGATTTTTGAGTTAATGATAGTTGTTGACGATGATTCTTTGGTGATTTTAAATTGATAATTTGGTGATGAATTTTGTTGAATATGACTTGTGAATTATGAGGTGAAGGTGTTTCTTTTTGGTGATGACTATTTGATGATAAACATGTTTATGTTTTTGTGTTGATTATGATGATGATTAATTATATTGTTGAATTATTACATGCAAATGATGGTTATATTGATGGTGAATGCATGTATGCAAAATGAAGGTGATTTAGGATATTTATATCCAACGAATGTGAAAATGATGGTGAATTTATTGTTGAACATGTGCATAGTGAGTCATATGTTCATGCATCATAAGTCTTGGGATATTTATATCCAATGAAGGTGATTTAGGATGTTTACATCCAATATCCAACGAAGGTGATTTATAACACTTTGTATTCAACGAAGGTGTTTTGGATACATTTGTATCTAGGGTGACGACCTCAAGATGATCGGTACCACATGCATATAGAGTCGTGTTTAGGCACATTGCATACATTTGGTGAAGTTGTTAAATGCGTCATATTTGATTATGTGCTTGGTAAACCTTGGTGATTTATGTTCATTGGTGAACTTGGTGAATTATACATATGTGACTTGATGATCTTTAGTGACGATGATTTCCTTGCTTATACCTTTGAAATGATGAATTGTAATTGTTGAGTTGATTAGGCAAGAGTTTATGTGATTTATATGATTGATGTTGTTAAGTGATGAGCTTATGTTCATGACTTGATTAGAGATTGAATATGCTTGCTATGCTATGATAGAAGAGTAATAACATGATGTATATGGAGTGGGGGATAATATTTATATGGAGTTAGTCTTCTAGGAATGTTGGCTATGTATATATGTTATGCATGAAATCCTTGAATGCTTATGTTTGATTATGCGTGTTATGAATTATGAACTAACTCCAGTGGTTGTTTGGTTGACCGTTTTCCTTATCCATATGGATGGGTAGACGGTGTGCATGAATAGATTGTTTTGGTGAGTTGCTTGAGGATAGCTTGAAGCTACCTCGTTTATTGCGTTTTTGGAGTCTAGTGTGTCGGCTCTGATTAAGACGTCTTTATGTTTTGAGTCTTATGACTATTTATTGTTTTTTTTTTCTATGACTAAGTTGTTGAGATGAGAATTTATATTGGTGATGTATTATGATTTGACACATAGCTACTTAGAGATGTTTTATTGAACACAGTTGTGATGATGTTTTTGAAGGTGAGAAAAACACAATAAAGGGGGGTTTAATTGTAGTTTCTTTTTCTTCTCCTAAAACTGAAGTCATTGTTCAGAACCTGATAGAGTTCAGCTTCGGAAGTGATGTTCAGAGTCTAAATGCAGCGGATAAGTAGAGAGAGAGAAGAAAGACACAAAACAATTATACAGATTCCTTCCACAAACCAGAAGTAGTCATGTCCCCCTTGCACTTCCATGGAGAGTTCACTAAAATAATCAATATCTTATTACAACTGCTCACTGCTCAAAATAGCAAGAGACGTCAAACTAATCAAGCACAACTGCAAGAGATTTCCTATTGCTCAAGCACAACTGCAAGAGACTTCCTATGCTCAAGCACAACTGCAGGAGACTTCTATTCAAACAGAATTACAAAGAAAATTGTTTGAGGTTGAACACTTGATATAGAATTAGTGGTGTTCACAATACAAATCAGATAAGACTCTTAAGACTCTAGAATTTCTAAGATATGAAAGTTGTTAAGAAATTCTAAGTGAACTTCGATGTGGAACAATTTCTGCAGAGGTTTGGCTCTTGTAAATTATTGTGAGTCTCTTGGAAATCTTCAAGTCTTCACTCCTTTATATAGAGGTGTGAAAGAGACGTTGTTGATTACCAGCACATCAAAAGAGTCGTTGTTGAAGCTTGATTAAATCACCAATGATCGGTTGCTTGATTTGGTTATTGTCCTATGAAGGAACGACTTCAAATCCATTCCATGTATAGATTAAAACAGCGTAGGTCAGCTGTATCCTTGTACAATAGCAGGCATGGTGAGTAGAGTAGTAGAGTAATGGTTTTACTATTGTCCTTTTTCTGCGTTCTTCAGTGGATAAGCATGAGAATAGCTGTTGCTCCAGGCTTCCATTCCTTCTGCGTACATAGGCATGAGAATAACAACATTTGACAAACTTTGAAACTTCCAGTCTTTCAGCTTCTGATGATCTTCAGAACCTCTGATTACGTCAGCTTCTGGTGAACAGCTTCTGATGAGGGTGCTTCTAATGACGTCAACTTCTGATCTTCAGAACCTCTTGTCTTCAGAACCTCTTTTCTTCAAATGCTTTCTTAATACTCAAGCTTCCTTTTTGTAGATTCCATTGCTCTCATTTGTTCTTCCAAAACCTATGCTTCATTTAAAGACACTCAAATTTTTGCCTACGGTTCTGCACACTTTAGCAAATATTAGCATATCAAATTGACATTTTTTAATACCTTGTTATCATCAAAACTCAAAGGGTAATGTTAAACACATTTTGTTCCAACAATTTTTAGTCTGCTGCGATGTTTTGAGAAATTGTTTATTTATGCATTCTTGGTGATTTGATTGTAGATGTAACATCTTAATTCTTGATATGTTGTATCATTAGCGTAATTTATCGCAATTAGAGTTTAGGGTGTTACATGACACCTAAAGAAGAGCTTGTATCGCCTGAAACAAGCTCCAAGATAGTGGTATATGAAGTTTGAAAGCTTCATGCACAAAGAAGGTTTCCAAAAGTGCAATGTCGACCATTGTTGCTTCTTCAAGAGATATAAGTCTAGTTATATCATTTTGCTACTTTATGTTGATGATGTGTTAGTAGCAGGCTCAGACATTGATGAGATCAAAAACTTGAAGATGCAATTATCAAAAGAATTTGACATGAAGAACTTAGGTCCTGCAAAGAAAATACTTGTTATGCAAGTCACATGAGATAAGCAAAAAGGAGTTTTGCAGTTATCTCAAGAAGAGTACATCAACCGTGTTTTGCAAAGATTCAACATGGGCGATGTCAAACCGGTTAGCACACCGATGCCAAGTCATTTTCGCCTATCCCAAGAACAATCACCTCAGACGGAGGAAGAAAAAGAACTCATGGTCATGATTCCATACACTTCAGAAATTTGAAGTTTGATGTATGCAATGGTCTGTACGAGGCCAGACATTGGCCATGCAGTGGGAGTTGTTTGCAGGTTTATGTCAAATCCAGGTAAAGCTCGTTCGGAAGTAGTTAAATGGATTTTGAGGTATCTAAGAGGTACCATAGAGAAATGTTTGTACTTTGGCAAAGGAGAAATCAAAGTAGAAGGCTATGTATATGCAAACTTTGCTGGTGAGGTTGATCACCGAAGAAGTACAACTGGAGTTACCACTTTAAACGGTAGAACATATTACAATTAATGAAAATGGTGATATTACAGCTAATTAATAGTAGTTTTATTACAAATTTACACTTGATGTTGATTAAGATAATGTAAAAATGCAACATCATTCAAATATTGTTAGTTAAGCATTATGTTTTTCCACATCATCATTTGTTAATGCTCAACTCAACTGGTGACTAAAAGCGAGAAAATCTTATATTACAGGGACCAAAAGCGCTACTAACTTCTTTTTTTCTTTTGCAGACACCGAGATCAGTTCGAGTACTATTCCAGGTTTGTTGCATACGGCTAGCAGCAGAGGTATCAAAAGTGCTAATAGAACTTGCCAACAGCATAAAGAGTCAACGCCATTGCTCACCAAAAATACTTTCTGATCATCTTCATGAAGCACTGGAATATCTCGATACTGCAATAAAATCTCAGCCACGAATCTTCTTAGGATCTAAGGACAACCAATCAAATAACATTGTTGCGGCCACAATAGTTGCTACACAAGCAGGAACAACAAGACAGACGTCAAAAAAGGAAGTGGTGAGAAGCCAAATGAGTAAAATGGCTATCACTAGTCTTGAGTTTTCTGAGGCATTGCCTTTTGCTGCTTTTGCTTCTTTGCTTTTGGAAACGGTGGCAAAACTCGACTTAATAATTGATGAAGTTGAAGAACTTGGGAGGTTAGCGTGCTTCAAAGAGTATACACCTGGTGATGAATTTTCTGTTAGTTGTGAGAAACCAAGAGTTGATGTTTTGGAGAACAATTTACCTTCTCACGGAGGAGAATGATTTGGAGATGGAGGGTACAAGGATATGCATTCTTTCGTGATATAATGTGGATTATTTGCTATTTTCATAAAAGATCTTGATAATGTACATGTGTATGTGATTATTAACATAAGCAGCCATCCAAGAAACAATAAAATTCTTGTCCTGCCAATCTATCAAGCATATGATCTATAATGGGCAGGGAAAAGTGATATTTTTTGGTGGCTTTGTTGAGTTTCTTGTAATCCATGTAGATTTTTCAACCAATGATAGTTTTGGTTGGAACAAAATGTACCGAACCAAACTAACCCACACATTAGGATATACGATGCTAACATAGAGCCACTTGATATTTTCCTTTTTGACCACCTCCTTCATGATGGGGATTAACTTTTGTTTGTGCTTCTATGTTGTGTTAAGAATAATAGTTAGTTCAATTGTTAGTTATAGAATATAGTTTGTTAGGGTACTAGTTGGTTACTATATAAGTCACAAGGTTGACTCATTTGGTGTATTCTTCTATTTTGTATCTTTTTCAACTATCATCAGTACAATAGTTTTGTAAGCTTTTCTCTCTATTTTCATGGATGCCATGATTCTCAACATCTTGTTCTTTGAATTTTGTTCAAGTAAGATTTTGTGCATGCTACCTTTACTATTTACCATTTGTCATCACATAGATTTCTTGGGTTTCTTTAACACATAGATTAGCAGCTCTACTTATGTTTTTTTTTTTGTTTTTTTATAAAAGAACTTAAAATATAAAAAGCCAGGAGAGGCCTGAACCAATTACAAGAGAGTTACATATAGGTAAGCCTAGAATACGGTTTGTTAGAGTAATCTCTAGAAAGATAAATGTCTTAATAAAGGGGGGTCATTCCACCATTGCGTAGTGAAGCAGGGTAAACCAAGCCCATTCTTTGCCAAAGTGTCAGCTACTTGATTCCCCTCCCTATAAACATGTGTGCAGATAGTGTTTAAACCTTTAGCCAGACATTTACAATTATTCCACCTGTTACGAACAGGCCAAGGTACTTTATCATTGCCATTTAGATCCCTCACCAAGAGTTAAGAAGTGAAGAGATGATGTTTGATAAAGCGTTACTCTCCCTAAATAAAGCATACTTCAAAGAAAGAGTAAGTTATTTGAGTTCAAGCACAAGTGGTGCTTCAATAGATGGCAGATGGCCTTTAAGTTTGTCACTTGTCATATCAAGTGACCCAAACTTCCTTATTCAGAGCTTTCAATAATATAACTGCAGTACAATTTAAAGGAAAATACATATAGAGATATATTCAACATCTTCATTTTTTTTATTTATTTCAATATGATATCTATTTAAAATGATATCCTTGAAGCTTAATAAATATATATGAGATTTAGAGGAATATAATACATTCTCAATATGTCACTACATTCCCCATGTAACATTATATTGGCTCTTCTAGAGCCTTCAGTAATTTTAATTTGTAGTGTCACAAATACTACTAACATTAGTTTCTTGTATAACCAAGTATATTATTTTCTTTTCTAATTGTGTATATAGTTGCACTATCAACAAGACACCTTTAGATATCAAATTAACACTCACCGATAAAGGACAATTGTGGAAGAGTTGACATATTCAGATACTTTTTTTTATGCACTAGATTTTAGGAAAAGATAACTTGAGTTCTCGATTCAAGGGATCAAATAATATATTAACTTTAAATTAATAAGGATCTATCGAAGTTCATCGATACCAAATTCTATTAAGATATATTAGTTTTGCAAAATCAACATGAAAAGCGTAATCCAGGCAATGACATAGGGTGTCTTTTTTTTTTCTTCTGCAAAACTTAAATGTAACTTATAGCAAAAACGAGGATTATATGTATGGGTCATGTACATAAAACGAGGAAGTAAGCAATTACTTCCTAGTTGAATAATAATCTCATATGGAAACTATGTTCAAAGCCTAGTTGAATGATAATCTCTACTATATCAATTACTATAAACACAACATTGATTATGCAAAACAAATTTTACGGACCATTCGATCAAGAAATAAAGTTTAATTTATCATACGAGATTTCATCATTATAATGAATAACTACTCTTATCTTCAATAACAAATATGATTGTTCTTTCATAATATTCTTGATATTATTTTCTCAATTTTGCGCAATTTAGCTACTTCAGGAGCACATTCAAGAGGCATAACAAAATTTCTTTAATTTGTTTTGGTAGAACTTATACTAAGAGATCAAATAGATCATATATTAGAATTGTGGGCAAGAACTCAAGCACAAACCTCTATATATCAACAACGAGCAAGGAAAATCATAATTTTTTGCAATCCTTCAAGGATGCTTTAATATTAAATTTTAGTTCTTTAGAAACTAATGATCAAGGTAATTCATTACTTAAAAGATCATTTAGTGATGCTTTAATATTAATTAATTTTAGTTCTTCAGGAACTATATCTTAAATTTTTATAAACAATCGTCAAGAAAATTCGTTGTTTGAGGGATCCTTCAGGGATGCTTCAACATCAAAAAAATGGAATAGTTCTTTAGGAACAATATTACACATGATCTATATAATAATTAAGAACAATTCGTTCTATATGCAATCCTTCAAAGATGCTCCATATTAAATTATTCCAAAATTTCTTAAAAATGACAAACATATTAATGCGTTAACTAAATAAAGTTTATTAAAAATAGCTTACCGATTGTAAGGTGAGTTCATAAGGAATCGAACACTAAATCAAAAAAGTGATTAATTCTTAAATGAAAAAAAAAACATTTAAACTAATTAAGGAATAAAGTTTATGGATGAGAAAAATAATCAATTATCTTTGATATATTAGATCAATGAACAATATGTACCTATATCAAAGCTTTGAACATTCAGTTGACATGCAGTATTATATCTTTGTTTTTGAAGAAATCATAATTCTTAAAGTAACTTATAATACTATTACAATTGAAAAAAATTGGTTCAAAGTATTTGTTTCGATAGGAATATATAATGAAAAGTTAAATACTATTTGATCGTACCTGAATAGAAGGTGGCTGTCGGTACTGTATTGAATGCGGTGGTTCACGGTGGTTGTTTGTACTTCCAGTGAGCGTTAGACCGAATGGGGGGGGGGGGGGTGTACCTGCATACACTCCAACGCTCAAGTAAGTAGAGGGAGCCTCCTATTTATAGAGGTGGGTGAATGCAGAGCCGTTGTAAGGCACACGTGTGGCCGGCGGTTACAAAATCAGTAGAAGGGTAACTGCCGGTGAGATATTCGTGGGAATGTGGGTAAAGAGACGTTACTGTTCGTTTTTAACATATCTCAATTGCTGCGATCACCCCCTTCGCGAAGGAGGGGTGTGTTGGGAGTAATTTGCCAAATGCAGCATTTGAGCTTGATTTACTGTTGGGCCTAAGTGATTAAGTTCAGGTCTTTGAACGGTCCAGAACAGTAGCCCCCCAAGTCGTTGTTCTAGGTTAAGAGTGATGACTTAATCTGAAGCGAGGGAGCAGGCCGCGGAGGTCATGAATGTGTCCAGAGGCGTACACATGGAGGAACTAGGAAGTTCCCTAGTGGAGTGTTGATTTGGAGTCTGTTGTGGACGATCTTTTTGCTCGGTGCAGGCGAGCGGAATAAAGGACTTTGTCACATGGTTACTTTGTTGTTGGGATCTAGCTCGTAGTGTGCGAGGACTTGTGCTCGTTGTTCCCTCCGTTTGTTCGCCACATTATGTCAAGATTGTCCTGTTTGGAAGATGTGCTTGGCCTGTCTGAGCTCGTCCATGTCGGTCAGGAATGAAAAGGATTCCCTCGTCAGAGAGTTGGTCGTTTGTCAATTAGTAATTAATGCCCATGTCTCGAGGACGAGACTGAGGGGACATGACCTTTGATTTCTGACTGCCACGTGTAAAGGCTATGAGGGTACTTGAGTACCTAGCACCTTGAGGGCGTCTCGGTTTGTGTTTCCAAGACGTTATCAGAACCGTTGATCTATTCCTAACGTTTGAGAACCAAAGGGGTTTGATCAGAACCGTTGGATTCGTTGGTTGGGATGATCTGGAGGTTGTTACGTTTAGTTGATGAAGAGTTATATGTGAAGGACTGTGCTGGATCGCGTATGCTTGGTTTCTGAAAGGTTGCCAAGGGAGTATAAATATGTTTCAAATGTATGTTTGGAACACTTTGCAGTTTCCGTTTTAGCAACTTAATGGTTTTCAGAATTTTCCTTTGGAGACTTCAAGTGCAGTTTGGTCCTCCTCTTCATCAACATCAACTTCCAATTTTACGCTTTTAACACAGGTTCATTACTCCATTTTCCTTTCTCTTCTGCTTGGTGTTTGGCTTGTGATCACCCGTAGTTTTGTGTGTAAAAGCTGTAATCATGCATGCCAATAGTTTTGACTCCGTTCCGATGGTTTCCACCATTGTTTGGTGGTTACCACCGCGTTTTGAGGAGTGTTTAGGATTTTAAACATGTTTAGAGTTTTTCTTGGAGGGAGACACCGTTGGTGGCAGGTTGAGTTTCGGTTGATGAAGCTTTTGACCCGTCATCGGTTTGGAGAAAAAGGGGTTTTTTCGTTTAATGGGAAAAATCCCTTTTCGTTCCATCTGCAGACGATTGTTAGCCTTTGGCCTTCTTCTACCTTCAAGATTGTTTTTGTGGAGAAGTTCGATGCCTTCCTCACCGTGGTCGACCTGATAGGTGAAGGAAGGGTGGATCTAGCTGTTGGATTCAATTTTTTTCCTTCCTTGCCTTTCAGGTACTCCAATGGTTGATAGATCTTGTATCATGGACGATCCGCAAAAGACGATTTGCATGTTTGTGGCGGACGGAGTGGCGGAAATCCCTTTCCATACGATCGGGGCGGATGTGGATTGGGCGGTGGATCTCCCTAGTACTTCTGATAGTGTCTGCTCGCATTTTCCAAACCACTATTTCCCGATGTACGAAGTGGTATTCAAAGATGTGGGTTTCGTCTTCTATTTTCTGCTTTCCAACGGGAGGTTTTTCGGTGGACGAAGCTTTCTCCTTCTCAAATGTATCCCAACTCTTATGCGTTTATGTAGGCGTTCGAGTTGGTGTGTCAACACTTGGAAGTCAACCCCTCCAAAAATGTATTCTTCGCCCTTTTTACTATTCAGCGAGGGTCGGAGAAGGGAGGTGGTTCTGGTTGGGTGTCCTTCCGCTAGAAGGGGAAATTTTTGGCATCTTTGAGGGGAAAGTGAGGCGCTAGAAAGACCGTTACTTTTTAGTGAGGCCAAAGAGTTCATTAGCTTTGGATAACATCCTGAAACCTGACCATGAGGTGGTTGTCGGCGTTGTATTGAATGTGGTGGTTCACGATGGTTGTTTGTACTTCCAGTGAGCGTTAGACCGAATGGGGGGTGTGTACCTGCATACACTTTGACGCTCAAGTAAGTGGAGGTTCAGAATGCGGGGTTTTAGAGTGAAGAAGATTCTACCTTAGAGGCTACGAGGAGCCTCCTACTTATAGAGGTGGGTGAATCCAGAGCCGTTGTAAGGCACACATGTGGCCGGCGGTTACGAAATCAGTAGAAGTGTAACCGCTGGTGAGATATTTGCGGGAACGTGGGTAAAGAGACGTTATTGTTAGTTTGAACATGTCTCAATTGCTCCGAGCACCCCCTTCGCAGAGGAGGGGTGTGTTGCGAGTAATTTGCCAAATGCAGCATTTGGGCTTGATTCGTTGTTGGGCCTAAGTGATTAAGCCCTGGTCTTTGACCGGTCCAGAAAACTATTAAATTAACTTACCTTCTTTTCCACAACACTACTATATGCCATAAATTTTCGAACCTTAACTGATCAGAGTTTCGTGCTGATAATGTGTTATATAATAGGGAAATGTTAGACACTAGTTAAAGAGACTAATATAGAAATTTTGACTAGTGCCTTGGGGGCACTGGTTAGCATGACCCTATAAAATAATATAAAAGAACAATATCAAAGATGAAGAAGGTGAAAACTTTGTATATTATTCTCTTCAAATGTGCATCTATACATTAAAACATGAATCCTATTCATAGGATACAAATAAGCAAGTGAATGATCACATGCAATTATACACCGCTAACAATTCATTTGCTAATGAGAGTTATAAGAATTTGAAAGATTAAGAATGTACATCCACCAACATTATTATTCATAACACATGGGAAAATATAATATACTCATATACTGGCCTAATAGGCTTTTTTATATGCCTAAGCCTGACCTATTTAAAGTAATAGACTTTTTAAAAGCTCAAGCTAGACCTATTTATTAAACAAGCTAAGTAAGACCAGGCTTTTAGTCAGCCAAGCCATAGGACGGG
>Ga0228711_1000359_pt1 | contig 52558 bp, 26 predicted proteins | sample MedpolnodulmetaG_2_FD_177996 | JGI IMG/M metagenome (GOLD analysis project Ga0228711, IMG submission 177996) | Root nodule microbial communities from Medicago polymorpha collected in Santa Monica, California, United States - brown nodules | ecosystem: Host-associated > Plants > Roots > Nodule... | reverse complement strand
GAGCTGTAATACACAATTATGCATAATACTTTCTTTAAAAGTCCACACCAAAAGTTGTCCCTTTTCTTTGCTACTACTAAAGCAATCACTAAAGAAGCACTTCCCTTTAATTTGCTTTTTGTTTAAACTGTGTTGTAGACAAGCAGATATATGATCTGCTATATTAGTGACTAAAAAACTAGTAGTAGTACTATATAAAAGCATTAAAGGTAATGAACCATACAACTTGTCTTATTTTCACTAAATTAATGCTCATTCATTATGTGCTAACAACTTTCGTTCCTCAATAATAAATACTACATTTATGTCCTGCAAGGTTTACACGGGACCAGTCTGTTCTAGACTACTACATGTGCATGTATACATAGATTGTGAACTCTGCTACTTTCTATGACCATTCCTTCTATCATTATAAAGCAGCAACCAATAAACCATTATTTTTCTAACATAACATTTTAAATATTTAGTTAGCATATCTCAGTATCATACAATCATATCACAGTAAATGTACAATGTGAACTGATCAAAAACTGAAAAATTGCAATGGAAGATTACACTATGCATAGTGAAAAAAAGATGAGTATAGTGCAAGTTCAACACAAATAATTGAGTAAGTGGAGGAATAATTGACCACTTGGCACTTGGGGAATCCAAATTAACTCAGCGGTGCTCAGATTTATTACATGCATTCTGTGAATGTGGGGACCCTTCATCAGAGATTTGTTTACATGCAATGCAGGAAGGACTAAATAAATCCATTTAAGAATTTGTTGTCCTTAGTTGTAATATTATGTTCATCTTTGATAATAGCGTTTGTTCAGACTTTCCGTAGTCCAATGTTGTGGTGAATGGTGATGTAAGTGCTTAGTGCTTATACAATGAGAAAGCATTTACTAGGTATAACCAACCAGCAAAGGTTAATTCAGTTAGTAAGGTTAGGTTTTGTACCACTCATCGTTAGATTCAAGTGTAAGTCGACCATGAATGAGATAAATGTTGGATATATCAAAGAGATGACATATATATTTAGTTCAATTAAAGTTTTTTATCGACATGATTGGACGACATATTGTGTCCAATCTCTTAATAGTCTTAAATAATTGACCCATTGTTGTTCGCTCCTCCGAACTCTCCAATACACATACTCCCTTAGGTCTTAATTATCTTTGAAAGTGGTTTTTTTATTTTATTTTATTGCAACTTTGAAAGTGGTTTTTTAACCTTGGAAATTGTCCTCACCCTAGTAAACTTTTGCAACCCAACTCCCTTAAACTTTTCATATTAGTAAAAATAGGAATCCATCTCAAAGTAAAGAAAAGTAAATTGAGTTGAGTCCTCAATCAATAGACCTTTAGCTTTTTAACATTATCATGTCCTGTATTAAAAATTAAAATTTACTAGTACAAAAGTTAGTATTGAATCAAATTTTGAGTATACAATTGAATGACTGTTTGATAAAAAAAGGAAATATTGAGGCCCTTTAACAGACATGAACCAACTTATTGTTAGAATAGCATAACACAATAAAAGTATAGTCAGAGAACCATACCCATATTAACTTCAATCACCAACCTCTATAGGTAGCTCTTTTAATTCACCCTTCAATTTACCAATTCAACAAGAATCAACCGTTCACCTTTATTTCCATTGCACTGCTGGCACACTAAATATCACTCACTAGTACTATCCTTTCTCTTAAGTCTTAAATATATCTCACTCAGAATAGAGCATAAACCCTTATAATTAAGTTTTCTTCACCTATCAATTTCACTTTAAAACTAATGCTTCAGAAATCTTAGCTTCCATCTTCCTTGCTTGTATACATGGCTAAGTATCAAATCACTCCAATTGAAAAGATGAGTTGCATTCTAACAACCTGTTTCCTTTTGAGTATAGTCTTATCTACAAATGCTGAATTTGTCAAAAAAACTTACATCATTCATATGGATCAATCAGCAAAACCAGACATCTTTTCCAGTCACCAAGAGTGGTATTCATCAAAAGTGAGATCAGTACTGTCTAAATCAGTAGAAGCTGAAATGGACAATAATGAAGAAGAAAGAATCATTTACAGTTACAACACTGCTTTTCATGGAATGGCTGCTAAATTAAGCACAGAAGAAGCAAAAAAGCTAGAATCTGAAGATGGTGTTGTAGCCATATTCCCTGATACAAAGTACCAACTACACACAACAAGAAGTCCATATTTCCTTGGTCTTGAACCAATTCAAAACACCAACAGAAGCTGGTCAGAAAAACTAGCTAACCATGATGTTATAGTTGGAGTCTTAGACACTGGTATTTGGCCTGAGAGTGAGAGTTTCATTGATACAGGACTGAAACCAGTACCTTCTCACTGGAAAGGTGCATGTGAAACTGGTAGAGGATTCAGAAAACATCATTGCAATAAGAAGATTGTAGGTGCAAGAATATTCTACCATGGATATGAAGCAGCAACAGGTAAGATTGATGAACAAGCAGATTACAAATCACCAAGAGATCAAGATGGTCATGGAACTCACACTGCAGCTACTGTAGCCGGATCTCTGGTTCGTGGTGCTAATCTTCTTGGTTATGCTTATGGAACAGCAAGAGGAATGGCACCAGGTATTGCTAAAATATTTTGTTTATTGATAACTAATACAAAAGATTCTCTTTATACACATGAGTTCATATGAAAATGAAGAAGATGACAAGAATAACTAACTTAAGAACTCTTAACTAACTATTAACTAAATTTATCTCTAATTTCCCATGCAAGCTGGAAGATATGTTAGTTAAATACTCAAGTTAATTAGGAAAATTTAAAAAAGAATATGATCATAGTTTTACCACAATTAATACAAGGAAGAAGCTAAAAATATGCTTAACCATCTATTATTTTTATGGACAGAAGATAAAATATCAGTGAGGCTAGAAAGGATGAAAAAAGCTTAACCATGCATTATCTTTATGGACTGAAGCTTAAATGTCAATGAAGCTTGAAATAATGAAAATTGTTTAACCATCCATTATCTTTATGTACAGGTGCAAGAATTGCAGCATACAAAGTGTGTTGGACAGGTGGATGTTTCAGCTCAGATATTCTATCAGCTGTTGATACAGCTGTAGCTGATGGAGTCAATGTTTTATCCATCTCTTTAGGTGGCGGAGTCTCATCTTACTCCCATGATAGTTTATCTGTAGCTTCATTTGGAGCAATGGAAAAGGGTGTTTTTGTTTCATGTTCAGCTGGAAATTCAGGACCTGACCCTGTCAGTCTCACAAATGTTTCACCATGGATCACCACGGTTGGAGCTAGCACAATGGATAGAGATTTTCCTGCAGATGTTAGCCTTGGAAATGGAAGAAAATTCTCAGGAGCATCAATCTATAAAGGAAAATCTGTGCTCTCAGTTAGAAAACAATACCCTTTGGTTTACATGGGAAGCAACTCAAGCAGTCCTGATCCAAGATCTTTGTGTTTGGAAGGGACATTAGATCGTCGAACGGTCACAGGAAAGATTGTGATTTGTGATAGAGGAATCAGTCCAAGAGTGCAAAAGGGCCAGGTAGTGAGAAATGCAGGAGGTGTAGGAATGATTCTCACAAACACTGCAGCAAATGGAGAAGAATTAGTGGCAGATTGTCACCTACTTCCAGCAGTAGCAGTAGGAGAAAAAGAAGGAAAAGATATCAAACAATATGTGTTAACAACTAAAAAAGCAACAGCTACATTAGCTTTTCATAACACAAGATTAGGAATTAGACCATCTCCTATAGTAGCAGCATTTTCATCAAGAGGGCCTAGTTTACTCACACTTGAAATTCTAAAACCTGATATAGTAGCACCTGGTGTGAACATTCTTGCTGCTTGGAGTGGACTTACTGGTCCATCAAGTTTACCAATAGATCATAGAAGAGTGAAGTTTAACATACTTTCCGGAACTTCAATGTCATGCCCTCATGTAAGTGGAATTGCGGCTATGATCAAAGCTAAACATCCTGAATGGAGTCCAGCTGCTATAAAATCTGCAATCATGACAACAGCTTATGTTCATGATAATACTATCAAGCCTCTTAGAGATGCTTCTTCTGCTGAATTTTCAACACCTTATGATCATGGTGCTGGACATATTAATCCTATAAAAGCTCTTGATCCAGGTTTAGTATATGATATCCAACCTCAAGATTACTTTGAGTTTCTTTGCACAAAGAAACTAAGCCCTTCAGAATTAGTAGTATTTGCTAAAAATTCAAACAGAAATTGCAGACACACTCTTGCTAGTGCTAGTGACTTGAACTATCCTGCTATATCAGTTGTGATTCCAGCGAAACCAACCAATTTTGCTTCGACAATTCACCGAACTGTTACCAATGTTGGTCCTGCTGTTTCCAAATATCATGTCATTGTTACACCATTTAAAGGCGCTGTTGTTAAAGTTGAGCCAGATACATTGAATTTTACAAGAAAATATCAGAAACTATCTTACAAGATCAGTTTCAAAGTGGCATCTAGGCAAAGTGAACCAGAATTTGGAGGTTTGGTGTGGAAAGATAGGGTGCATAAAGTAAGAAGTCCCATTGTTATAACATATTTGCCACCAATGTGAAGTTCTTCCCCTAGGAGTCCAAGACTAGTTACTATTCAGCAGTTTTTTTTTTGTAATAAGCAAATTTTATGTGCTTTGAAGTAAGTGAACTCGTTTATCTTAAATTTGCGTTTCTATCATCAAATTACTTGAGAATCCATTAAAAGAGAAGGTATAGAACCATTCTTGTAATAACATAAGTTACTCATTTAGATGTGACAAAAATGATTCCACCAAAAAAAAAAAAAATATGTGACAAAAATGATACTAATATCTACCACAATAGTGTGAGAAGCATTTAATGTTTTGTATTCAATATCCTGCTTCCCCTTTAAATTTTTATGACATCTTATGGTAGTGAATTTATTTTGAGTGAGACACAAGGTACTCCTTGCATGTGAGCAAGACCAGAATAGGTTGGGTCCATCAGGAACCTGTCGTTTTTTTTTGGATGCAGGTTTCGGTAAAAATCGATCCTCTGCTTTTAAAATTTTACAAGATTTTGTACTGTGAAAATTTAGTATACAGTAAAAAATGTAACCATCTTTCTTTATAAAAATATTTACCAATTTTGATGGCATCGTCATATCTATTGTTTTTTTCTTTCTTCTTTTTCTTTCTTCTTTTCTAGATATGACGATGCCATCAAAATATTTACCAATTTTGATGGCATTGTCATATCTATATGGACATTTTTATGTGTTTTTCGTATAATAATTCTTAACTTAACATGTAATTTCTGTAAATCCATAATTTTCTCAAATCATAGGAAAACACTTAGAATATGTGTTGGATGGAGGATTTATAACGCGATGGTAAGACTTATTTTTCTTTTTTAAATTACAGATACTATAAAATGTTTTTTAAATCAATTAAGTGTGATTAAAATATTATATGATTATTAATTATAATGTTCTTTTAATTTTTTAAAATATAAAATATATCAAAATATTAACTTAAGACTCTAGAAGTATTTCCTCCAAAACTATCCAAAACCCCTCTCAAAACAAACCTTAAAGAAATGCACCTAAATTTTTTCTTTGGCAACTAGTTGTAAATGAATCCCCCGAAAGTCCTCCCCTCTCAAACTCCTCAATTTCTTCCCCTTGTTCCGTCCTCTTTTTAAGTCCTTCCCTTCATTTTCCTCCATACACGTAAACAAAACTTTAGGAAACACACTTTTCCATATTTCTATAGCGATGCTCGGGAGAGGGTGAAATTGATGGAGGATGAATTAGAGTGTTGGTCTGGTGGTTCACAGATAAGCATAAGGTGTACAAGCTTGATAAAACTCTCTATGGACTTAAACAAGCTCCTCATACATAAAATAGACGGATTGATCAATTTTTGCAGCAGGAAGAGTTTGTTAAGTGCTCAATGGAATTTGGTGGATACATTAAAGGTATTGTCATCACTGATGCATTCTTAATATGTCTCTATTTTGATGATCTTCTCATGTGGGAATATTTGCTGCATTGAGAAATTCATGGAGAGACTCAAGTGTGAATTTAGGAGTAGTGATTTAGGTACACTTAGATACACTAGATTGAAGATGAGTGTTGGAAGTACAATCATATGTATTGAGTCAAGTGTTTGGATCTTGTATTAATTATGTGTTATTAGCGATCTATGTAGTGGCCCAATTATATGTTAGTTAGTTAGTTGGAGAAGTAACTATTATAGTTAGTTACGGTTATGCACTCTTGTTTAAAATGTAAACATTTTTTTTTTGAAGGATAAAATGTAAACATTATTCATATCATAATCAAATAATCCATTGATAAATACTCTCCTCTAACATAATTAAGTACATATGCCTCCTTTGTTTGAGTCCTTAGATTTTCTTTAACTTTGATTAATTCTCAGGCTTTTATCGAATGAAAAATGTTAGTATATTAACTGTTATGATAGTATGTTTAGATATTAATTTCACTTGAGTTAGTTTGGTAGTATTGGTTTCATATTGTGCACCTCTAAAGATTTTAGGTTCGATTCCCCATGCTAATTTTGGTGGATTAGTCTATAGAGGACTCTCCGGCAAGTGGATGGTGAGATTGAATTGAACCTCTTGAATTAGTGAGTCCTTGAGATGGATACCAAGTTTATAAAAGTAAATAAAAAAATTGCTATGTTAGTATTTTTTCCTTACCATGATTCAAACTCGATATTTTTTACTTCTTAATTCTGTTAATCCTCTAACTTAATCAAATATGCAACTCATCCTCCAATTAATTCCGAGATTAATTAACATAAATCTTTCTTATAAAAAAATAAAATAATAAAAATGGATACAGCTACTACAGTACAGATAAATATAAGAGGTACCAGGATAGGAAAACATGAGAAATAAAATAGTGCCGGCCAATTAATTTAATATTTTATTACAATGACAGTTTAAGAAAAAAATATGCAATATTAGTTTTTTTATGTTGACACTTGACAATAGATACAATGATAGTTACTTGCACGTTTGAATTATTGAAACTTGTACGTGTTACGCATATATATCGAATTAAACACATTAGCTTATTACCCACAAACAAACACTAATTAGTAGTGTAATGGATGGTGTAGCTCTTGTGCTAACCTCTGTTTAGATCAAAGAAACAAATTTAAAGAAAATGAGCTGTTGTTGTCACGAAAAAAAGACAAGAAGAGCTGTTGAATCTAGAAGCTACACGTTTTTGAATTTCCTTTAATTAATAAACCAAATCCAAAGTCAAAAGTACCGTAGTAGATTATATAGGTCCCATTTGTGCAAACCACACGTGGTCTACAATATCGTCTTTAAAATAAGGTTAGGGTTCCATCAAGTTTCAACTTTAAAATTATTTATTTATTGTGACAAATAACTTTAAAATAATTTTATTTGGCTAAATTAGACAAAGTGTTTTTAAGTTATTTAATTGAAATAAGTTGGTCTTCTAAATCTACTACAAACTAATGAACTTAAAAAATGAACCTTATGTAAAATAACATTTTAATCATAATTGAAATAATTTTTACCTAAATTTTACTTACATTCGATTGAATTTTCAATTGTTGGAGTCCATTAAGAAAAAGTAAATAGGAGTACAAATACAAATTAAAGTTATTGAAATTTCGTTTCGTTTATTTTTCCAACTTGGAGTATTTTGTATTACAATATTAAGATATTTATTTTATTATGCCTTCTAAATATATCAAATTCCTACGTGGCATATGAATTACACCAAAAACAAAAGTAGTAATAACATTCTCAGTTGACCAAAATTAAGTAGTATCATTCTAAATACGTAGGTCAAATATGAGGAATAGAAAATGTAAAAAATCATCAAATATTACTAAAAGAAAATCATTAAATATATCATTTTATTTAATGTTGATTGGTTAAACATTTTATTATTGGTTAAAAAAAATTATGTATCAATAATTCTTAAAGTTAAATAATTATTAAATATTTAAAATTTATTTATAGCTCTCACATTTATGATTGGTGGGTGAGGCTTCTTATGCAGTTGTGCGTTTGGATTCGTAATTTGATTTTAACCGGTAATATTGCCAATAAAAAGTTTGTTATTGTAGCCTGAAATAACTAGTGCAACCGTTGTTGCTAAAGGGGATTTAGATCTCATAAAAACCTAAGAGATTTAGGCCCCGTTTAGTTTGAGCTTATTTCGAGCTTATGAAAAATAGCTTATGTAAATAAATAAGCTTTTATTTTAATTTATAAGTTCTCACTAGCGAAAATCGTATTTTCATAAACTGTTTTTTCGTAAACAACCTTAAAAACTTATAAATAATACATAAAAACTTATTTATTTGCATAAACTGTTTTATATAAGCTCTAAAATAAGTTAATCCAAACGGCCCCTTAATGTTTCAATAGTACAAGCTATTTTTTCGAAGTCGAATTATGTAAGGTAATAAACCTCACTCAGAAGACCGTAAATCTACAATTTGTCCAACTATGAAAGTTTAGTTCCTCTTGTTTGTCGAAATAACACTTACATTTTTTAATGACAACCAACGATCAACGATTATAAGATCAGACGTATCTTACCGTTGCTCAATAACTATTCTCTCATCATTCATCGACTGTAACACTCAATGTATGATTCTATTCACGTTAAACTCCTTCATATTGGTCTCATATTAGCGACATAATGTCTTTTGTAGATACTCCTTTTCAACACCACACACAAGCTCGTCAGACGTCGTTCTTTTAATCATATCAGACCACACATAATTTTTGCTATACAACAAACCCTTGGATCACTGACGGGTCTTACTTAAAATATTAGAAGGAGTATCCGTTAAACCCTAGTAATCTTCTTATGTAATTTAACTTATTTATTTTTAGTGGGGGAAGCCACTGCTCCCATGGGTCCCTTAAGAGCTTCGTCACTGCCTAAGGTTTCATTATATTTAGAGTAAACCACCAAGTTAATATCGGACTTTGCAAGACATCTTCTAATACTCTAATAAGACAAAGATGGGTTGTAAAAACGTAGAGGAGGTAGGATGGGCCGGGCGGTTGGTTAGATCTAGTATGGATCGTACATGGGAGGTAGTTGGAGTCGGTGGCTCTCTCAATGTTTCCTCATCTGAGATCATTGGGAAGAGGATTAAGCTAGCTTGCAAACAGCTTGATGCACTATCTCCCTTCAACTCTTTGAGCGAATATTTCAAAAAGATCCCTGACTCTATTAAACTATGAAGTTGGTCTCCAAATTTAACCATTTACGATCAATTAGGTCTTTATGTATTAACAATTCCATTTCCAATTTATCCCTATCTTTTTTTAACCACTTATTACAATTAATTTGGTCCATTATATATTTTAAGAAGTAGTAATATATATTATTTTTTTACATAATACAAACAAAATTTGATAAAGTGAGAAAGATTTTAAAATAGGGTCACGTTAATCAGTGGCCCGAGACACTAATTAAGAAAACCATAAAAAGAAAATTTCAAATTGAAAAAGACATTGACTTTTAAGGGATTGACACACAATTTTCAATACAATATATACTATATTTGTTTCTATATTAATATTCTTAACTAATGTCTTTAAAGTATATTTTACAATAATTAATTGGTTGGTTTACTCATTATTTTTATTTTTAACTAAAAAAACCCTAGAAGCTCCCTCGTTTTTGTGAGAGCAAATAAAATCCTTTCCCTCGATAATAAACAAAGAGAACAGAGTTTTGAACACCCTCCTCTGCTTTTCCTGAGTTGTTGTAAATTGCACCTTCCCTTTCCATTCCTTCAATTCTATTCACACAAAGTCAAATACCTTCCCATTCCAAAATAAATACCACAACAAAACCCATTCACATAACAAAATCACTTCACCGATGCAATGTCCACGTCATCACCACCACCGTCTCAACCAAACAACAACCACACCACCACCGTCATCCCTGGTTGCTCTTTCATCCTCGCACTTCTCCACTGCCTCCGCAACAAAAAACGAACCACTCCCTCCTCCGACTCTGACTCCAACCCTCCTCACCCTTTCTCCTACTCCCTCCTCCGCCGCGCAACAAACTCATTCTCCACTATCCTCGGTCACGGCGGCTTCGGTCCTGTCTACTCCGGCACCCTCCCTTCCTCCGGTAAACCCATCGCCGTCAAACTCATGAACTCCGCCTCCCTCGGCGCCGTCGGCGGCCAAGGAGAACGCGAGTATCACAACGAACTCTTCTTCGCTTCCAGACTCCAATCTGAACACCTTGTCCCTGCTATCGGCTTCTCCTCTGATCCTAAACGCCGTCGTTTTGTTCTTGTCTATGATCTCATGAAAAACGGTAACCTCCACGACGCGCTTCTTCGTAACAAAAGCCCTGAATTAACGATATGGAAAACGCGTTTTTCGATAATTCTTGATGTAGCAAAAGGAATTCAGTATCTTCATTCTTGTGATCCTGCAATAATTCATGGTGATATTAAACCTAGTAATATTCTGCTTGATCATTCGTTTTCAGCTAAAATCGCTGATTTCGGACTTGCTAGGTTAAAAACCTTTCAATTTGAGATCAGTGATTATAGAAGAAAAGAGGAGTTTGAGAGTGATGGTGCTGAAACAGAGAGTGTTAATACTAGCTTTGAGGAATATGAGGAGATGGTTGGTGTTGTTGGTGGTGGATTGAAGAAGAGTGGGTATGTGAAGGATTATGTGATGGATTGGATTGGAAAAGAGGTGAAGGAAGAAAGAACAAAGAATGATGATTTGGTGGGTGGAAGTGGAAAGGGAGAGAAAAGTAAGATGAAGAAGAAATTGGAGTGGTGGGAATCAATGGATGAAGGAAAGAGAAAGGGTGATTTGAAAAAAGAGAAGAGAAGACCAGTAAGAGAATGGTGGAAGGAGGAGTATTCTCAAGAGCTTGAAAACAAGAACAAGAAGAAGAATAAGAAAAAGGGTGGAAAAAATGGTGATAATTGGTGGAAATGGGAGAGAGATCATGTTCATGATCATGATGATGGTGGTGATGGTGATGTGAAGAAATTGAGTTATAAAAACCGTAGTAGGAAGGAACGTGGTAGTGGTGATTCATGGCTAAGTGGGGAATTAAGGAGAGTGAGTTGGAATAGTTATGATTCATGTAACAGTGGAGAAATTCACAAGAGTGGTGAAATTAGTAGTACTCCAAGTATGAGAGGAACTGTTTTTTATGTTGCTCCTGAAAATGGTTACAGTGATGTAACAGAGAAGTCTGATGTCTATAGTTTTGGTGTGTTATTGCTTGTTGTTGTTTCTGGGAGAAGACCTCTTCAGGTGAATGCTGGTGGTAGTGGTGATGGATTCAAGCATATGTCAGAGTTTAAGCGAGCGAATTTGGTTTCTTGGGCTAGACATTGTGCGCGTAATGGGAAACTACTCGAACTTGTTGATCCATCAGTTGACTTGTTGGTATTGGATGATAAAGAGCAGGCTCTTTTATGCATCAAAGTTGCATTGCTTTGTTTGCTTAAGTCGCCTAATCGGAGACCTTCAATGAAAGAGATTGTGGGAATGCTTAGCGGGGAATTGGAGCCACCTCAATTGCCACCTGAGTACTCACAATCTCGATTCCAATTCAAGAATCGAAAAGAATGTTTATGACGGCCAGTGGTAGTTAGTTTGATAACCGTACATCAGCTGTACAGTGCAGCAACTGTGACAATCGTTCGATAGCTCTGCATTCGGCTATAGAGAATCCAAATCCCACATTTAGGAAAGTTGTGTTCTCACCAAAATAATTTATGTGTAGCGGGCTGCACCGTTAAATTAGTTGCACAAGATTAAAGTTTGTGTTCTGGCTATTGTAGTATACTATATATGCTTTTGGACATCATGTAGGCTCCATTTGTTTGACTTGTCCTTAGGATTGATTTTTGTATATAGAGAATCATGTTATTTCACACTGACTTTTAGGCGTGTTTTAGCGATGGGTCATCTTTGTAGTTCACATAACTTTTGATAAAGAAAAAGCGTGTTGCCTTTCATATATATACCGACTTACTCTTTTGGGTCGTCCATTATAATTTGTTGTTTGTGCTAATTTTGACTTAATTCGGATCAGAGGTACACACAAGGTGTGTGCTTTCTATATGTTCCGGACTGAACCCAAGTGCCCATTCCGTCAGAATCACACTCGGCATAACTCATAAGACTCTGACCGCCTGGCATAGGATTTCCAATCCCTAACGCCTCGCGACTCCTCCATTGAGGAGTGCAGTTAATAATGGTTCTTTTTTACTCCCCAGTGACTCCTCCATTACACAGTATAAGTACCTCCCCTCACAACAACATCAGTACACACACTTTATATCTGAACCTCTCACTTACTAACTTAATCGCCAGAATGCTTGTAGGTTCCAACTCCCACATGCTCATATCCAACCTTAATGGAACGTTGCTCCAACAGTTCGGTCAACTTTCTCAGTCTATCCAGATCACTATATATGCTGATACGTGTCCCATGAATGGAAATAATTTGTTTACTCAATTATTGCTGCAGCATTGATCTGCTGTTTCGGTACCTTTTTGTTTTAGGCTCGAGGGATCATTTCATTCCTCGTGGTTGGTAATTGTGTTGTGCCATATGAAAATGCAATTTTGCAGCCAACAAAATTATTATTATTAGTCATCATTATGAATCTTGAGCGTGATGTTTTTCTTATTTGTGCAATGTGGTACTGATGACCACATTTGGACGTTATGTTGATACCAAAAAAAAAATTAAAGAAAAACCGGCTGTGAGTTAAAAGAAAAATTGCAAACTCAGAATAGGTGATAAATGTTCGATTTGCAATATTCTAATGATAATCAACTTTTTTTTTTTTTATTTGTACAGAAAAATTTCAACAATTAGGATTCAGTTGCTACTGTTCCATTTCCTTGGATCCTAATTAATTTACCGTTTGGATAAACAATTTATTTGGAGCTTATAGCACAAGCTTTTTCTTTAGCAAAATAAAATTAGATTGTTTTTGTATATGCTGTAAGCTGTTTTCATTAACTATCTTGAAGAATTTATAAAAATAAACTCAAAAAAACTTATGAAAAATGTCAAAAACTATTTTAAAAAGTTCTACAAAACAGTCTCGTAAAACTTATGTCACTAGATAAGCTTAACTAAGACAATTCAAACAAACCGTAGACTCACAAACATAATGTTACGGTGTCCCAAGCCAATTCGAACCCAATCGGACAGCTGCAGCCTACGAGCTCTTGATAGACCCCTCAAAAAAAAAAAACTCTTGATAGAGTGTTTCTGTTGATGCATTAAAATTTAAAAAATAAAAATAAAAAAAACAAGGTGATTGTTCACCTTTTTATATGCTAGGATATGTCAAATTACATTACCAAATATTTTCATATGAAATACTATCTGAAAATTTTGCTTCCAGTACAATGTTGTACTTTAGGGGGTTGGATCAACAATCACAAAAAACAACGGCCCTACTCTTTTCATAACTCAAAGCCTACTAAGCCCAGGTTTCCATATATCAGAAGATGGTTGCTCTTTTAACCCCCTATTTGCTTTTTATATTGAAAAACTATCTCCATAAGTTATCTCCGAACCCTCGAAACAACAACAACCAAGTTTTATTCCACTAAGAGGGGTCAGATTTATGGACCAAATTACGGCGTAATGTTTTATCATAAACCATATTTGAATCAAACTCATTAACTTATAAATCTTTCATATTAGTTTCTCTTATAGATTTTTTAAGCATTCTTCTGCCTCTTTTGATTTGACTCCTCTCCATATGATTCACTCTTCTTGACACATCATCTATACGTATTCTCTCTAATATTCAAACCACATAAGCCTATTTTCTACCATCTTTTCTACTATAGATGCTACCACAACTCTCTTTATAATAGTGTCATTCCTAATTCTATCACGTCTAGTTTTACCACTCATCCAATGCAACATCCTCATCTCCGCTAAGCTTACTTGATTCTCATGTTTGTTTCTTAACTCCCCAACATTTTGTACCATACAACATCGTCACTCTAACTATTGTCTGATATAATTTTCCTTTCAGCTTAAGCAGTACTTTCTTAGCACATAAAACACTTTAGACTCTTCTCCATTTCAACTATCCAACTTGAATACGATATTTATATCTGCTTTTGTTTCTCCATCATTCTGTATAATGGACCCAAGATATTTAACTCGTGTAACTTAAGGTATGTTATAATCTCCAACTTTCACTTCCAAAGTAGAACTACATTGCCTTTTGCTAAAGTTACATTCCATAAACTCTCTTTTGTTTCTACTCAGGCGGAAACTATACGCTTATAAAACTTGTCTCCAAGTCTCTAACCTAGTATCAATTCCTCCCTCGACTCTCCGAGCAAGCCTACATCATATGCAAAAAACATACATCTTGGTGCTAACTATTGAATGTGTTTCGTAAGTACATCCAAAACTAAAGTAAAAAGGTAAGAGCTTAGGGTTAACCCTTGGTGCAACCCTATTGTTATGAGAAAATTGTCAGTTGCCCCACTCTGCGTTCTCACACTAGTCGGGGCTCCCTCATACACATCCATGATAACTTTAATATAAACAATCCTAAAATCTTTCTTCTCTAAGGATTTCCATAAAATCTCTATAATAACTCTATCACACGCCTTCACATGAACCTTAAAAAAACTCAAAAAATATCGTTCGAAAATTATTATCTTCCAAATTATTTGTGCATTTGTAGATAGACAAAAAACGGTTAGAATTGTCTTACAACCAATCCAGCAAAGAGGTGGATTCAGAACCTAACTGGCACAATAAATGTGGGCCATTGTAAAATAAACAATCCTAACATCTTTCTTCTCTAAGGATTTCCATAAAATCTCTATAATAACTCTATCATATGCCTTCACATGAACCCTAAAAAAACTCAAAAAATATCGTTCGAAAATTATTATCTTCCAAATTATTTGTGCATTTGTAGATAGACAAAAAAAGGTTAGAATTGTCTTACAACCAATCCAGCAAAGAGGTTGATTCGGAACCTAACTGGCACAATAAATGTGGGCCATTGTAAAATAACAACGCGGAGTACGATTATCCGCACCCGTCTTTTTTGTTGTTGCTTTTTTAACCGATAAACTTACAAGATTTTATATTAAATAATAATAATGTCATGTGAATAATGATAACCACTTATATTTTTAACTATAAAAGAAACACGCATGAAAGTTAACTTTTAGACAATTTGCTTAAATATTTGTTTTTGCATATAAAGAGCCAGTTCGTTATAGCTTTTTTAAGAAAAAAAAATCCCTTTTAAGAGTTTTGCATCAATTTGTTACAAATTTTTAAAAATATCAAAATCTAAAAAAAATCTAAAAACAGCTTCAAATGAAAAGCTGTTAAGAGCAACTTCTCAAAAAATAGATTTTTTTTAGAGGAGAGAGAAAATATGATTTAAAAGATCGAACTAATTTTGTAACAAAAAATCTCTTTTATATAGTTGTATCAAAACAAACTAGATTATTTGTTTAAAAAAAGTGATTTTTATTACGTGAAACAAATGAAAAATAAATTCTGATTTTTCACAAAATCTCTAAAATATAATCTCTAAATCATTTTATGTCAAAATCATTTTTATTTTAATCCGTAACAAACGGGCCCAAAGTAGTGGAGACTCTTCAAAAATATATTTTGGACGTGTTACACACATGTGTGTGTATATATATATATATATATATATTTGATTTTTTGTTAGCACTATTGTAATATTCTATGTAATGAGTTTTTCTAATGCACGACACTAGTTAACCATAGTTTTCCAAATTTGAATGGGTTTGTATTTTAACTTGTTTTAATTTTTTTTACTGACTAATTAAATAAGAGTATGTATTTAGATACTATTGATAATTAATATTATTTTTTAATAACTTGGTAGTTTTGAATAATGATTTTTTAAGCAAGTTTTGAATAATGATTAGTATATTGATTATGATTAAGAAATATTAATCATTTGAATATTTTTATTGATATGGATCATTTGAATATATTCTTAAAGACTAGTAATTACTTTTGATTTTGAGGAAAATGATTGGTTTCTATATTGATTTTCAAGAGGGGTGGTATGCTATAGTTAATATGTATACATAAGCAGTTTGTATTCTATACCTAGAAGTAGCCTGAGCGGATACATGCAAAAGGCAGTAGTATACATATAGCCATGCACTAGCTAGTTAACTCGGAATTTAGTTTCTTTAGTTATTTGGATAGAGAATGAGTGGCTTTTACCTTAGCTTTTTGACTAACGAGGTTATTAGCTACATAGTAAAGTTGACTCATTCTAAACAGTAAGAGCAAATGTGATGCAAAAGTTATGCAAGATTAGTTTCCTGAGTTTATAGCAGCGTTACCGTTTATAAGTTCATTCGACCAAAACAGACTTGTTTTGCAGCAACTTTTTCTCACAAACTTATAACGTTTTTTTAGTATCTTATAGCGTTTATTCGATAAGCTATTTTAAGCAGCGTTGAAGTTTATAGCTTATCATTTTTGCTCTCTATTTTACCCTTACTATCTTATAATTGAAAAACATTAAATATTATTTAAACACATATTTTTATACCATATCATATTTATCGGCTAATTCAAAACTATATTTATTGAATAGGCCAAATACCACTTTTGATCCTTTTAGTTTGACAGAATTACCAAGCTAGTCCTTTAAGTTTCAAAAGTTTCAATTATGTCCTTTTAATTTGATAGAATTCCCAAATTAGTCGTTTAAGTTTCAAACTAAAATGACCTATTTGGGTCCCAAGTTAAAAGGACATAATTGAAACTTTCGAAACTTAAATGACTAACTTGGGAAACTAAAAAGACCTAATTGAAACTTTCGAAACTTAAAGATTAACTTGGGAATTCTGTCAAACTAAAAGGACCAAAAATGGTATTTGACCTACTAAATATTACAAACTCAATTCACTTGTTTATTCGCTATCACCTAACTTATATGATGTTTACTATCTTAAACTTATGCAGCATTGTTTACCAAACAAAAACAAAAACATGTAAGAGATTCAGAAATATAACGTTATATACTTTTAAGAGGACATATTCAAGTCTTTAAAACCGTTTCCCCTATTAGTTTTTTGTACTCATAGAAACCATTTCACCTATAAATTGCATCAACTCCATCACTCTCCTCTACATCTTTCACCTTACTTTCACCTAATAGTTGAAGTTTTTGGGATACAATTGATTCCTATATGTAACATGAAATCTGAGCTAGCCTTCAAGGCAAGTACTCCTTATTTTTCTCAAATAGTTATATTAAAAATAATCAAATTTTAATACAAGGTAAAGTGTATTTATGCAATTTGGTATTGATTTAAGCTTATGAAACTTCACATAATAGATTTCTCATCCTAAACTTCGCAATTAATTTTTAGGAACACAATAAGAAATGAGAAAAATGCTCATATGTAAATTTCTAAAACCCAAGACAGAAGCAGAAACCAATGAGAGCCCACATGGATTCAATATTTACATTGCACACAAGCAAACTCACTCTATTAGAAATCACCAGCCAGTTAGAAATCACTCTATAAATATGACAATTTTTTGTAAACAGGCATGCAGAATGTTGTGTTTAATCTGAACAACTAAATGATGGATTCATATTGGAAAAATTCCTTCTTAGCTCAGTTAGATCTACACTGTCGGAATTCATACCCTGTGAATCATCAAGCTCAATAATTAAAGAAAAAAAATTCAAAATATTAATTAGAGTATATACATGTTTTGACAATTTAAAAAAAAATATATATGTAAAAACATTATATGTACCTCACACTGCACACTATGGAGTAATCTTCCATTGACTTGAATAGAAAAGCAGCTAACAACATCAAGTCCATGTTTCATCAGTTGTTCCAGAAATTTAGAAAGTGGGGCACCTTCCTCTATAAAGCCAGTACTAGTACTGATTTCAATTCCCACAGTTCTATTATTCTTGTGGATAGTGAAACTACAAGAAACATGGCTTTTATTTTTAAGGCTAGGATTAGAGAACTTTTTCAGTTCATCCTTTTTGTAACTTAGTTCTTTCATATTCTTCTTCAAGTGATTTATGTAATTCACTGCCTCATTCATTTGATCAGATAAAGAACGTTTTCCCTGTTAGAGAAACAATAAATAACCCTAAAGTTATAATAGAAGATAACCTAGAAAACATTAATTAATGATTAAAATAGATATGATATATTTCACACCTTGATGAAGTGAAGAGGGAGAAGGGATCTAAGGGAAGTATGAAGGGTAGCCATTTCTTGTCTCCTTTGCTTCTCAATCTCCCTATGAACCATTTTCTTCTTATCTTCAATAGAATTACGATTACTACCATGATTTGTACGATCTATATAAAATAATTTGTTTGGTGGCCGGTTAGTATTCATTTTATTAAGAGAAAAATCAATTACAAGAGAATCACAATCATCAAGAATCAGATCTTCCGAGATTTTGTGATGTTGGTGGTGGTTGAGACTATTAGATAAGGGTTTCGCCAGTTCATTGCATCGTTGTAAAGGAAACATGTTTGGTTTGGTCAGCTCAAAGACTTTCCTAATTATTGGTGGCTAAGGAATCATATATATGTTGGATTGTTTTGGGGAAGATATGTCAAATAAAGGGGATAGTGAGGGCCTTAATTAATATAAATTTATAATAAAAAGCAAATATTCCTCCCATTCACATTGTTTGACCTCTAATTATTCACATCCATTGATTTAAAATCGAACGATTTAAATTACACATTGATTTCTTCGCAGTTAAGCGATCTCATCTATTATTTATAACTCGATGGTTATCGATGGTTCTAACTGCGTCACGCAGTTAGTGCACCAAATCCAAGTCATTCAATTTGAACTTAAAATTTATCTCATGTAAATATACTATAAGTTTAATTTTGATACTATATCAGGTAAAAAGTTGTACACTGTATACTGAGATGGATAAAAAAGTCAGCATCAAAGTGGAGACAGTTTTGATGTCTTGAGACTTTTAGATCTCAACCAGGGGAAGCTACCCCGATTTTTTTTTATTTTGTTTTAATAAGTAGATATGTTTTATGTTTTGCCACCGCAATAATATTTATTTAGCTACCCCAAATAAATATATTTGTCAAAAATTGATAGAAACATGAAAGTTAAAAGAATATCACATAATTGATAAATTTATTTAGTGTTATCTTGGCACTTTTAGTCTCTTCGGTAACTATAAAATAGTTTTGTTAGCAATGAGTTTCTTACAAATGACATTCCTAAATAAATTTGACACTTTGAAACATCGTTGAACCCTAACATTTCTAAGTAGTTATTGTAATTTTTTGTTTATTTAGTGTTGTTTTAATTTACATTTATATAAGCAGAATTATATTATTAATTTTTCTTCAAAGTTAATTTAATATATTAATTTTTAAAAAGTAATTTTTTTCTTATTTATTTGGCCCCCTCGTAAATTTATTGCTAGCTTCGCCGCTGATCTCAACAGATCCGAAACATGAGAATCGAAGTGTACAAAACACCAAACTCATACGGTTTCAATCAGATGCGTAAGAACCCAAATCATGAGATGAGTTTAATACGTTAGTAACCTCATACCCTTAAAGATTAACAAAACTTAATGAAGGAGACCGCGATTCAAATATATATACACTATATTTTATTTCAATTTTATAATATTTATATTATCTAAACTTATCTTAGTTTTAGTGTCATAATTCAAGTTCTTCATTTTAAAAATTTTGATTTTTAAATATTGTTTTGATAACGGTTAATATCTAAAATATATATATATAACTAAAATTGATAATTAGTTTTAGAGTTTTCTATAATGATGACGTAAATTTAAATTTAAAAATGGGGTTTCTAAGTGTAAATTTGTATAGAAAAAATATTCGACCAAGATTAATAGTTAGGAGTAGACTTTTTTCCTCATCTAAAAAGTGGAATGCACTAGGCCATTGCAATGATTTCAACAACAAAAACTAATTGTAGTAGTAGACTCACTCTTCAAAAAAAAATTGTTGTAGTAGACTCTCCCCCTCAAAAAATTAATTAATATCGTGTGGACACTTTACTATTTTAAAAAATAAATAATAATAATAATAATATTATTATTATAACTTTTCACTAATTTTATCATTTTAGAAAATTGGTAAAAGTCTATTTTTGGGTCTTTTTAAGTGGTTCATACTAGACAACTTGTAAAATATAACCAAAAATAGGTAAAATGAAGAAATAGAAAATAAATTACGGATTATTTTTTTCCAGGGGAAATTACGGATTAAATTTGTGTTTTTGATCGATTGGGTTCTTTTTGAGTGAATGTAGTTCATTAACTTTTCATTTTTTTTTTCAAAAAAAGCTTTTCATTTTTTTTTACGGGTACTTTTCATTTGTTACAATAAAGTTCCTCATTTACTTGATTTTTTTTTTAAGAAGCTAAAATAAAATATATTAACTTAACTTCCTAACCAATCCAGTATCAGTATCAGGAGTGTCAAGAAAGACCAAAAGGAAGAGAAAACAGTTACACCAATGGTCCTAATAGTTTAAAAGAAACACAACGTAACAACAAACACAAAACAAAATGATAAATTCACAAAAACTTCGAAGCGTTGTGTTGTTGTTAGTGCTCTAGAGCCCAGTTCCAAAGACACATCGCTTCAGAAAGAAGAACCTGGCGCCTAGCGCCCACTTCTAGGGACCTGGCGTGTCCTAGACTACACAAAAACTCCAAAGGATTCTAAAATAGTAAGTATTCATCCACTAAAACATAACTTCCGAACACAAGAGTTAAGCCATCACATATGATAGTTAAAAGCAAAATTAGAATGATTCATCTTCAACCACCATAAAGATTGAAGCTTAATTTTCTTAAGATGGTGAATAAAAACCTCCTTTTGTTGAAAAACCCGTGCATTTTTTTCGTGCCAAACAACCTTAACACAAGATAGCCAAATCAAATGAAAGGACAAAACAAATGTTTTTGGAGAAGCCACCCAAGAATCCAAATTGAAGTAGATGATTTGTGACATGAGTTGGCTAAACTGTAACAAATCCCAGCCAATTATATATTTGAAATCAAGTTTTGCCGAAAAATTCACAAGACAAGAATAGATGATCACCGTCCTCCTAAAAGCCACAACTACCTATGCAAAATTGAGTGTTTGGTTGAAGTACCCTTATATGTTGTTTGTCTACGATTACGTAGCAAACGCCAAGCGAAAATGTCGACTTTTAAAGGAACTTCTTTATGTTAAATGGTATTTGTGTGATCAACATAGTTTGTTTGATCCAATGAAAGCATAAAGTTATAAAACTAGAAACACCGTATTTTTTTAATACATGAAGTTGTCAAATCTACCTGTCACCCACGTCAGCCTGCAAAACAATAAAATGTAATAATTTACGGCACTCCCTCGCTTGTTCTTCCTCCAAAGCCAACAACATGTTCCACCATTCACTACTAAAAAAACAAAAATTAGTGAGGGATATTTAGTGAGGGAAAACGTGAAATCCCTCTCTAATTCCGTCACTAAATTTTGCGACCAAGGAATTTGTAAGGAATTACATTTTTTCCGTCACTAATTTCCCTCGCTAATTTTGCTTTTTCTAGTAGTGATTTTCAAGCCTCACCACCCTCCCCCACTCTAAAGAGAACATGCCCGACACAGTCACCATTTTGTTTTCAACAAGCTAAAAAAGACAACTAAATATATGTATAAAATAGAAAATGTCATTTACTTTTTATTTATTTAAAACTCCTTAGAATTTCGGGATGCATTTAATATGGATCTAATTAAAAAAAATATAGGTGAACTCTTAATTTTTTTTTTTGAATAAATTACAATAAAATTTTACCTACCCATGTGAAGAAAAATACATATCTTCCCCTTTTTTATTATAAAATACATTTGAACCCCTTTTTGCGTCCAGAAGTTTCCATATTACAATCAGTTAAATTAAAATTCTCGGAAATTAAATTGATTTTTTTTTAAAGATGGAAATCAAATTGGTTGAATTGTTTTTTTGTTGAATAAAATATTGATTGAACTGTTTTTTTTAAAAAGAATTGATTGAACTGTTGTAAACATTTTTTTTTTATACTCATCTCCAAATAGTAGGAATAGTGTTTATTTTTTCCTCTTTCCAACTACACAATAATTAGGATCCCCTTTCAAATATATATCGTGCAATCAAGTAAGGATCTAGTATAGACAAAGATCTGATTTGGGGAGATTAAAAATCTTTTAAGGGGATTAATCCTGCCAGGAAAATGGCCGAAGATCTGAATCAGCATAAAATATTAACTACATCGGACATTAATAAGAAAAAGATGATTCGTAGGGAAGTTGAAAAGCAAAGGAGGATGCAAATGTCTATTCTATGTTCATCACTCCGTTCTTCACTTCCTTTTGAGCTCATCAAGGTCTTTAATTAATTGTATTTTTTATTTTATTTATCAACATGATGTTAATTGTATTTTTTTTATTTTTTCCTCTTATTATTTATCAACATGATGTTTATTATATTATATTGTAGTTTACATAACATATTTTCTTTTAGGGTAAGCGTTCAGTATCAGATCACATAGGTGAGGCTGCAAATTATGTCCAAATTTTGAAGCAGAAAATTAGTGAACTTGAAATAAAGAGAGATAAGATGAAAGAAATGGTTAGTTCATCAAGTAGGGTTGAAACTGGAAATGAATTATCAGCAGATCCTTCAAGTGTAGTGAAGTGTGTCAAGATTGATCTAATTCCAGCTGGGGTGGAAATTGTTATATGTAGTGGTTTCGAGGATTGTAGTTCACGTTTATCAGATTTAATGAAAATAATACTTCAAGAAGGATGTGATGTTGTTCATTGTGTTACCAACCAAGTAAATGGCAAGATATTTCATACTATTAAATCTGAGGTACCTAGCTAATTAATATTAAGCTACTTATTTTTATTGTCTACTAATTTATAGTACGATCTAGCTAGAGTCTAGGGTATTTCAGAGTTTTGACAATTTTAGTTATTGAATTTGCACAAGTTTAATTAATAAGCATATATATATGAAATATTGTTGTTGAGTGTATAGGTGGAAGACTTGACACGCCTTAATCTTGCTCGGCTGCAAAATAAACTGGACCATGCAATTTTATTGCCAAGGTAATCATCTATATGTTATGAGGAGAGGATCTCTAGTACAATCATATATATGATCAGTATTCTCAGCTTTCTTTTGTTAATTAACTTGTACCTGGTAACGTCTTGGTGGCAAAAAATTTCTTATTGAAGTCAATGTGTGACTATGATTAAGATTCTCAATTTGACTTGATTGATTTGAATGTAATTGTTACTATTGATGTTTAGTTTTTTATTGCATGCCTTAATCTGATGCATCACGAAGGTAAAGACTAAAGACCATTAGATTTACATGCAACATACTTATTTCTCTTGACTAGTAACTCATCCACAACTTGGCCTCACCGATCTGTGTTATATGACATTAAATTGTTTTAATTTGCATGTATTCGATGTTGCTTAAAAATAAAGAGAAAGAGAAGAAATCTTCATGAACATAACTCAATTGGTAACAAAAATACATTGTTATATGCAGGGGTCGGGGTTCGAACCCCAAACACCTAACTTAAAGTGAATTATAATCATTAGGCTACTTGAACAAAAAAAAATTGCATTTATATCTAAGTAGATTTGAATTAAGTTGAGATAGCAAAGCCACTCTCTCACCACTAATCTGACATCCAATGTTGTCAAACTCGAGAGTAAGATAAAATCAAGATTTTACAAATTTTATCAAAGTTTACTTGAGCTCATAAGAGTTTTTCAAAAATAAATTTTACATGCAAGTTAACTCGAGAATTTGATAGCCTTGCTGGCATCTTTTGGGAAAAATAAATGTTCTCACCTCAAGTCCTTGTGAGAAAATTATCCAAGGAGATGAAGGGTTGGAAAAGATCGATCCATTATATATACTTGATCCATTATTTATGGGACAAAGGGGTGTGAACCTAATGGTCTTCTTAGTAGTTTCTCTCCTCTTTGATGTTAATAGTAAAAAACCATTGCTTAATAGTTTGGATATAGCTAGGGAGTGATAAGAAGATTTGGTGATTTGGAGGAAGCATGTTCGAGAAATTATTGTTTAAAAATCTCAAAACTAATATAATTTTTTCAAAATTTATTATATTGAAAAATTCATCGATCCAAAGTAAACATTCAAGATTACAATTGCACTTTTGTATCTCATGTAGTGATTGATTATGAAGAAGGTGGAGGAGGTTAGACCTACACCTACAGGGACGTGTTGGGTCTCTATAATCTTTATTATTCAAGATTGTTATAGCATCTACAATGGAGACCCTCAATCTTGAGGTCTTAAACGAGTTCAACATGGACACATAATTTCTTTTATAATTTTTTAATGATAGTACTTAATAGGTACTCAAACACTCCAATAGAGGACTTCTAACAAAATGTTTGTTCCACCAATAACACTTTATCATGTACATTTCAATAAAAACAACTCAACAATGATTATTTTATTAAAAAGTGGTGTGGAGTCCACTTAAGAATGAGAGTCTTAAGTAAGACCTTGGGTCTAAAGAGACCCCAAAAAAAATTCACCAATACCGGGTCTTAAATGGTGAATATTGTTTGTTTTAAATTATACATGTTTGATCTAATTCATTTTAGGGAAATGTTAACCAGTGCCTCCGGGACACTTGTTGAGGGAGTAAATATAGTAAGTTTTGCATTGAAAGATGTGTAATCAATGCATTGAAAGCCTAAAAAGTGTCTTTTTTTACTTGTAATTTTTTCTTTTGGCTACCTTGAACAGTGTCCCGGAGGCACTGGTTAACATGACCCTTTATTTTATACCGCTTTCTGCTTCTCCCCTCACATCGGAGGAATTTGAAAGAAATGAAAGGTAAATCTATATCTATATACTATATATAAAGAAAACAACTCTTTCTAACTCTTTTGGGTTGACTTTTTCTCTTTCCAATAATACCCTTAATTTTCAATACAAATGACACATGTAACAAATAGATAAGAATAAATTTAAATATTAAAAAAATGTAACAAACACGATATGAATATACATATATCTGATTTTTTTTTTTCCTTTGTCATTTACAAAGTTTAACAAATTATATGAGTATATTTATACTTACTTTTTCTTTATCCCAATTATACCCTTAAATAATTTTTTCTATAATAAAGATTGTTGTTGCTGTTATTATTAAGAAAATAATTTATATTATATTTTTTTTGTTATATTGTTGATGTCATTGAAATAGATAAACATGGTTAGTTTGATTTGTTATAACTTGAAAGCAACAAACATTTATATTTTTAGTTTTAATCAAAATCAAAATTTCATAAAAAACAATATTATTCATAATTTTCAAACGTTAACGCAATTAAAATGACATGTTTGAAACTTTTGAAACTTAAAGGACTAACTTGAGAATTCTGTCAAACTAAAAAGATCTATTTCAAACTTTTTAAACTTAAAGGACTAACTTGAGAATTCTATCAAACTAAAAGGACTAAACATAGTATTTGACCTAATTTTAATTATGATGACAAAATTATCTCTAATTTTTCTTAATTTTCGGACAATCAAATTTGTGGCATTCACGTTAGTTTGTGGACATGTCTGATAAAAAAAAAATCATGTTGCATACTTTCTCATCATTTTCTCTGTGTATATGTGTTACATGCAAAAACAAACTCCTTGAAAAAGATTGTGTTTTTTTAGTGCTAACTTGAATTTTGTATTATTTTTTAGGAAGAGAATGACTTTTAATTCCTAAACCAAGGAAAAACTATTCAATTTGAATATTAATTTCTTTTATTGAAAAAAGTAAAAGTAAAAGAAATAGAGAAATTTAGGTGATGTTGACTTGAAATTTTGAGATGTTCTTCTTTTAATATTTTAGGTTCGATTTTTTCAGTGTCAATTTCGATAGATTAGTCCATATAAATTTTTGTTCTTGTTTTAAATGGGACTTCTGCAAGTAAGCAGTGAGATTAGACTCCTCTAAATAGTCGATCCTTAAACCGAATACTTAGTTTTTAAAAAAATAAAAAATAGAGCAATTCCTAAAACAAAAATATCAATGAAATATAACATTGATATGACGGCCAGGTATGATGGATTAAAAAAATAAGAGAAAGATTACAGAATCCACAAGCACATATAATAGTCAAATGGGATATTTGAAGCCCTAACAACCAACCAAATGTTCTTCCATGTACTTGTTTTTCTTCTAACAAAAATTTCATGGGACACGATGATGTCTAAATCTAAAGCAAATAAAATCTTAAGACTCGAAAACATTTGCAGAAAAAGTTTACATTTACATCTTTTTAATAATACTAGCTTCAGTTCAAAACCCTATCGGTTTATCACTAAACTGAACCGAGTTTTTTTTTCCTTTCCTTACAACCATTTTCTTGTTCCGTGTATATTTGTGAGCCCTAAGCACATAAAATAAACCCTTTACAAACTAACATCAATTTATAACCCTTAACGTGTAAAAAAGATGAGATTTTGCAACTTTTTTACACGTCCGTATTTTAAAATCTAGACATATCAGAAATCTGTGAAAAGTGTGGGATAAAAAAAGAAACAATATATTTTCAGATTTAGCCTACGATTTATTCACTTTCAATTCAAACGGTCAAAGTTGGGCCAAAAGTCACTCTGGTTTGACTTTTATTCTTCTAGCAAATTCTTCAAAAAAAAAAATTCTTCTAGCAAATATATTTTGTATAAAGTGATAAAAAAAAAATATTTTGAAATGGAAAATAAAATTCTTTACTTTTTTTAATAAAATATATGTGATCAGCTTTGTATGAAGTGATAAAAAAAAAGGGGATGGATTAAGAGAATTAAACCTATCTTTTAATCATGTCCACCGGAAGTTACCTATTTTTTGTGATTTTTTTAGTACTTCGTCATAAGAATTCTGCTCTTCTCCCATCAAAAATTGTTCGCTCCCAACCAAACTTCAAAAAATAACAATGCGTGAGTTAACTCAGGCTGGTTATAAATCTTGCGTGAATTAACCCACATAAGTTATAAACCTTGCGTAAGTTAACTCACGTAGGTTCACGCATGGATATTTTTGAAAGCTTGGTTGAGAGCGAGCAATTTTTAATGGGAGAAGAGCAGAATTCTCGTCATAAAATGGGATCGATTAAGAATATTAACCCACCTTCTCAGCATGGGTCGCACCCCATTTAGACCGTTGACGGTAGTTTAACCTACTTACTTTCTCTATATTTGAAAATTACTCTTTAGACCTCCACGGTTTGCTTTCAGACATTTTAAATTGACAAAACTACCCCTAATAAACAACAAAGTTAACCCATTCGTTGTTGAACCGCAGTTAATTATGGTTCCAATCAGGGGGTCTAATAGATTAAGAGGCCTAAAGCAAAAAAAATAATGTCTTTAAAAATATTTTTTTAAAACAAAATATTTATATAAAATCAATTTTGTGGAAACCAAAATTTGAACTCATGACCAAAAGTAATTGAGGTCTTTTTGGTAATCAGTTAAGCTATGCAAATGTCAGTAATTTATTTGATGTATAATATACTTATAAACAAATTAATTTTTTAGAGGCCTTTTTTTTTTCCATCCAAAACTCTTGTTTGGCCCTTAGGCCGGCCCTGATTCCAATGACAGTTAACTTCCATTCTAAATCATGTTGGCTAATATGATTTTGTTGATGAAAATGCCAATAAGCTGTGTTGCTAACATAGAGAGTTCCTCAAATTTCCTCACATGCATAATTATCGCTTTTTTTTCTTCTCATGTTACATTATTTTGATGTCCAGTCCATCATAAGTGGAGTGAGTTGGGCAAGCTAAGAAATAAGAATGATCGGAGGTATTAAACTGTGTTGGATTTGGTTTGTGTATTCGGGACAATTCCGGGAATTTCTTAAGGGCTAAGATGTTGTGGTTGAATCATGTGTGTTCGTCGGATGTTGGTGAAGTATTGGGATTTTCCTATGCTATTCAATGGGTGCATGAACTACAATTTATAAATGTGGATTTTGAATTTGATGCAAAGAAAGTTGTAGATTATTTCAATGAAGGTAGCAATGCTATATCTGATTTTGGAGCAATTATAGATAAATGTAGGAGAAGTTGTAATAACTCTCATTTTAAAAACTCCAAGGTGGAGTTTAGCTCAAAACAAGGGAGTGCGGTCGTTCATACTCTTGCTCGAGAGACCAATTTTTTAACTATTCCATGTGTGTTTTAATGATGTACCTCTTTGTATCTCGACATTGATTTTTAATGATAGCTATAAGTTGTTTTTCCTAAAAAAAATAAAAAATAAGAATGAATAACGTGACTAATTATGAGGATTTTAAATTATTAGTGTATTGTTGAGTATATTAAATTGAGGGCAGTATGTCCTCGTGAGCTTAACTCAGTTGGCAGGGACGATGCATAATATATGCAAGGTCCAGGGTTCAAACCCCGGCCACCACTAAAAAAATTGAGGGTAGTATTAAGAACTCGTTTGCTCCGGATTAATATAAAAATGACTTTGATATCGGATTATTTAGAGATTTTATAAAAAATTCAGAATCTATTTTGTGTTTGTTTACCATAACAAAAATTATTTTTTTTAAAATAAAAAAAAATAGTTTGTCTAAATACAACTACAACCGTACAAAAGGAAGTTTTTTTTATTACATAATCAGTTCAATCTTTTGACCCTTATTTTCTCTCTCCTCTAAATAAAATATACTTTTTGAGAAGCCACTCTTATCAACTTAACATTTGATGTTGTTTTTAGATTTTTTGTTATATTCATATTTTTTTAAAAGTTGTATCAAACAGATGCAATACTCTTAACAGTGATTATTTTTTTATAAAAAAAATTGTGATTTTTTTTCTTAAAAAAACTACAACAAACTCACTCTAAATTAAGGGTGAAGTAATATTTCAAATATGCATTTTCATATTAGCAACCTAATTCATAACGCATTGAATTCAGAACGACAATTAACTATTGTTAAAAGTATTTTCGTCAATTTAGGATGTCAGAGAGCAAACTGTGGGTGCTTAAAGAACAATTTTCCTATATTTACCTTTTGTGATTTGTAAGATGATATTTTTATTTTTAAAATATATTCATTAAAAAAATGTTTTTTTATATATATCAAAATATTGTAAAATAGTTTTTAGCAACCTTATCATAGTTTTATATTAATTAGGCCAAAAGCCCTCATTGGACCCCTATTTTGATAGAACTTGTCCCAAAAGCATAATCACCGATGGTGATTCTTTTTAACTCCATAACATAAATCTATTGTATCAATATAATTAGGTGATAACTACATTACTCGTCAATAAAAAGTAGATAAAAATTACCCATATAAGTTGATATAAATCAAAACCATTTATTGACTTTTACTATTTATGTTTCTATTTTTAAAGAAACTTTTACTATTTATGTTATAGACAATGGAAGACAAATGAATAGTTTTGATTGATGTCAACACACATTTAGTAACCTCTATCAACTTTTGTTGATGGATAAGTAAATAAGAATTTGTCCTATAATTGTAGTATATGAGCTAGCCACAGCTAATTAGAAGCCGAGCGTTATTAGCATCCAAGTTTTTAGGTTGTACTGACACAACTTATCGATGGTCAATTTTAAGCTGTACTATCATGAAATTAAAAGAATAATTGTTAATTATTGTGTCACCATCTAGAGATTAAATTTTAAAAACTAAAGAGTATTTTATCTAAATGGAATATTATATAAATGTGTGACATTTCCAATGGAATATGTTGCTTGACAAAAGCTTGCAAACACTAGTATATACCCTTGAGAGTTATATAATACTCAATGAATTGGCCTGTGTCTCTACTATTAAGGCAATTGAGACATATAATACTCATTGAATTTGCTTGCGTCTCTACTATTAACCTATTAGAGTCCTTGACTTTCAAGGCAGCCCTTTGTCCTCTTCGTAAGTCATTTTCTTATTTCTTGTTGTTTCTTTGCATTTGCCGATATATTTTTGCTTCTTTCTTGTAAATCTAATTTTCCCATTCCAACTCTTACACTCACCTCCAAAAATTCTTAATATTATTCATCTATTTTCCAATAGGAAATTTAGATTCTAAATACCATCCAAGTTAGAGATTCTATCACAAAAGAAATATGCCCTTGAAATGTTTATGTTGTTTTCTCTCTAATGAAGAGCAAAGCCATAAACGGTATGCATTCATGCAAACGAATCCATTTTATGTCCACACATTTTATGTTGTTCTAGCTCTTGATATTAGATAATCATCTAATAAATATTTGATTTTTGTTATGTTTGTTTTATCTTCAATTTTTATAGGAATGTTGATGACAAGAAAAATATTAGGGACTATCCATGGGAAAGATACACCTTGAAAGAGTTGCTTCGTGCAACAAACAACTTTCATCAAGATAACAAGATTGGAGAAGGTGGATTTGGAAGTGTATATTGGGGTCAGACAAGTAAAGGCGTCGAGGTAATAAAATTTTATCCCGTTAAATTTTGATTTTTTTTTAAACAAATATTAGTAAGTTAGTAGTTGTATGTATTAGTTTTCGAGATCAAATTCAAGACCTCGCGCTTAATTTTTTTTATGTCCCTAAACTCACTAACTGAGCTACCTACGTGGTACAATTTAGAGTTTCTTTAGTTGATCATAAACTATAAGGTATGAGATATTTTGTGACACTTATGATGCACAAAATGGCTAATGAATGGAACATATGTATGTAGATTGCTGTGAAGCGGTTGAAGACAATGACTGCAAAAGCAGAGATGGAATTTGCAGTTGAAGTGGAAGTACTAGGAAGGGTGAGGCATAAGAATTTGTTAGGATTGAGGGGGTTCTATGCAGGAGGAGATGAAAGGTTAATTGTGTATGATTACATGCCTAATCATAGCTTGCTCACTCATTTACATGGTCAACTTGCTTCAGATTGTTTACTTGATTGGCCTAGAAGAATGAGCATAACAGTTGGTGCAGCTGAAGGTTTAGCGTGAGTTTACCTTAATTTCACTTCTCTACTTTTTCAATCTATCCTACAAACAATACAAGAAATCAAATTAACTTTGTCTTTGATGCTTACCTCAGTTACCTGCTATATGTTTTAACATAACTTGATGATTAATGTCCTGTTTGAATAAACAATTTAATTAAACATATATAACATAAACCCACTTGGGTTGGTCTCATGGTATTAGCTTGGGATCTGGGAGTGTGTTCCCCTTCAAGGTTTCAGGTTCAATTCTCTCCGGTACCAATTTGAGTGTGTTAATTCAATTCATTTAAGCATGTACCTTATCATATTTTTTTCTATTTGAAATAGTCTATTCATATTTCTTTTATAGAATTATATGTTTTTCAAAACAAGTTGAACTTTAATCTGCCGTCTATGATGAATATTTTTTTTTTATTAAGGTACTTGCACCATGAGGCAAATCCTCACATAATTCATAGAGACATAAAGGCAAGCAATGTTCTATTAGACACAGAATTTCAAGCCAAGGTAGCTGATTTTGGTTTTGCAAAGCTAATACCAGCAGGTGTAAGCCATCTTACAACAAGGGTTAAAGGCACACTTGGTTATTTGGCACCAGAATATGCTATGTGGGGTAAGGTTTCTGAGAGTTGTGATGTTTATAGCTTTGGAATTTTGCTTTTGGAGATTATAAGTGCCAAGAAACCAATTGAAAAACTACCTGGTGGAATAAAAAGGGACATTGTTCAATGGGTCACACCATATGTACAAAAGGGTGTTTTTAAACATATTGCTGATCCAAAATTGAAAGGGAATTTTGATTTAGAGCAATTGAAATCTGTGATTATGATAGCTGTGAGGTGCACTGATAGTAGTCCTGATAAAAGGCCTAGCATGATAGAGGTGGTGGAATGGCTTAAGGATGGTGTTTCAGAGAGAAAAAGAGAGATTCCAAATTTGAGTAACAATAAGGGACATGATGAAGAAAATGATGAAAACTATGAAGAGTTTGTAACAATGCAGTCCAACAATTTGAAAATACTAAGTGACAATGATAGGCGCAAAATGAGATGATATTTTAGTGTCTGCTTGTTGAAATTTAAAATACATCTCTATGTTTGAGAAAAACTAAGATAAAAATTTAGTATATTTGTAGGTATCTTGTTGGCCTTGATCATCTTTATTATATTTAATTAAATTTCTAGTTGTTTGTATGGCCGTATGAGACTATGACTCATACCAAATGTCAAGGTTATATAATTCATTTCTAAAGACAATATTATGTTAAATGTAGTGCAGTAGTGCACGGATTGCACAACAACACTATCATATTTGTTTGTTCGTTTTTTTATTGCGTTAACAAGTATATATTAAGTATTAACAATGTTTTTTTTTTTTATAATTTTGGTTTCCATTTAACTTAATATATATCTCATTTACAACGCATTTACTAATTCCCTCAACAAAAAAAACGCATTTACTAACAACGTAATATGATTTGTGGTATATGTTGATATGCAGTGACTTATACAAATAAACACTTGAAATTTTTTTATCTCTACAAAAAAAAAATTAAGAAAAAACAAAACCCCAATTATTTTATTTTTAAGAACACATACATTAAAATTTAAAACTTTATTTTATTAGAATAAATCCAAATATATGTCAAATGTCTCTAGTCTTTCATAATATAATACTTACTTTCTTCCTTCAAAATGAGAACTACCTTGCTCAATAATAAGCACGCGCAATTAATTCATATATGCAAAATACAAATACAAATCCGTGGAATTACTAGCACCTCAATTCTTTCTAATATCTCCTTCATTTCCTTCTAACATGTAATGGGGAAGGTGTGAAAATGATAAACTCTCATTTCTCATAGATGATTCAACATGTACAAACAGTATATATAGGCTTACATACCACCTAATGACATGCTAATCTCAGTTATTAACAACCTAAACTCAATTACTTGTGAATCAAGTAATCTTACTAACTATTTCTACTTCCTTATCTTTATTCTCTAATAGTCCCCCACAAGCTGGGACATGGTAAATGTCAAGCATTCCCAGCTTGGATAAGAGTACATGAAAGGGTTGAGGGAGGAGTGGCTTAGTGAAGAGTTGATCTTTGATGAGTCAATAATTAGTGTTTTTAATATAATATTTGAGTCCATTTTATTTATATTTGATTTCGTTTTATTTAATATTGTTTCCTTTTTAGAACTATTTTACTTCAATTGCAAGTTATTTAATTTCAGGAACAAATAATTGAAAGATTCAGTCTTGGAGCAAAAGAAAGGGGTTTGGAGCTGATTTGGGACGAAAATACGAAGATTCGGTACAAAAATATGACGTCCCCCCAAGTCAGAAGCTTGGCACGGCCCGTGCCACCAGAAACACGGCCATGCCAGCTCACAGGATTGTCTTTTGTTGCTTCTGCTTCAAAGACAAGCTACCTATTAGTTTATTTCTGACCTAAAAGCCCGTGGTTTCTTGTGGAACATTCTAGTGATGTATTTCTTAGGGCTTAAGTCGTTGTAAACTATAAATAGAGTAGCTAGCTATCACAACAATTCATCTTTGTTCTGGGAATTCAATAGTGACAATTGTCTTTCTTAATAAAAGTTCTTCTTTTATTTTCTTGTTATTTTATTTATGTTCTTCTTCTTCTCTTCTATGTCTAAGATGAACATGAGTGAGTAGACTCTTCTTGTCTTGGGATTGTTGGATGAGTCTAATGACCTAATCCTAATCAAACCAAGCCTCGAACCCTAATTTTATATAAATCTACTTTCTAATCTAATTTCACCGTTTTTATAATGAATTAACAAATACCAAACTCATAAAGCGACAGCGGAGGGTTAGTATTTGTTAATTCATCATCACAAATATCAAAGCGAAGCATCGAAAGAAGAAGTTTTGATATTGGAGCAAGTGAAATTAGACAAGGATTGTGAAACATGAGAATAGTCTAGCAAACCTTGAGACAAATAAAGTTTCGTTCTTCAAGGATTCTAATAGCAATCAACCATGAGAATAGGCGTGGTTGCTAGAGGAACACACTCAATGATTTCGAGAGAAACTTTGATACGCTTAAGAGAAACTTGTCTTTAGAAAGTAGGTCCAATATAAAGTTTAGGTTTAGGGTTTGGTTTGTGAAGGGTTTGTCACCAAGATGAACCAATAATCTCAAGGCGCTTTTTATTATTCTCTTTAAACTGTTAAAAATCCAATCTTTACAACTGAACATTCTTTTAATCATCAACAAAAGTTAATTGAATTGAACAACTCCCTGTTGAAACGATACTCTCTTTTTACTACTTCGGTAGAACCGTGCACTTGCGATTTTACTACATCAAGTTTTTGGCGCCGCTGCCGGGGAGTTGACTAATTCGATTAATTTTTTTTTAGTGGTTAGAATTTTTCTTTTTCTTTTTCTTCTTTCTTTCTTTTACCGTTTAACTTCTTGGGTTCTTGCTCTTTTATGCGTAGAAGCAAAAGTCTTGGTGAATTTGTTCCCGAGATCGAAAGGTTCTTACATAAAAGAAAAGGAGAAGCACGAAATAATATCGCTATGGTTGAACGCACTCTTAAGGAGTATGCGACACCATCTACGGATGAGCCAGAGACTATTATTGTGCACCCAACGGTTGAGGGTAATAACTTTGAAATTAAGCATGCACTACTTAACTTGGTGCAGCAAAATCAGTTTTCTGGATCACCCATTGAGGATCCAAATCTGCATATCTCAACGTTCTTAAGACTCAGTGGAACCTTGAAAGCGAACCAAGAAGCCGTAAGGCTGCACCTCTTTCCTTTCTCCTAAAGGGATAGAGCTAGTGCCTGGTTCCATTCATTGGAAGTTGGTTCCATCACTTCATGGGATCAAATGAGGCAATTATTCCTTGCCCGATTCTTTCCCCCTTCTAAAACTGCTAAACTAAGAGACCAAATCACACGGTTCAATCAAAGATGAGGAATCTCTTTATGATGCGTAGGAGCGTTTCAAAGAAATGCTTAGACTTTGTCCCCACCATGGTTTAGAGAAGTGGCTTATAGTCCACACTTTTTATAATGGCTTATCATATACCACAAAAATGACTGCTGATGCAGCTGCAAGTGAAGCTTTGATGAACAAGAACTATACGGAGGCATACGCTTTGATTGTGGACATGGCCCAGAATCACTACCAATGGACTAATGAGAGAGCCATCACTGCTTCTTCACCCTCTAAAAAAGAGGCAGGTATGTATGAAGTCTCTACCCTTGATCACCTTGCTGCTAAGGTTGACGCGCTCACCTAAAAAATTGAAAAAATGAATGTTAGTGCTGTCACACCTGCTCCTGTATCTCTTCCTTGTGAAATTTGTGGTGTTTTTGGCCATATTGGTGTTGACTGTCAGCAAGGTAGTGCTATTGAAGGTGTTGAGCAAATGAATTATGCTTAATACAACCAAGGAATGAGGAAAACCCAAAACTTTTATAAAAACCCTCAAAATTTCTATGGACAAATGGCACCACCTGGCTATGCAAGCAACCAGAGAGTCCCTCAGAAATCTAGTTTGAAAATTTTAAGGGAAAACTATGTCATGAACCAATCTAAACAGCTTCAAGAGCTCAAAAACTAAACCGGATTTCTGAACGATTCTCTTTTCAAACTCAATTCTAAAGTAGACTCTATTGCTACTCATACTAAAATGCTTGAAACTCAAATCTCCCAAGTGGCTACTTATACTCAAACACCGGGAGTCTTTCCTGGTCAAACTGAAGCCAACCCCAAAACCTATGTTAATGCTATTTCTTTTGGGGGTAGTAAATTAGAAGATACCATTGCTAAGGCTAAAAGCATTGAGGGAGATAGTGTTAAGCTTCTAGGTGAGAAAGTCGTAATAGAGGGTGAGAAACCGCTTGATAAAACCAAAGTTCCTTTCCTATTGAGGCTTGCTAAGCCTAACTTGGAGGCACAATGTAATAAGTTTGTTGATATGCTTAAGAAGATTTTCATTAATATTGTCTAACTTGACATCTTTTTTCCCTTTTCTTTCAATCTAAATAAGTGGTTTTTTCACATATATCAAGTTTTTTCTTTTGTGTTTTTTTTTTGTGTGATTTCATCGTCTAAGTGCGGCGTTGTGTTGTTCGTCGTCTTGTGCGACGTTTGATTTTGCGTCTTGTCGCGGTGTTTGTTTATTTCCTATTGAAAGATCGGCATCATTCAATTACAAATTCAACCAATTATTTGGGCGTCAACGTTGAAGATCCGGAAGCATGTGAATTTTGGTGACTTAGGTTTTATCATATTATTTGTAGGCATTTTGCCGTTTTATGCTATTAACTTGGGTGTTGTGAGTTTGTTCGCAGATTCACCCTTTTCGTTTTTAGCAATGTTTGTATCTGATATAATCTATCGATTTGAATGAATGAATATCGTTTTATTTTTGTCAAAAACTGTTTAACAAATTAGGCATCTAATAATGTAATAAGAAATATTAATATAGCTTGCCGTTGTGTAAGGAAAAAAACTTGTCTCGCATGTTTGTCAAGTTAATGGCATATTTGCCTCAAAAGAAAAAGATAATTTTTCTTTCACGTTAATCCATCCGATCTTAAATAAGATTCGGATAATCTAGAATTCGATTAAAATACAAGTAACACCTGATAAAAAATTATTGTTATTAAAATTTAAATTTAAATTTCTTTCAAATGATTCGTCTAAATTAGAGTTTATTAATTGTTTTTAGGCTTAACTGCACTTTTAAACCGCTAAGTTTTAAAATGTTGCGATTTTGACCCCCTATTAAAAAAAATTACAATTTTGACCCTTTTCGTCCCAAAATTGCTAAGAAGACGCCACGTGTCCAATAATAAGGGCCAAAATTGCAACTTTTTGAGAAGATAAGGGGTCAAAAGATCATATTTCCCTAATGTTAGGGGTCAAGAGAGCATATTTTCCTAAACATGGGGGGTCATTTTTTCCATAGGGGGTCAAAATTACAACTTTTTAAAACTTAAGAGGTGAAAAGTGCATTTAGCTTGTTTTTAACATAAATAATTAGCACTAGTTCCAATACATTAGATTGGATTAGATTCCATTTTTAATCACATTACTACGATTTTGTCTCCTAGTTACATGCTAGCTGTCGTCCATCCTCTCTACCTACAACACTCTGAACCAGTATTTATCGGATAAATATTCATTTTAAATCTTATTGATTTTTTTTTATTATTTGGGAAAGAAATTCATGCTAAATTACACATGAGTCTTTTAAGTTTGAGGTTTGTAATAAATTGTCTTTAAGTTATTTTGGTCACACGTAATTCCTTTAAGTCTGAGTTTTGTAACAGATTGGTTTTTTAAGTTATTTTGGTGACAAATAAGTCCCTTTAAGTTTGTAAACGTTTTCGATTTAGTCCTTCTACCACATCATCGTTCGGTTAATAGAAGAACCAAATCGAAAACGTTTACAAACTTAAATGACTTATTTGTGACCAAAATAACTTAAATGACCAATTTGTTACAAAACTCAAACTTAAAGGACTCATGGTGTAATTTAGCATTATTATAAACTACGAATTTATCAAAATTAACGTTGCAAAAATGTTATTGGATATTTGAAAGGGGTAAATATGTTTTTGATCTTATAAATATACAAACTTTTCATTTTAGTCCCTGTAAAATTTTCTTCAACTTTTAGTCTTCCAAAAGTTTTCTATCTTCATTTTTTGTCTCTCCTTTTAAGTAAGCTAATATATAGAATTTATACTTTGTAATAAAATTTTGCAGCAAATTTTATAATATTATAAGAATCTCTCACAAAATATTAGAATTTTTTTACAAACATGAATTAAATACATATTTTTATATTTTTTGCGATTAAAAGTTAATATTTAATTCATGTTTTGTTAAAAATTCTAATATTTTTTTGAAAGAGATGTATACAATATGTTATACATTTTTGCACAATTACATTGAATGCAAAGGATACACATGATTTTTCTTTGAAATAGGGATCAAAAGTGGTAATTAAAATTTTTATAGGAACTAAAAGTTCCAAAAAAACTTCAGAATGATTAAAACGAAAAGTTTGTATATTTATAAAGATCAAAAATATATTTGACTCTATTTCAAATTAGTCACTTTGGTTTTCTTATTTGTCATTTGAGTCCTTACATATATTTATTTTTTATTTGTCAAATCAATCTATAAAATTACAAACAAAAAAACGTTAAAAAATATATTTTCAATTTAGATAAATTCGAAGATTATAGTGATGTTGTTTTGCGTCACAAATTCAAGTATCTTTGCACATGTGGTTTCCAACCTAGTGAACCACAACAGATCTATTACTTCTCCATTAACCAACTAATCAGTACTAGCCATGTCTGTATCAGTATCACTACACATTACTGCTACTACTATACTTTCCTTACATCTCTTTCTCTTACTTGTTAATGTAAATTCATCATCCTCCATGGATCCATACAAAGTACTCAACCTAATCCACAACCCAGACGGCACAATAACACGCTTAGACAAATACCCAGAATCTCCACCCTCACAAGATCCGAATCTCCACACACCCTCCCTCTCCAAAGACCTAACCTTAAACCCATCAAAACAAACTTGGGCACGAATCTACCTACCCCACAAACCAACCTCCCAAAAACTACCACTCATTGTTTTCTACCACGGTGGTGGCTTCATCTTTTACAGCGCCGCTTCAACTTACTTCCACAACTTCTGCTCCAACCTCGCTAATCACACTCACTCCGTCGTTGTTTCACTCGAATATCGCCTTGCACCAGAACACCGTCTTCCGGCAGCCTATGAAGACTCTGTAGAGATTCTTCACTGGATCAAAACCTCAAAAGATCCATGGTTAACACACCATGCTGATTACTCACGTGTTTATCTCATGGGAGAGAGTGCTGGAGGTAATATCGCATACACCGCGGGTCTACGTGCAGCTGCAATAGTTGATGAGATTAAACCAGTTAATATCAAAGGGTTGATATTAATTCAACCGTTTTTTGGTGGGAACAAGAGGACAGCGTCTGAGACAAGACTTGAGAAGGATTTGAATTTACCGTTGATTGCTACTGATTCAATGTGGAATTTGTCTTTACCTTTAGGAGTTGATCGTGATTATGAGTATTGTAATCCAACGGTGAATGGTGGAGATAAGGTTTTGGAGAAGATAAGGTTGTTTGGTTGGAGAGTAGCGGTTTTTGGGTGCGATGAGGATCAACTTGTGGATCGTCAGAGGGAATTGGTGAAGTTGCTTGAGGGTAAAAGTGTCAATGTAGTTGGACACTTTTATAGTGGGGGTAGACATGGTATTTTTGTCGGTGATGCTTCTATGTCTCAAAAGGTGTTCGATTTAGTCAACAGTCTTCATTGATCATGAATTATGAGTCATCTACTGTAGCTCGATACTTTCTTTCTTTGTCGTATAGTTTGCATTATGTTAAAATAAGGTTTTTTCTAAATTGCCTTTGAAAATTCATGGGCAATTTACCCAAACTAATCAAAAGTTTCCATGTGTACTCCAATAGATCTTTTATGAAATAATTTGGAATGCAAACATATCTTATTAATGAGCAATTTTTATTTTTTTTTCAGTTCTTATAACCTAGCTTTAGTAAAAAAAATAAATCATTTTATATGTGTATATTTAAGAAATAGTAAATCTTTCTTAAAAAAAATTATGAATTCATTCATTTGATTTTTTTATATTTTAAATATCATTCTTTTATATAAATTCATACTTTTATCTAGATTCGATGAACTACAACAATATTTCATTTGTGATCAACCGAATTGTGATTTATTTTAGGTAATATCTTTCGTTGGATCAAATAAATTGTTTATTGTTTAAATGTATTAAATGAAAATTTTCAGAATAAATGTAATGTTTTCATTAAATAATTTTACATTTTTTATGTAAAAAATATGTTAAATATTTGCATTGCGCTCCTTAAGGATTTTATTTCCTTTTATATATATTGATACAAATTTTTATGTATCAAGAGAGAAAGTTAATATGACAATTTTGAAAGCTAGTAACTATTTTTAAAACGTGCTTCACTTTTGTGTACAGTGAATCATTTTTGGTTTAATATTAAATTTCATTTTGGCTTGTTAAAAAAAACCATTTTTAAAAATCTATATTAATGCAATGTTTCTATTAAATATATTTTTTAGTTTATTTGCAAAATATCATTAAATAATTGCACCACACTCGTCGCAAAATTTAAGTGTTTATATTTACGGAAGCAAATTTTTATGTATCGATATGAGAAAGTCGATATTATAAAATTTTCAAAACTCGTGATTATTTATTCATTGAGTTACGAGCGTACTTAAAAAAATAAACTTGAATTGAATTCAACGATTTTTTTTTTTGCTAAGCAGGGAGTAATGAAAGACATCAAGAGGAAACACCTACATCCCAACTAGGTTGGAACGGCAAAACCCTCAGAGAAAAACAAAGGAAAAAAGCGTGAACAATCTACAAAACTACGGAAATCTGTAGTTACCCAAGCCAATCCTGTCACGAAAGAAATCCATATGCAACTCCGCCGGAAGGGTGTCTAACCAAACTGAACCCTGAACTACATGACCCATGTTCGCCAATCTATCAGCACAACAATTACCTTCACGGAAAATATGTGAGGAAATTACTTGAACCCCAAGGTTGCGGGCATTATGCCATATGTTCCGAAGCAAATACGGGACTAAAGAAGAATTCAAAAGTATCATCAAAGCACTAGTGGAGTCACTCTCCAACCAGATATTCCTCCACCCTCGAAGGGCCACATATTCCAAAACAATAATGATTGCAAGAATTTAAGTGTGCAACACCGACGCAATACCAATATTACAAGAAAAGGCACCAAGAAATATACCTAATAAGTCCCGAAAGAGCCCGCCACAGGCCGCATGACCGCCAAGAATAGAACCATCAATATTCACTTTCAACCAAGGAGAGGAGGGGGCTTTCCATAACACCATAGTGACTTCCTTGACTTTACGGCAATGTGTAGAAACCGCAAAAGAGTCAAGAAAAGGGGGATCAGACGACAAACATTTTTCAACCAAGGCATTGCCAGAAATAGCAATCAAAGAATGAAGATACACTCTTGCTGATATGAAATCAACGAAATCATATCTTTTACCAAGACATTCACTGGCGAAGCAGAAGCCCCTCTAAAGAAAGTTATTCAAGAATAAATGAAACTCATTTTACTTCAAGAACAAGTAGCAAAAAATTTATTAATAGTTTCATATCTTTATTATCTTCATACTTAGTCTATTTTAATATTTTTGTTTAAATATTTTAAAATTTTTTTATATCCATACTATATATAACTAGCAAAAATACGGGCACTCACATGCTCGTCTTTCCTCTCTGTGTAAATTATGAACAGAATTTTATATGAAATTTTGATTTTGATTAAAATTATAAGTACAAATATTTGTGAAATTAAAATTGTAACAAACCCAAAAAAATCATATTTATCTTTTTTCCACGACAATAGTAATTTAACAAATATATACAAATCTTTGTCTTTTTTAATACCACCAAGAATGTAACATTAATATAGAAAAATTTGTTTAAGGGTATAATTGGAATTATAAAAATTCAGTTCAAAATATCTATTCCCTTCATAAATAGTATATGTAGTATTATTCCTATTGTAGTGGAATATTTCCTATTCTAATGGGATTTCATTTTTTTGATTCAAATTTAATATAATATTATTAAAGGATAAAATAGTAAATAAAATACTTTAAATGAACGGTAAAATCAATATTATCAATAGTATAGTATACAGTATATGTACAAAGTAGGGTTTTTTTATGCCACGTGTCGCTTTCACGTTTATTCTTAATATTTTTTCTATTTTCTGAAACTAATATCTTATTCGGTATAAGTATCTCAACAAACTTCAGTTGTTTCTTTGATCTTATCTAATAAAATATTTTATTCTTTCAAAAAAATATTTTATTTAAGTTTTTAATTTATTTTCAAAATTTATGTAGCATAAATTTCTCAACAAACTACTCAATATATTTAAAAATATTCTAATCATAATAGTATCACTTTTTTTTGGGACCAATAGTATAACTTAATATTCAATCTCTTATTCGAATAAAATCAATAGTATATCTATTAAATATCATTTTTTTAGGGACCAATATTATAACTTGATATTCAATCTCTTATTCGAATAAAATCAATAGTATATCTATTAAATAAACTAAATTATTTTTTGAAAAAATATGTCTATTGTGATAAACAAACCCAAAATGGATTTTGTTTTTTATTTTTATTTTTAAAATCTCTTAAAAATCTCTAAATTTTTTGGTTTATCTTAGGGCTCGTTTGTCTTAGATTTAAAAAAATAGATTTTTCGTTCACTAAAAAAGAAAATAGATTTTTCTTTGTCCTTGTGAGCTTAGCTCAGTTGGTAAGGACAATGCATAGTATATGCAAAGTTCGGGTTTCAAACCCCGGTCACCACCAAAAAAGAAAATAAATTTTTCTTTGTATTTTTAAAAATGGATTTTTTTAAAACAAATTTACTCAAAAATAGTAGTTATTTCAAATTCATTTGATATAAGTTAAAAAAGATATTTTAACATTCACTAACTCAAATATTTATTTTTCGAGATTTTACATAGTAATTATCGCATACTTTTTCAAAATGACATCTTTCAAAAATGATTTTTATGAAAAGCTATTTTAAATAGCTTTTTTTAAGAGATTTTTTCATAATTTTAGTATCCAAAAAAAATTATAACAAAATGGTGAAATATCTAGAAAGACATTTTAAGATAAGCTATTCAAACGAATTTTTCATTTAAAGCTTTCCTTAAAAATTCTTTGTTAAAAAAGTTATAACAAAAACATATTACACTATAAAAATCTAATTTAAAAAGGCTATAACAAACGAACCTATAATTCTTGGTTTAGAGATTTTTATTCTCAACAAGCAAGATCAAAAAACCAAGATCGACCAAAAAAACATCTAAAACGAGTTTCAAATGAAAATATATTAAGAGTAACTTTGGTCTGTGGAATGCACTATGTGAGTTTACTATTTATAGAGAAAACTCACAACTAATAAGTGAGAAACTTTGGGAACAAGTAATATATTACTTTGGGATTAAGTAATTCACATATTAGATCTAGTACAAAAATATCTCAATTGAGCACCAAAATATATTATATTATGCACCAAAATATATTTCAGATCAAAGTACTAAAATATATTAGATTGCATACCAAAATATTTCAGATTTTATTCCAAAATATTCTATAATGCGTTCCAAAATATTTTAGTAAAAGTTGGGACTAAGAAAACACATTATCATTTCTAAATAATAAAATATATATCAATATATATTTTTTCTTCAGTGCTTACTTCGTTCACATAATTATGTACCCCCATTAGAGGTACAAACCCACCCACTATATAAGCACTACTAATATTCGTGTTCCATCCGATGTGGGACTTTCACTTTTTTCTATTCACACAACACTAGCTCTACCCAACGTGGGAATTTGTGTTTAGTCTTTTAACTCAATTTCCACACATGTTTCAATAGATCATGGCAGAAAATATGTTCTGGAAGATAGATTCCAACATTGGAAATGGTCTGCCCTAGTGACTTATTTATGGCAATAGCAAAATTTAGTCAAATGAAAAACTGTTAACTGCTAAGCACAAAAGGAAGTCTTGAACTCGTATTTGTTTTTAATTTATTATGGGCAAGAATGCTCTTTTTCTTGAGTTATTTCCTGATAGAATTTCCACATCCAACATATTCATAAACAATTCACAACATAATAATCGTGTCTCATTACACATGCCATATTTAGGGTTTATGTTTCGCAACAATATTATAAATCATGCATTCTTTGGTTAAAAAAAAAAAATCCTATGAATTTTTTTTTTCACCTTTAATTTTTTTATCTGAAGAATGCATGAATTTTAATTTTTGTAATCAATGCATGAATGTGAAACTTTTTTTTAGGCGAAAGTCAATATTTTGGTTATTCATCATTAAATTGTATAACAACAACATATATGAAAAAAAATAAAATCTAGGAAAGGTTCCATTTATGAAATTGAAATCATCAAACTTTTGAAAAATGGACAAATCTCGATGACCCAAATAGTATGGACTAGAGATTTTATATCTTTTTTTTTTGTGAAATAAATTAAATATAACAAATATTAATGATTCCATAATAAAATAATTTTTTGTTTTTCATGAATTTGCCTCAACATAGTTTTGAAAATTTCACACATCAACGTTCTCATACCGGTACATAAAAATCTACTTCTGCAAATATAAACACATAAGCTCCGCGACGAGTGTGGTGCAATTATTTAACGATGTTTTGCAAATAAAAAAAAAAAAACTACGGTAATGTATTTTAAAAATAGTTATTAGTTTTCAAAATTGTCATATTAACTTTCTCATCTTTTCTTCAAAAAAAAAAAACTTTCTCATCTTGATACGTAAAAATTTGTATCAATATATATAAGCAAATACTCCCTCTGTCCCATAATAACCGAGCCATTTGTAAAAAAATATTGTCCCAAAAAAATTGAACCATTTCACTTTTCAATACAACAATAATTACTTTTTTCCAATTATAACTTTAATTAATACTACTTTCATCACTCCAATTCACTATATTCTACTTTGCATTTATGATAAGAAAGAATGCACCAATACTTGACAAGACACTCAAAACTATTTCTCCCTCTCTTTCGCTTATACATTTTTTCTTAATATGTGTGAAAAGAAAAAAAGCTCAAATAAAATGGGACGGAGGGAGTAAAATCCTTAAGGAGCACAATGCAAATATTTAACATATTATTTACATAAAAATTGTAAAAATATTTGATACAAACATTACATTTATTCTGAAAATTTTCATTTAATACCTTTAAACAATTTATCTGATCCAAACGAAAGATAGTACCTAAAATAAATCACAATCCGGTTGATCACAAATGAAATATTGTTGTAGTTCATCGAATCTAGATAAAAGTATGAATTTATATAAAAGAATGATATTTAAAATATAAAAAATCAAATGAATGAATTCATATTTTTTTTAAGAAAGATTTACTATTTCTTAAATATACACATATAAAATGTTTTTTTTTCCTACTAAAGCTAGGTTATAAGACATTGCAAAAAAAAAATTGCTCACTAATAAGATATTTTCGCATTGCAAATTATTTCATTAAAGATGTATTGGTCAACTGGTTTGGCAATTCGATTTAAGTAAGGGAGAACACCCTGGTTTGATTCCTAGGGGTGATAATATTTTTAATTTTTAATGATTTTTGTAAAGTCATTCTTAAACCAAGTAGGGAAATTTAATTAATGTGATGGTTTAAATTGTAAAACATCATTAATTTAAAATGGGGTGAATATGCAAATAATAAAATACATGCTAAATTTTTGACAAATAAAATAATAAATGTGATTATTCTACGGATGAAAACTTTTGATTGGTTTGAGTAAATTGTCCATGAGTTTTCAAAGGCAACCTAGGCCTCACGTTAAAATAAAGCTATCATGGCTAAAAAAGAACCAGCAGTGGTAGTACGACTACCTTGTATTGGTACATCATAAGATTTAGTGAACACGTCAGTCAAAAATATTGTTGAACTTCATGAAGAACAAATTTGTTTGAGATTGATTTGAGTATTAATTTGTGTCATGATCTTAATTGGCCTGTATTTAAATTGAGTTTTTAATATATTCATTTCTTTATTATTTCCTCTTAAAAATAACGGAAGATTCGAAGCCATTACTTTGATAAATGTACGACTTTTATTTATAACCTCTCTTGAAGTTAACACCTTTGATGTCGGAAGAAAAGAGAAATATTAATTGATGAATGATTAGAGCAAAGAACTTTCAACAAAGCTATACAAACTCTACCATGTCAGGTCAACCCTTCTCACCTGAACCCATCGATCCCTTCCTCCATCTCAAAATCACCTTAAACTCCAACGACACAATCACACGATTACGTCAAGACCCACACATCTCACCATCATCAAATCCCAACCTTCCAATCTCCATTCTCACGAAAGACATCATCATCAACCCTTCACACAACACCTCAGCTCGAATATTCCTACCCCGCAAAGCACTTGAACACACTTCGAAGCTCCCTCTCATAGTTTATTTTCACGGTGGTGGGTTCATCCTCTTCAGTGCAGCCTCTGATTTCCTTCACAATTATTGTTCAAACCTCGCAAATGACGTTAACTCCATCGTCGTATCAGTTGATTACCGTCTTGCTCCAGAACATCGCTTACCGGCTGCATACAACGATGCCATAGAAGCGATGCACTGGATCAAAAACCAATCAGATGATTGGTTGAGAAACTATGCTGATTATTCCAATTGTTACATCATGGGAAGTAGTGCCGGAGCAAATATAGCACATCGTACATGTCTACGTGCAGTTGTTGAGATTAATCTTAATCATGATTATCTAAAGCCTATTCAGATAAGAGGGTTTATATTGTCTCAACCATTTTTTGGTGGGACCAAGAGGGTGGCATCGGAGTTGAGGCTGTCGAGCGATCCTGTTTTACCACCTCATGTATGTGACTTGATGTGGGAACTAGCGTTGCCGGTTGGAGTTGACCGTGATCATGAGTATTGTAATCCAACGGTTGGGGATGGTGTTGGAGTTTTGGATAGGGTGAGGAAGCTTGGTTGGAGGATGTTGGTGAGTGGGTGTGAGGGGGATCCATTGATAGATCATCAGATGGCATTGGCAAGAGTGATGGAAGATAAGGGTGTGGTGGTGGTGAGGAGTTTAACAATAGGGGGTTGTCATGGGGATGAAGTTCGTGATCTCATCAAACAACAGCAATTGCACGACCTAATCAAAGATTTCATTCTGTCCTGAATTAATCTTGGATAATAATATTTGTTTGGATTAATAGGCATTTATCCATGTAATATAATGCACTTTTGGTTTTGCCCCCTGTAATATATATTTTTTAGATTTCGTCCTTGTAAAATAAAGATTTTTTCGAAATTAAAAAGAAATTCAGATTTTTTTCGAAATAAAAAAGTTTTTTTTTATTTTTCTAAAATAAAATAAAAATTCTGGATATAAATGTTTTAAAATTCTAATTATATAATCTGAAAAAAATTCAATGTTATTTAAATTTCAGATTTTTTTCGAAAATTTTAAATTTAGAAAAAATTCAGATTTGTTTTTGAAATTTTTTATAAAATCTTGAAATATTGTTCAAGAATTCAAATTTTACGAAATTTTGAAGATTTTTTAATATTTTTAATATTTTAAATTCTGAATATAATTTTTTTAATTCAAATCAAAATCTTAATTTCAGTTTTTTTTTTCAAAAAAATTAAATTTAGAAAAGATTTCAGATTTTTTTTGAAAGTTTTATTCCTGAATTTTTATGAAATCTTATTCAAAATTAAAAAAAATCTGAAACTTAATTTTCAAAATAAAAAAAACAGATAATATTATAATTTTCGAAGTTTTTTTAATTTATATTTGGATGTTTAAAATCTTTTTCGTGATTATTTTATAATTTTTCAAAAAATTGAAAATATATTAAATTTGAGATTTTTTTATAATTTTTTTCTAAATTTAAAAAAAATTCCTAATTAAGTTGTTTTTTATAATTTTTGAAAATTAATTTTCATATTTTTTTAAATTTTTTAATTATTAATGACGTGTAAGTTGTTTTTTTACGCGTGGCAATCAAAAAATAAATAAAAAAGAAAAAGCGACGTAGTTGCCACGTCAGAGATTCAGCTGACTCAAAGGGCTTGGGGAGCAATCTTGAAGAATATTTATTTTACAATGACGGAATCTAAGAAAAGAAATTACAGGAGCAAAACCAAAAGTGTCCTATATTATAGGAGGTAAAGACCTATTAACCCTATTTGTTTTTGAGGAATTATATGATAATGATGCTACATATGTAGCAACTATCAAAAACAAAATTGTACAAAGGGTAGACAACCATTGGTTATGAATGTAAGGACACTGTTTTTGTTTTTGTTTCTAAACGTATAGAAATTATAAACAAATTTCAAGTGTAAGGGGGTAAGAAAGAGTCTAAATTTCTTGGTTGTTCATACTTCATAATCCTTTAACTCATTAGGGCTTGAATCTCTTCATCAATCCTTGGGTCTTCTATTGTGTCACAGTAAAGATGATTTCTTTTTAAGTTCCCTGAATATTATTATTATTTTGCTGAAAAATGTCCTCCAAAAGTTATCTCCTAAATATGTTAAAATTAAAAATAAAACCTTTCGAGAGTTATCTCCCACATTTTTAAGGGTCTATGAGATATTGAGGGGGCCTAAAAGGAACTGTTTCATAGTTTTTTTTTTTTAATAAGCCAAACTAGCCTACTGCAATTGGTAAACAAGAATAGTAGTTTAAAATATTACTTGCAAGATCAAACTAGAAATCCGAGGACATGTTGTGCAATCTTTTTCAGAAAATGTATGAGTGTTCATCATATGCATGTGTTTGCTTACAAACAAGATGAAGAAAACTACTTTTATGATTAAGGTAACTGCCTTTCGACAGAAATAGGAAGGATGTTTAAAATCAAAACAGTAAAAGACTTAGAATCTAAAAGCAAAGAAAACTTAAAGAAAAGTAAATTGCATTGCATTAATGAAAAGGTGATTCAACAAATCATTATATACATTCTGTGATTTTTTTCTCTTTACGCGGGGTACTTTGAGTTTTTAGAATTTTGTATAAGTGATTTGTGACCCTTTTTCCTATAAAAAACTACTATATATATATATAAGAAAAAAATAACTGCATAGACCAACCGCTAGAAACTAAATCTCTTCGACAACTTTTGCATGTTTCGCATGTGTCTGAACCTTTGAACTTGCTTCTACAAAAAGGATTTGAAATCTTCCTTAGTCGAAACGATGGCCTATAGAAACCATCAAACTTCGATATTGGACTTAGATAATTTTACAACTTTAAGCCTTCATTTTTCCTATCGAAATCCACAAGTGAAAATATATGCTAACAAATTGCCCCCCAAAAATGTTCTTTTCGACTGAGAAAATATGAGGGAGAAAATGAACATTTTTGAAAACTATATATTCTGAGGAAATGACATCATTTTCATCATAAAGTCATTTTAAAACTATCTTCTCAGTTTCATCATAACTGCGCCAATTTTTGGGATTTAGTGGGCCACCACCCTGCAGTTGAAAAGTTAGTGGGAACGACTCATCAGCCAACAACAATCATTGCATGTCCCCCATAATGGCGATTTTCACAAGTGTACGAAATCGTGCAAGTAGTAAAGTTAAAATGGTAAACCGGGTATCAAACTCAAGGATTGTGTTATACTATCAAACTGAATTTTTAGAACTTAATTGAACAAAAAGGTACGAGTTTATTGTTTGTGATTTTTGCAACTACGAAACTTGAATAAAAGTTAATTATAATAAAAATGTGCCAGAGATGAGTATGATTTGGTTACTAACTTTGCACTATTAATCTGATTCTATAAGCTGAATTCATTCTTCATGTTACTAGATTGTTTAATCTTAATCCCTTAGGGAGGTGTATTGGATTAGAATTCTAAGAGATTTTAAAAAACTTTTTAATTATGAAAAAGTCTTGTGGTATTCAATCAAGACTCTTTGCAACTTAAAAAAAAGTCTCGTGGTATTCAATCAAGACTCTTTGTCATTTTAAAAAAGTCTTGAGGTATTCAATCAAGACTTTTCATCACTTAAAAAAAGTCTCTTGGTATTCAAAATCATTCAAATTTCAAAGGATTGTTTAATAAATTAGATTTTGATGGATTTTGTGGGATTTTTTAGTGAAATTTTAACAAGAAAAAGTGTCTTTCATGAAAACATAAGATTTCTTGGGATTGTTTTTCTTTTAAAATTTTACTATCTTCTCCCTTCTCTCTCTCTCTCTCTCTCTCTCTCTCTCTTTCTCTCTCTCTCTTTCTTTTTCTTTTTCTCTTTCTCCCTCCTCTTTTCTCCCTTCTCTCTCTCCTCTCTACCCCCTCTCTCTATCTCATAAAAAAATACATTGAAATATTATGATAGAGAGTGTGTTGCAATCATTTATTTTCAACGAGTCCTTAAAATTCATAAAATCTTTTGAAATCTTATAAATCCATAAAATCATTTCAAATCCTTTAAAAATCTTATGATGTAAATCCATTGACATCCAAATTGTAAATTAGTCTTTTAAAATCATGAAAGTAATTAAAATTCTACAAAGTCTTTTAAAATCTTCAAGACTTTTTTAAGTAAAAATTGTCTTTTAAAATCCTACTCCAATACACTCCCCTTAGTGACTAAACTTTTAACCTTGAGATAACTTAATCTCTTAGTGAATTTAAAATCGAGATTAAGCATATAAGTATCAGAAATTTGAATGATTTCAAGGGTTCGTGTCTATATCTAGACTATTTAAATCTCAAGCATTCACAAATTTCACCCTCGTTTCAAATTATAGATCATACATCAATTTAAAGTTGGTCAAACAATAAAAAACGTTAAGAACAATGATTAAATAAATAACATGTAAAAATTCATTCAAATTAAATAATCAAATCATCATACAAAATTTTGCCAATATAATTCATCCCTAACAACAAGAAAATTAGCTATTCATAATGTTTGTCAAATGCTAAAAGAGAACTAAGAATTACACATGAAATTGCAGTTGAATGATGATCAAAATAAGTTGAATCACCCTTCAATTGGTCTTCCAAGCTGCAACCGTCACTGTGTTTTCGTCAATCGTATTTTCTCCATTCGTTTTCCAACCCCTTTGTTCTTCCTCTCAGTTGGCTTGTATAGCCCTCTTTAGAACCCAATATCCCTTCCTCTAATCACGTCCTCTAATTCCTTCATGCCAAGGTGATTTGTTGTTGTGGTGCTCTAATAGCTCTGCTTTGGTTTGTGCGTTGAACATTGATCTTTGGTTTTTCATTTAGAGAACCCTTATCTAACTATTCCTTCTTGTTCGTGAAAGATCAAAGAAATGTTTTTAACCAGAAAGTTCAATGTTGTAATTCATTTAATTGAATTTGACTCTTTATAAAATACAAATGCACAATTATCTGCAGCAACTGAATTATCATAGTGACCTACATGTCATATATAGCCAATCAAACAAATACCATAGGTTTAGTTCTCCCTGTTCAGAACAGAAAGAGTGAAGCTATTGATGTCATTTCCAACATCTATGACTTGGCTCGTCTTGAAGACGAAATTGATTTTCTAACAGCTGAGGCAGAACAAGACAGACAGAAATGTCAAATTTGGAGATGCTTTTAAATCTAAAGAAATCAGACTAGCATTCATGGTTGGAGCAGGATTGATGGTGTTCCAACAGTTTACTGCCATTAACACAGTGATGTACTACAGTCCAACCATTGTTCAAATGGCTGGATTTCAATCTAACGAGTTGGCTCTTCAAATCTCACTCTTTGTTCCTGCAATGAATGTTGTCGGAACCGTTCTTGGATGAATTTGATTTGTTTGTGCTTTTTTTTCTGGCCTTTGTACTGTTTCTGGTATGGATAGGTATTTGTTTAATGCAGAGATGCAGTCAGGTCCTTAATTTTCAGTCTGCATCTTTTGTTGTGGTGGCTTCAATTAGCTGCTATTTTCTGGTTTGACAGAGTTCAGTCAGGGAGTTTGTTGTTCCAGTAGCAGGCTGCTGCTTTTGGTTTTCTGTTGCTTGTATTCTGGCTTTCGATCTAGTGTCTCTGGCGGATCAGTTTTGTGAAGTTTATTCTTATAGAAATCAGTCGAGCTGGTGGTTTTGGATGGCGTCTTGGTCGCGTCTCAACCTCCTCGTCAGAATGAGTTGGAAAAGAAGATAATGCCCTTTTCATTTTCTTCGAATGCCTGTTGGCTGTTAGTGGCGTGGATCGAGATCCTAAGACATCCGGAAAAAAACTCCAAGTTATCCTCTTGCGCTGTGATTTCTGATGATTTTTAGTGTCTTTGGAAGTGATTAGCATTGGAATATTTGGGTATTGGAGTGGTATGCAACAGGAATGAAGCAAACAGGTGGCCTAAGCTTTCCTTTATTCTTGTTGTGAGTAATCATGAGTTGTCATAGGTGCCTTAGGGTTTCCAGTGTAAACTTTCATTGTATTGGTTTTTTTTTCATCAGTTCTGCTTTAGCAGCATAGCCCTCTCTCTGTATTCTTGAGTTTTATATTTAGATCTTGTATCTTTGCAACCTTGTAAATATTTCTTCTATCCCTTGCACATCTTGTGCTTGGTTTAGATAGTTTTAACTCAATTTGTCTTCCATTTTTTTTTTTAAAAAAAAAAAAAAAAA
>Ga0228711_1000358_pt1 | contig 52564 bp, 25 predicted proteins | sample MedpolnodulmetaG_2_FD_177996 | JGI IMG/M metagenome (GOLD analysis project Ga0228711, IMG submission 177996) | Root nodule microbial communities from Medicago polymorpha collected in Santa Monica, California, United States - brown nodules | ecosystem: Host-associated > Plants > Roots > Nodule... | reverse complement strand
AAATGAACCAAACACTTCAAATTAAAAATCTCCCCTCCCCTCCCCTCCCCGCCCCGCCCCTCCCCTCCAAAACTCTCGAACCAAACGGACCCTCAGAGTCAGTTCATCACATTACCAACTACACTAACGATACTTTTTTGTTATCTTAGGATTTTTATTTTAATTAATGTTTATGACTAGTTTTGAATTTGAACATTTAATTCATTTTTGTTATCGGTTTTTATATAGACCAAGTCTTAAATAGACACAAGCCTAAATAAATTTTATACGACCACGCTTACATAAATGATAAATTTAATGGTTAAATATGCTTTTGATCCCAATAAATATACAAACTTTTCGTTTTATTCTCTCTAAAATTTTCGTTCAACTTTTAATCCCAATAAAATTTTCAATCACTACTTTTGGTCCCTATTTTAAAGTTAATTTTTGTATTTTTTTAAATAAAATTATGCAGAAATGTGTAGAGTTTTGTAAAAAAAATCCCACAAAAAAATAGAATTTTTTAACAAAACACAAATTAAATATGAATTTTTAAGTGTCAAAAATTTATATTAAATTCATATTTTGTTAAAAAATTCTAATTTTTATTTCTAGAGATTCTTATTATATTATGAATTTTTCTTCAAAATTTTATATAAATTTTTTACACTTAAAAATTCATTTTGAACGGTTGGATTGATTGTACCTGTTGGCGTTCAGATTGTAGGCACGTTCAAGTCCCAGTGGTAAATTAGTTCCTAAGTTGACTAGTTTCTAAGGGGATAGTTCGTCCGGATGACTTATCTCCGGGATTCCGATCTGGGAAATTCGAGTTTCTATATCCTTTTGGGTCTAATAAGGTCATTTTGAACGGTTGGATCGAGTGTACCTGTTGCCGTTCAGATTGTAGCCATGTTTAGGTCCCCGGAGTAAACTAGTTCCTAAGTTGACCAGTTTTTGAGGGGATAGTTCGTCCGAAAGACTTACCTTCGGGAACCCGGTCTGAGAAATTTGAGTTTCTGCATCCTTTTAGGTCTAATAAGGTCACTTTGAACGGTTGGATCGAGTCTATCTGTTGTCGTTCATATTGTAGGCAAGTTTAGGTCCCCGTAGTAAACTAGTTCCTAAGTTGACTAGTTTCTGAAGGGATAGTTCGTCCGGATGACTTACCTCCGGGATTCCGATCTGAGAAATTATAGTTTCTATATCCTTTTAGGTCTAATAAGGTCCTTTTGAACGGTTGGATCGAGTCTACATGTTGTCGTTCATATTGTAGGCACGTCTGGGTCCTCGTAGTAAACTAGTTCCTAAGTTTACTAGTTTTTGAGGGGATAGTTCGTCCGGATTGAAGGGATTCTAAGAGGGGTTTTTCAAAATTTTAATCCTCTTTGCGGAAGAAATCCCATTAAATCGGATCTTGATTAAATCATTAATCACAGATCAAACAGAAGCTTAAACACTTTAAGATTCATGTGTTTACCTCTTGAAGAGAAGAACCTTTGTAGCAGAAATATTTCTGATCGCGAGCAAAGCAAAGCAGCGATGCCTCTACTTAGTCCACACGAACAGAACTTCTCCGATGACCGGTGCTAGCCAATTCCAACGGAGATTCAAAGAGAACAAGGTTTAGAGAGCGGCGGCTAGGGTTTCACAACTTTTGTGAATTAGGTTAAACACTCACAAAAAGTTAGTAATGCTTGAACACAAGGGTTCTATTTATAGAATCACTTGTGTTGTCGGCAAGACAACACTTAAGTACATTGTACCTTACGGTGGACCACGTTTCTCTATTTTTCGTAAATTAAATAATAAAGTCATATTTTAATTATTTAATTACTAATAAGTCATACTTATTATTTTATAAATAAGTCTTACTTGTTATTTTATAAATAAGTCTTACTTATTTATTTCTCTCATTTATCTGTCATTTGTGTGTGACCCTATAGGTTCCCATAACGTTGGCAATAATATTAAATCACATATTTAATATTATAAACAGTGAGCGGTATCTAGCAACACATCACTGCTACCCAAGCGACGAGAATGTCATGTGATCTGACGAAACCTTCATGTGATAATGTTCATGTATATAATTACCCTTTTGCCCTCATGTCTATATTGAACACAAGGCATAGTATGTCATCCCTGTCCAGTTCAATATTGGGCCTGTAGACATTTCTCCTGTTATGTAGGAGGGGCAAATTCCATCTAGGTCACTCATGTCCCTCAGCATGATTCATAGAGTACCCATCAACCAACTTTATAGTCATCTTGTTACAAACAACGTTTGAATGGTGACAAAGCACTCGACTCCAACATTTAGGGTACATAGTGGTTTTAGGTCAAAGGGTGGAATACACCACTATCACTATGAGAATATCTTATGACATTTTTCATAACTTTTAATATGTAGTATTCTCATAGTGGGTCAATCCAATATAAATATTACTCCTAATATTTATATCTATGTGTAGACTTGATAACTCTTTATCCATGATCTGTGAGGATGTGATCATCAGTCTATCCACATAATAGTCTCTATGCTTTAATGATATCCCACTTCTCAATAAAACTTGACCACAGATACTTTAAGAATAGTTTCCTTATGTTTAACGGGGTCTCACAGTTAAGTTACACTTAATGTTACATTAAACAAACTAACTATTCTAGGGACTTTATTATTTTGAAACAAAACAAAATCAATAAAGAAACGTCTTATTATTTATATATTCACAATATATATTTATATCAATATCATGATACAAAGCCAAATCCAATCAATATAGATTGGCTATTAGGGCTTACTCCAACACGGATGACTTACCTCCGGGAACCCGATCTTAGAAATTTGAGTTTCTGCATCCTTTTAGGTCTAATAAGGTCATTTTGAATGGTCAGATTGAGTGTACTTGTTGTCGTTCAGATTGTAGGCATGTTTAGGTCCCCGGAGTAAACTAGTTCCTAAGTTGACTAGTTTCTAAGGGGATAGTTCGTCCGGATGACTTACCTCCAGGAACCCGATCTGAGAAATTCGAGTTTCTGCATCCTTTTAGGTCTAATAAGGTCATTTTGAACGGTCGAATCGAGTGAACCTGTTGGCATTCAGATTGTAGGCACGTTTAGTTCCCGAAGTAAACTAGTTCTTAAGTTGACTAGTTTCTGAGAGGATAGTCACGAATGTCATTTATTCTCTTATCTTGTCTATTTGTGCTAAGTTCATCACTTTGCGGTACAATGTAGGACATAAAATTTGCAGTTCATGCACATCCAACTCTGCCTGAGGTTCTTGATGAGCTATTTAAATCAGCAAAGGTCAGTGAGATAATCCTTAATATACTTTCAACATCTTATTGAGTATAACTATTATGGCCTAATTTTACACCCACAGAGTCGGTCCTCTGTAACACCTGCATTAATTTGCGCCCTCTTAATGTAGGTTAAAGAACACGCGTCTATCCCAGTAAGTGAACCCGTTGCAGTCTAATCTTCCCAAACAAAAGTATAGATTTTTGAAGAAATTTGTTTGTATCTGGGACTTTCAAAATATTACGCATCTTCAGGCGGAAGAGACGAGCACATTTAGAATCTTGCAAAAGAAGGGAACCGTTTGAAGGAGATCGCCACTGACCTGATAATGGATACCCGACGAATGTTACTTGTATTGATATATTTGATTCTTGATATTCTGAGTGTCTGTCAAAGATACTTATATTTATTACTGTTTTTTTTTAACTTAGTTTGGTTTTCCTAGTTCTAGTTATCGATAAGGCCTTTGAAAGTGGCCTAGGTTATAACTGGTTTAGTTTTGCACTCAATACACATGTACCACAACGTTTTTCTGAAAATTAGAATGATATATAGAGTAGAGATCCTCTTCATTTCTTAAAATAAATGGACATCTCAATTACTACAGTCTTAGCAACTCATTTTTTCTTTCAACTTAATAGTTAATCGTTTATTAAATACTACTCTTTCCATCTTAACTTAAGTGAGCCATTTACACACGTAGAACGAGCAACGATTTTTTTTCCAACTATTCTCATAAAAAGAAAATGCCCCAGACAACAAATGATATCAAACAAAATCATTATAACTGTTGAATATGACCCCAATATGACCCAATCGAATTATGAGTGATCCAGGAAGATGAATTTCAGCGATTTGAATCTTAGAGATAAGTCAATTTGACAAACAATCTCTTTGGAGACCAAGTCAACATGAAATTACACTTATCCGCCGATTGAAATTATCCAAATTATAGTTTTAAAAACCGGACCGATGATCGACTCGGCAGGGGTACTGGATCACTGGGTCATTGGTCGAACCATTGAGTCAGTGGTCAAACCGAATGACTAAATCGGTTTGAATCGGATGACTCGGTTGTGTGACTCGATCCTTATAATTTTTTGTATAAATATTAAACTTGATTAAATTATATGTTTTAGTCTCTAAATAATTAATCACACCCATAAAATTTCAAAAATAAAAATAACCATATAAATTAACATAACTTTTATTTTTTAAAGTCATAGAATATCAAGAAATAAATTATGCGTATCTTAAAAAAATTAATGTGACATAGTTGTTATACGCTTTTTAATTGTTAAAACTTAAAAGAGTAACAACGTAAGCTTTGTAATTGCTAGTTAGTCTTGTTAGGTCATGAAACATTAGAATTGAGCTTATTTCACAAGCCCATCAACCAAAAGCTTAAACCCTAAATAACCTAATAGCTGTAACAACATCATTCAGCACAACAGCCGCCGCACAATTCAATTATCTCTTTTCTTTCTCTGCTACTTTTTATGTTCTTCTTGTTGGAGTCTTCAATAGAGCTTCAATCAAAAGTATACTGATTCTGCTCTTCTCCAGACCTTTCTTCTTCCTTATTTTGTTTTTTTTTTCAAAGCCAATCATTGGACCGGACGGTTCTGTAAACTGGCCGAGTCACCGGTTTTGGCCGGTTTTGACCGAGCCAGTCCGGTTTGCACCGGTCCAACTACATAACCGATCCAATAGATAGCTCGAACCGGATACACCACCGGTTCATGGTCCAACCGGTCCGACCGGCCGGTCCGGTCCGAGTTTTAAAACTATGATGCAAATGACAAACGGTATCAAACAGAATCATCACTATTGTTGGATATGTCTTAATTGAATTTAGAATGAACTAAAAACTTGAATTTTGACGAAGGGATTGTTTGTCGAATTGACTTACAAGAAAGCTTTCGATCGCCAAAATTCGAGTTTGTACTTCATCCTTAGTCCACTTAGGTCTTATTCAACGGTCAAATTAATTAATTATATAGAAGATAAATTTTTAGTTGGACACAACTGCAAATCAATAAATTTGGACACAAAAAAATGATAAAATTTAAAAGAGAAATAATTTAATCACTACACTTAATATAGTTTCTCTTTTAAATTTTATCATTCATGTATGTATGCATGTCAATATAATTTTTATTTATGCTTGTGAATTAATTTATTGATTACTTGATCACTTTTAAAAATTGTTAACATCAAGTAAATAAAATCATAATCCAAAAGTTTCACGTGTCCATGCCTGGTTCCTTCGGTAATATTTAGTGCTTCATAAGTTATAGGTCTATGGTTCGATTCCTGGTTTGTTCTAAGTTGGTTTTTTTTGCTATTTTTTTTAACAATCATCTTCTTCGCCTGCGAGTTTAATACGGGTTGTTTCGACCCGTGATCCGAATCCGATCGGATCTCCCTCGATATACAATGAAATGCAACGATTTTTACCTAGTTTTGATCGGAATTGAAAGACAAGGAGAAAGCACATACTTATTTGGCAAATCCGCTAGTCAATCACAACTAATTTTGTTATGGTTTTGCAAAAACAAACATGGTTAAAATCTTGATTTTTCATGGAAGTTACAACATTCTATACTTTAATTTCATATGGTTTTCGATTCAACATTCGATAAAAAGTTACCATATCAATTTGAGAAATAAATCTGACTTAAATCGTAAAACAAAAAATGGATTTCTCGAAAAACTGAATCTCGGAACGGTGGAGGCATCTTGTACGGCGGCGGCGAACTGATCGAGGTGGAGTGAAGGGCGTGTGATTCTAAACAGTATGACTGTTTTTGAATTGGTGGAGGCATGTTTGACGGCGGAAATCTGCCGGACAGTGGTGGCGCGGCGAGATAACCGACGGGTAGTTTAGCATCTGGATTGGGCTGTGAGATGAGAAAATGATTTTTGGTAGTGGAGATGAGATGAGAAAAGGATTCACTCTATGTTATGGTGTCTGAGATTGATCTAACGGGTGAGGGACCTATTCGCTCCCTCGTCCTAGCCGTCACCGAGAAACAAAGAAGAGAAAGAAAACCTATGAGTCCTACTGCTTTTTGGTTTCTTCGCTGGAATGACGAGAGAGTTGTTTCCTATCACTTTACATAAATACCCTCATCCTTTTGTTTTTTTAGTTTTTAATCTGCCAAACTCACATCAATCAACTCATCATACGATTCCTCAAACCTTTTTTTGTTGATAAAATAACAAATAAAAAAACAAAAAAAAACTTTTATTTACTCTAATTATTTTTTCATTTTCCAAACAAATATTTTTTTTCGTCAAGTATCTGAGTGTTAGAGCTCATACATTTTAAATATGAAAAAATAGGGTGTTCGGAGTTCAAACTCTAACCCATGCATATAATATGCAATACCTTTGCTGTGCTAAGTTCATTGAGATAACACTGAACAACATCTTAACTCAGACTTTTCTTTTCCTAGTTTTAATATTACTAAAAATATACTCATGCATTCACACCAGTTTGTGGCCTTGGACGTTAAATACTTTATACACTTTATATCTTTTATTATATAATAATTTTGAAAACTAAATTAAAATTTTAAATGTCACTTTACACTTTATTTGTAGAGTTAAATTTTAATCCACTATTAATAAAATGGTTTCACACCATCAATTATATATAAAAAAATCACCAATCATATTTTTTTATTATATAAGTAATGAGTAATTATGATTACTCTCCAACAGTGGTGGAGTCAAGATTTTTTTTATGAAGGAACAATATTTTTAAGATATAAATATATATTGTGACAAAAATAATTATAATTAAAGTTGTAGTTAGGTGGTTTGTTTGTTTTTATGTTACTCCTCTAACCATGGTTTGATATTTGCAGTTTACAATGTTTTCATTGCATTTTTTGTTTAAAAAATACAAAAAATACGAGTCAAAGCTAAACCTGAAGGTGAGACGTTTAACCGCTTTTTTAGAGTGTAAAGAAATAATCTGTAATGCAAATGTTAATATATATAGCATAACATTTAGTTAAAAATGTATATATACCTATTAAAAATGAAATTTTTAAACTTTGGGGAGGCCACGACACCACCTTATACCCTTGGCTCCACCCTTGCTCTCCAAAAAAAGGAAGTAATTATAATTAAAATCAAATAGTGTTTATGTTGGTAAACAAGAGAGTTTTATAACATAAGCTCGGAACAACCACACAAATTTAATAACGGATAGAGTCGATTAAATTAAGAGTGATTTACAAAAACATGAACAAATTTAACGGATTACTCTATAAATAAACAACTCTATATAAACAAAAATTATTTATTTTTTTTAACATAAGTTTTTTTCTTTTAAGGAACATAAGGTTGTTTTCTCTCTTTAAAAAGAGAGTTGAACACGCCCCGACTCACTACTCTTCCATTGCACAACCGTTTGGGCGCCAAAAAGGTTTCTAGGTTATTATGTTTCGCTTTCGCTCTTCAAATTTTGCTTCCGTGTATTCAATTCCACTAACTTCTCTCACATCACGTTACAGTTTCCACACACCGCGAGTGAAATCAACGCTCACAATTCTCGAGAAAATGTCTGGAACTGGAAAGGGGAAGAAGAGGGAAGAACTCGACCACGCTTCCGAGGACGATACTGAATCTCACGCGCCTCCCAAGAAGACCGCCAAGAAAGACACCGAAGATGACTCTGGTGACATCGTCTTTGAGGCAGGTTCCTCAAAAACCCCCAACTCCATTACTAGGTTTTTTTTTTTTTTTTTTTTTGTTGTTGTTGGAATTTAGGGTTTTGTATTTTTTTTTACTATCTTTATTGATTGATTTCGTTTCACACAGATTGGGAAGAACAGGAGGGTTTCCATCAGGACCTGGAATAAACAGCTTTGGGTCGACATTCGTGAATTTTACACCAAAGATGGCAAGCAGTTGCCTGGCAAAAAAGGTATCAGATTCATTTTCTCATTCTGTCATGAATCTGTGAACATGCCCGCTTTCGTTGTTTATGAAATCTTATAATGGCTTATTTGCTTATTGATTAGGTTTTGAAATGGAATGGTATTTTATATCGTGGTTGCCTAATTTGTTATTTGAAGAGACTCTTGAAATGTTGAATAGATGATTTTCAAGTTGATGATAACTTCTGTTTTTACTTCCATATATTTTGTAATTAGAAACTAGTTACTCCTTCAACATGCTCTAACATGTTGTAGTACAGTAGTAGTCTATGCTGTCAATCACGTGCTATAGCGGTGTAGCGTGACCTTCGAGAGCAGCGGCATTTCTGCCATCTGCTATACCATTTTTTTGGGGTTGTGCTACTTGCCGCTATCTGAGATTAACAACATAGATAGTAGTGGTGCATGATGTTCTTATTGCTCTATCCATTTGTATTGTGTGTGCTGATCTGATTTGTGTTGCCAGCGAATTCAACTGGTGACTGTGCAATTGTGTTATGTTGTATTGGATAGAAAACCTGTGAACCTAATTTTCAGCAATATTCTTTGATTCTGTTGATTGAAAGTGGTGGCCAACTTATGTTGGAGCTTGTTATGTTAATTATGTTTCATAATGAGATCTTATTAGGCTTAAATCATTTCAAATTCTAGCATTTTGTGAGAAAAATTTAGGACTTCTGCTGATTGCAAGCGTGCGTGTTTTTTGTAAGCATTTAAGTTGGGAAAGTTTGGAACTAGTTTTAGGAAGTTGAAAATACTGTAGTTGGTATAATCAAGTGACGGACACTGGATCTAGACCTGATTTTGTTTATCAGTTTTGAAAATTGTCTCCAATTCAATTCAATTTTGTGGAAATTTTGGTTATCACAACATTTGTTGCATCATGTTGATGAAATCCAAAATCCCAGTGAAGGCAAATGTTTTTAAGAAAAGCTTGGAGTATGTTGGCTTTGTGAACTGCATTTGTGTTGGAAATTTATGCGTGCTTGCTTCCCTTTCTCTTTCCTACCAAACCTTGATTGCCTCTATCTTATTGTTGAAAACATAAGTTATCTTGCATGGTTGTTTGTTTGTCTTTTGACCCAATTTACTTTTGTGTTTCCTTCGGCGTTTTAGACAAAATTAAAGTTTTGGGATTGATATGACCTTGGATTTTAGATTGCATGAAAATTTGTCAGTTTTGATCAAATAGAGTACTTGCATAAATTTTGTTTTCTTCTATTCATTTACTGAAGTTTTAGTTTTGATATAGTTCGCTGAAATTGATTGATCTATATACTCATTCCCACCAAGTTGGATGATGCTTGGTGGTGGCTGTTGAATTTATGTAAAGAATTTGTAATGACATTTGTATACTTGTTTTCAGGTATCTCATTGAACATGGAACAGGTACTTCCTGAAACTATTGTTGTATACTTACAATTTACAAGCTCCTTTTCTATTCATGTTTCAGATTTGTTGGTCGGTTAACAAGTCTAGAATATAAGATTTGGACCCATTATTCATTGATTAATTGTCTCTCTCCTGTGTGTGTGCAGTGGATTGTGCTTCGTGATCACATTGAAGAAATCGACAATGCAGTCAAAGAGAAATCTTAGGAATTTGTGCACTAAGTGGAATTACAATCCAAACACTATCTGTGGGTTTCTTTAGGTATTTTTTAATCATTAGAAGTACTAGACATGGATCCAAACATAGGCTCAAAGATTTGAGATTTGAACATGTGGTTATTAGTGCATGTAAAGAAAGTGTTGATTGGTTAGCGTATAGTTCCGTTATTTGCTAATGCTTATATCTTGAAACTTGAAAGTTTTGAATTTTGGGTTTAGGTGTGTGTTGAGATATTTTTGTTTTTTAACCTTTCATTTTAAATTGCTTTTTTAATGATTAATTTTTTTTGGCTATACATATTGAAAGTAGATAACAAAATGAATATTTCTTGAACTACAAACTAAAATTGAAAATGTTCTCTTGGAGCTTGTTTGATTCTGTTTTAACTCCTTAGTTTTTGAAAATTATCTGGTAAAATCATTCTAAAACTATTTTCTAATAATATGATTAATTTTGGTCTCCTCAGATTAGTCGATCTTTGGATAAGATACCGAGTTTTCAAAAAAAATAAAAAATGATTGATTAATTTTATTTTTTAACTTCAATGACAGAATAGAAGGCACGGTTTTGTTAATTTGTTTTATAATTATTTTAACTGTACATTTTTAATATAAAAATACAGGTACGTTTAAACAAGAAAAATAAGCAAATCTGTATTTGTGTATTAATCGTTAATATTTTTAAATTTTAATTGCCATGTGAGTTTAAATCATATGCTAACAATATATGTTAAAGCGATGAAAGCATGTGCAAGTTTTGATCTTCATATACGTATGTTTCCCCTAATTTCTTCTAATAAAAAAAGTGTGTGTGGCTAAAACTCCTTACCGCAGGCGCAGGTTACTGCAGTTGAGACTGTGTTATCTTAATCCATTTTAGACGAGAGCTATCTTGATTTTATGAACAAACCTCTAAAATAATCTAAGTAGGACTTGCGATTTCATACACCAAGTTGCATATAGTATAGCTAATAGGACAATCAAACTAATGTCCACTTATTGGTCAAATAATTCAAATTCAAATGAAATATGATCAAGGCACCTCATAACTCAATATTGTTTATAAGTGATCCATACAACAATTAGAGTTACTTTGCGGACGCAAGACATCATATCAATTTTTTAATTTTTTTCATAAAAGAAAGACTATTCATTCAAATTAATTGAATACATCAGAGACAATAACATGATCAATATCGCTAAAAATGTAAAGGGTAAATCTCCGAACAAACTCACAACACCCAAGTTTATAGCATACAACGGCAAAATGCCTATAAATAATATGATAAAATCCAAATCACCAGAATATTCATGTTTCAGGATGTACAACGTTGACGCTCAAATAATTGATTGAATTTGTGATTGTCTGAAGTTGATCTTTCAATAAGAACCAAACGAATACCGCACAACAAGATATGAAATCAAACAACTTTGCAAAAGATGACGAACAACACAACGCTGCACTCAAACGACGAAATCACGAAAAAACACAGAAAAAACTTGATATATGTGACAATCACTTATTTAGATTGAAAGAAAACGTAAAAAGATTCAGAGGGGTGATTCTAGGTCAAAAAATGATCTAAAATCACTCCTCCTCGACGAATGAAAGAGAAAGCGAGCTTAGAAAAAAGGTAAAGTTTCTCTCATAAAAAACTAGGGCCAACTTTGCATCATATCATATAACATTAAAACAACAAATTTCATATTTTCACAAATTCATTACTTTTAGAAAAGTTCACTACAACTAACTACAAGTATGTTAAACGTAGTAGCAAGACAGATAAACAGGGTGTTCACAATGGAGTTTGAATCGATTGTGAGAAAAAAAAATTATCCGATCCAAAAATAAAATTATATGAGATCCTTTTTTATTTTTGGATGATAAACATATAATTTCTGATTCGGTCCAAATTAATGTGGTTTAATTTGAACCCACTTGGATTGGTCCCATGATGTTGGTTTGAGACCTTGAAGTGTGCTTCTATCAAGGTCTTAAGTTTGATTTTCCTCGGTATCAATTTCGACATGCTAGTTTACCTTCTTAAAAAAACGTGGTTTAATTTGGATCGGTTTTTGGAGGGATCCGACTCCTCTAAAGTGAACAACTCATGTTAGAGTATAAAGTGAATAATATCATCCGTTAATTAACAAATTACGAGTTTGTTAAAATAACCACCCTTTATTATTTTACTTTACACTTCACTCACTTTAGAGGATTCAAATTCAATTTTTCGATATCCAAATTACTAATTGCAAATTTATTTAATATAAATACTAATATTATAAAGACACAGACGGTGAAATAATAGATTTGATGAAAAATATAACATACAATAAGATATTAAAATTTAATATAATAAAACGACAAAGATCAATTTTGTTTAAAACATGTGAAATAGTAAAAATCTCGATTAAATTAAACTAAAAAGTAGGATTAAAAATATTAAACACCAACAAATGATAGATTAATGCAATATTTTATACTAATTAAAAAGTAAATAAGTATTAAATATGTATAGAGTTTGGTTCAAGCTTAGGCTGAGCAGTTGGAGATCTTGAATTCGAACCCGAACGAATGAGTAAATATTTATCAACATTCAGTAATTACTAACATATGTAATTAAAAATAATAGTTACTAACATATGTAATTGAAATAAATACAATAATTGTCACACTAACTGGCCTTGTTGTAAGGCCCGAATCATCAAGAAAGCTGCAGAGTTTTGTGAATCCTTCACTCGAGACTTTTCTTCCCCTAACATTTTGAGTGTACCATCTGGAGTGGTTATCTGAACAGAAGTGACAAATATCTTGTTCTGAGGAAGACCTTCGTCTCTCTCAATGCTGTGAAACATTACAGAGAAGTAAGAAATCAGTTTACAAGGAGGGTCAAACTCCTGACACATGCAAATCAATTGAAAGAACAGCTTGAAAATAGCAATGAAGATCAATTAGCTACTAGAAAATATCAACACTCCAAATACTCAGAGTAGAGAACAAGGTTGCACAGATAATCTATTACAAGTAGAAAAAGGAAAATAAAATATAGCATCTGTTATATGATATCTGTTATAGTTGTATTTGTATCTCCTGTATATAGCTAGTGACATCTTAAGTTTCTTATTTCCGTTTGAATACTTAGAAATTGCCCAAACTTATGTTATGCAGAATCACTGATAGATCCTATAATCTAGAATTTCCCCAAACTTAAGTCTGCTTTTTCTTCTAATTGAGGCAGACTTAATAATAAATGTAAATCATTCACCGGAAGGAATCAATTATCATCCAAATTTGATTATAGTAACTTTGTAAGACCCTGTCGTGGACGAGTTTTCTGTTCTATCCTGCAAGCAGGTTTCTTGTGTCTAGACCAGTAACTAGGTATGAAGGCACTTAACAAATGCAAGTTATAACTTAAAACTGTTCCGGTCAACAAAAATGGTATCCTCAACAAAAACAAAAAAACAAATAATATTTCATCCATCCTCATCATTTTTTGGTTTCTCAAAGCCGCCATATATTTCCAAATTATTCTACCACAGGAAACCAGAAGACAAGAATATGCGCTTTTTATATACAGAAATCAGGACTATAAATGAATATTTTTCTCTCAATATGCCATTGCAAATTACAATGGCAGGCTAGCAGTGTTTACCTGTATACTGGAGTAGGCCATTTTTTCCTCCCACAAAGTGCGTATAACTTCTGCTTGGCTGTTTCAATCTCAAAGGTACCATCTAGGCCTTTACAATTGTTGGGCGTCATGGTAGTGATAGGCAGTACACGTTCTAGTTTATGCACAGCACTCTTGGCAGCATCAAGCCTTGCAATGTCCTTTTGATCAGAGGAAGCCACAGCAAATAACTCTCCATCAACATAGACACTGGCAGTGCTTTTGTCACCATTCCTCGAATGTCTTATGTCAACCTTTTTCCCATTCTTATGACAGATCTCATAGAGCATTGTCACCGGTTGCGGCTTTTGTTCCAGATCATTCAGTGTTACTATCGGCTCCAAAAGACCTCTTATTACCTGTCAACAAATTTACAAGCATTTATCATGTCGTGACAAATTTGTTGGGTCAAAGCAACTAAATGATTTCAAATCCAACATATGCAAGAATAGTTTAAGAGTTTAGACAGCATGGATAATACACAAGCTCGTTGTGTACAACTTTTATTAAGCTAGCCCATGTCTCAGCATCCACCCTTTTTAACTTCAATGTACCAAACACTGAATACAACATCCCTTATATACCATCTAACCTATTTACCAAATGTTGTCTAAAAAATTGGTCATAAACTTTTACCTCAAACGCAACAAACATAAAACATCCCCTACTATCCCATTCTACCCGATTTACCAAAAGTTGCGTAAAAAACATGGTTACATTGATACACAACATGGTAAATCAGCCATCCAAAGACAAAGTGCGCTCCCACATCATGAACTCTAATCCGTTGTTTATGGGAAGCAACATATCTTTGGTGGTCTACAAACTGATAGTTGAGTCAAAACACATGAGTTGTTTTTGTGTTAAGCTGAACCGAATGCAACGAAACCCATGTACAACCTATAATAACCATTTGTAAATGTAGTCATTGATTCATTAGAATTATAATAGGCTATGAAATATGAACTCTAACACGACGAGTGTCAATACAAGTAACGCAACGCCTAATCCTACAAGTGTCCGTGTTTGAGAGCATATATGTCTAATCGTAAAATTGCTTAAAGAAAAGCATACATACCACCCATAATTTCTTAAGATCAAAATCAAGATCAATGTAAATAGCAGCAGCAACAGACTCAACAACATCAGCAAGAATCTTAGGCGCTTTAACCGCTCCACCATACAAAACCATAGCACAACCCTTCTCTCGCTCAACCGCGTCAGCAAACTCTCTAATCTGTTCAGCAAGAGAATGCGTTTTAAGACGAATGTAACGGTGGATACCATTACTCACAGCGGCACGAGCAAGTTTCTCGGTGCTGACATTGGCAGAACGGAGGAGAGAGAGTTGACGAGAGTCAACGTTAGTGTAAACGAGGAAGATATGGTTGCTGATAGCATGGCCTAATACGGCGTCGCCGATGAACTCGAGACGTTCATAGGAAACGGATTCGGGGTAAGAAGAGTGGGTTAGAGCTTCTTCTAGAAGTTTCTTGTTTCTGAAGGTGTACCCGATTATCTTCTCCACTGCCGCAACAGAATCTTCGATCTTCATATTCTGTGACTGTGTCAGTATGACTCTGATTTGGTACGGTCTCAGACAGTGATAACGCCAAATTCAATGGATATATATGAAAGATATGATAACAAAATAAACCATCAATTTATTCATATATATATATATATAAGATTATTTTAAATATATAAAGTGATTTTTTTTTCTTCCAGTCAAATAACTTGGTGGTCAAAGATATATTTCTTTTAATATTTTAAATGATTTTTATATATAATTAAAAATTACAAAAATATGAATACTAACTTAAATGTATGTATAGCAAATTTAATAATTTTTTGTAAGGGTAATTCTGTCATGTCTGCCATAATAGATTTATTGTTTTTCAAATTATGTTTGTTGAGCACACACTTCAGGAAATTGCATGTCAAAATAATTATGCCGTATGCAATATTATAATTATTGGGTTCGAAAATATGTGTGGTAAGACAAATCAAGATTGAGCATAATTTTTATATCTTGCTGTGGAAATATTTAGTTCAAAAATATATTTGAAGATTTAAGTGATTATTGAGTTCGAAAATATGCTTGGTATGGAGAAGGGTCTGGTATTCGAGGATTGCTTGCTTATAAGGTGACATTTAGCCTAGGAATGGGGGGAGTTTTTTAGTCCCCTTTTTTAGGACAATTGGCAACTTGTTAGAGAAAAGGAAGAAAAAAAATGAAAATTGATTTTTAATGTTTTTTTTTTCCCTTCTAGTGGCACCAACTCCATTTATTCTTTCTCCTCTTTTTACTCTCTCCACGCACACTTCTTTCTTCTTAGTTCATACGCTCTGCTCTTCTTCTTCCCAGTTGTTAAATTTCATCTTAAAATCCTAGTGAAAACAACAAAATCAAATTCCTTTAATAAAGTAGGTATGTTATTGGTACTAATAAAAACAGTGAAATCAAATTCCATCATCAAGTTGTTATGAACTGATGTTATTACTCACTGTGAATCATCAAATTCTATCTTCTTCTCCACTTATTCAAATTCCTTCAACAAATAGATGTTATTACTTATTGTGAATCATCATGAAAGTGAATTGTTGAAAAGTTTTAAACTTTCAGAATTAACAAAAAGAGGAATACTTGTTGATGCTGAAAATGAAATCAAGCTATCTTGAAAAACATTTTACATATGGCTGTGATTTACTGTGAAATGTTGAAATTCTCTTGAAAGATCTAAAACTCAATCCGTTTAATCCAACTTTTTTGGGTTGTTGATTCTAAATCGGTTTCAATCGGAAAGGAATGAATGATTTGGTGTTTGAGTCAATTTCGGAATTAGAAAGAATTGAGAATGGTAAAGGGTTTCGGAATTAGAAGAAGATTTAGGTTGGGGGTGATGAAGGTTTGAAGGATGGTTTTGAGTTCAAAGGTTTGATGGATGAAGCTGATGTTGGTAGGGATGATGTAACTATTTAGTAAAACATATTTTATTTTTTTTAATAACCGTCTAAATAAAAATTCAGCTGGAAAAAAATTAAATAAAAAATAATTATAAAATAATTGTTGTTTAATAGATCGGTGGGGTCCAATACTGTGGTTCACAATACCAAACAACAAGTTACAACATAAATCTTAGCCATCTAAATAAAAAAGTATTAAATCTATGGTTGTGGTTCAACTTTCCCATGATGGAAAATAACTTCCCTTTCCCATGCTAAACCTCACCTGCTTATAAATAGCAACGGAGTTCAGTCAAGGATTCACAGTTGCAAAAAGCAAAAACTCCAATTATGAAACAATTTTTATCCTTTTAAATTGAGAAACATCACGTAAGCCATATTTTCCAACTTTCATTTGCAAGACCAAACAGTAGACACATGCGATCAGAAATAATAAGTGGATGAAACCTACTAAACATATTTCTTGAGACCTAAGTAAGCCGCCTTCTTATGAGTAACCCAGCCGAAACAAACCATCAAAATTTAGTTTTTACAACTAACATCCGCCAAGAATTATTATGTCTCATCTAAGTTTTAAATCTTTCCGCGTGACAACATATTAGATCTTTTCAATATCATAAATTTGATAAAAAAAAAATTCAATTCATAAATCCGCTATACTATAGCACAATGTTACATATTAGCGTTAAATTAAATTTGTAAGTATGTTAACTAACAGTTACTAAATGAGTCTAAATTTGATCATGTTTCAAGAAGGCTGTGAATATGTTCGGAGTGTTTCAAAAACTTGCATCTACATATCTGTAGTCGTGCACCAAAACAAAAAGGGAAAATTTAATGAAAACAGTACCAACAAGCATCTCTTGCAGATATTATTTCTGAAAGCTTAGCATGTTTCTCCAGATTCTGAAAGCATAACTTCATGAATATTGAAGTTGACATTCCTACCTACACGCTGGCATATTCTCATTTGAAGGTGATTATGGTCGGAAAGTTACATTCCTATACTACCTGAACAACACACAGGGTTCAAATACTTGTACATCTTGTCATCTATTATCATTACACAGCAGGTACGCTGATGGATCCCATGTCAAGTACTCTTGGCAATATCTGCACAATGCAACAGTTTGTTCAAATTTGGGTAGTAACTAATCAGTAAACATGCAGTATTCAGAATTTCCAGATCATTTTTCAAGCCATACCTCACCCAATCGTGCATTGATTTTCAAGGGCACAAAATCATCAGCACGTGTTACACCTATATTGACAATTGCAGTAGCTGCACCGGCCTCATGAGCTGCCCTGTGAAAATACAATTTAGAAATGAAATGATACCAAATATGCAGTTAGTCATTTCATCACTAACAGTAAAAATATTTCATAACTTTAAGTTCGAGAATTAATTCTTTCCATATCTCTCGTTCATCCGAACACTGTCAGTAAAGGGCCTATGTAATTTTGTAAATACCTGACAAGTCGAAAAGCAGACATGGTCATCACAGACGACCCTAGTACAAGAAAAGCATCACAACTTCTAGATGCTTCCATTGCCATGTCGGCTCTTTCCTTGGGAACATTATCACCGAAGAAGACAACCTTCATAATTATTTACAATAAAAACATACATTGAGAACACATTGTAAACAATTCACGATTAATTTACTCAAACTAGAGTCCATGTGTTGCTATCATAATAATTTACTCAAACTAGTAATATACTATTCATAAAATAACTTAATTTGTTCAGAAAGCACCTGTAGTCTGTTTCTTCAGGCTAAATCATGAAATATCACAAGTCCAATAACACACCATGTATTTATGTCAGAAAAGATAGGTCAGCATCAAGGAACTAAGAAAAAGATGCAGCAGAGCGCACATCAATGTTTTCACATAAAACCAAATCAAGCAGATGAATGCACAGCATAAATGGTGATCATAGTCGGAACTTTGGTCTAGCTAAAGCAAAACAGGAAAAATAGTTGTCTAGGAAGGGTACTCCTATAACCTAATATATTCTCAACCAGTTATCAGAACAATCAGAATGCTGGAACAAACAGGTCCATTCAGATGCACTACATTTCAAGAAAACATTTTTCAAGATAGTTCTGATAGAAACCGGTACCAATATACAGTTTAATTGTAGAAACTGACTTTTATTGATGGCAGAAACGTTTGCAACAAACAGAAATACACACACTATAGATAATGTAGAATTCACAGATAAACTAAGAAAAGAGATATTATATACAATTAATATGATACCGTCCAAGAAATTCGAGCTTGGTCTCTCCCTCCCAAAACCATTCAAAAACTATCCCATAATCATGTTCTCCTTTCTTTTCTATATTTGTTATAAAACAGAAACACACATAACCCATAACTGCTATACATAACTGACACCAAGAAAAAAATAACTACCATAACTGCCATAATAAGAAGTCTAACAAGTTCTTCCTTTCTTTTTACCCTTCATATTTTTGTGCATGAGAGATGCAGTCAGGGGCTCATATATTCTCTACTCTATCAGATTTATAAACTATAAGTTGAGCTTATGTTTCTCTTGTCCCCGGTTATTACAAGATAATTATGAAGAACAATAATTTGGTACAAAATAAACAGGTTCGAGTATCCACTCAACACAAATAACCGACATATATTTCAACCGAAAGAAGCAAGATGACCTACATCAGGTTTGAGAACGCCGTTGCACTTCTGGCAGGTTGGAATGGTAAAATCCTCCTCCCAAAATTTTTCGTCAATCTCAATATCACCATCAGGTCTTTGTTTCATTCCAAAGCTTTTGTCTGACCCAGCATTTCCATGGTCCAAATTTTCAATTGCTTCTGCCCACTGGTTTATGTCACAATGTTTCAAAAATTAGACTCAGCAGAAAAAGCAAAAATCAGAAGAAACTTTTGCAGTCTTATAGTTTGAGACAAAAGCTCCAACTATTACATTAAAGGATTGATAAAATGAAGCATTAATAAAGGATGAAGCAATTTTTATCCTTTTAAAATGGCAATCATGACATGAGTCATATTTTCCAACTTTCAATTGAAAGACCACATATTAGACGCATGTGATCAGAAATGATAAGTGGTTGAAACCTATTAAACATATTTCTTGAGGAACTTAAGAGACTGTTTCAGTATAAGCTTTACAAATTTTAGTATTGCTTACATGATTGAAGATGGTACACACTCACTCAATTTTTGTTTTATCTCTATTCTTTCTGGTTAAGCAGAAGAAGTTTCATAGCCAGCAGTAATATTACCTGAAGTCCAAACCATCTGGAAGCTTTCACTGGATATACTTGCCTTTTCCTATATATTTCTTTCTACTTTTTAATTTATTTATTTTTCCCAACAATCAAGTTTAAATTCATAATGCACCTGTAAAGTATAAACCATTTCACGGGATCATCGTTCTCCCCAAGTAATGCAGCAGATAGATGAGACCCAACAGTTTTCATGGTTTTCATTCTAAGACTTCAATTTCAGCAGATTTAAGAGAACATAAAAGAAGAGGTAAACCTTTTTATTGAGCAAACCCAACCCAAACAAACATCAACAATTAGTTTTTACACACATGCTATGATGCAAACCCAATTCGCAAAGTAGTAATTAACAAAGAAATTAGATCACTAATGGAAAAACAACAGTATATTATTGATGAAAGTAAATGATAGATGCAAAAGGATGAATATTCCAATGCCCACAGAGCCAAGATCCAACAGAGAACCATACTCTATGTCCGTAACTAACACAAAATGATAATTCCAAAAAATATTCTTTCCTCTCTCGCCTCAGTCCCTATATAACTGACTCCCACTACACTGTTTAACTTCTCTCTCACTCTCTGCCACATGGATAATCCCAACAAACCCACTCTACTCTTCCCTATTCCATCTAGTTCTAGCATAAACCCGTTGGATACTGGACTATAGGGGGGTTGCTGCTGTTCTAACAGCCCATTTGACCCACTTCCCTCATATGGGGTCCTAAAATACTGCAGCTATCATCCACCAAGAATAATTATGTCTCATCTAAGTTTTAAATCTTTCTACATGACAACATATTAGATCTTTCGAATATCATGACTTTGATCGTCAGACCACTTCATCAACATTTTTTAAATTTAGAAATCACTTCTTAAGCATTTGTTCGTTCACCACACAAATTTCCAATAAAATAAACCCAAATTGCTGACCTTTGGATTAAGGGACTTCAACTGGTCCTGAAATAAGCTTCGGCAAAGGGAATATCCACAATCTATACAAATTACAGTATATACAGTCCCATGTAATTCTAATGGGTTGCTACCAGCTCGGTGATGCAGCCTGAAAACAAGATATAACAAAACTATAGGACAGGCTTGCATGAAAACGTAATATCTCAAGTATCCTAAGCAGGCTTAATTGATAGTGATAAATAACTAGATACCTGTCAACATTTTGGGTAACCATAAAATCAACTCGGCCAGCATTCTCGAAAGCTGCCAAAGCACAATGAGCAGCAGATGGCTGTGCTGCAGTAAATTGCCTCCACCCAGCATAGCTCCTAGCCCAATATCTCCTCCTGGCTCGGCTTGAACGAAGAAACTCCTTTAAATTATATCAAAAGAAAGGAGAGCTTAAACTCAAATAGTAAGATGGAATTGAAAAAATAAGTTTGAGATTATGTAGTCAATCCTTGAATTCCTTAGTTTTCATAACTATGTTTGGCATGAATCACCAGTTGAGTTTTTCCCTCCTTCACCGAATTGCTATAAATCTTCAATATAAATGTGCTAATGCCAAATTCTAAATCACTTATTATATTTGAAGTCTTTTTCTGTTTTTGTAGATGAAGAGAATTTTATTTCCCTATGTTTTCTTGCTTGACTTTCCTTCTGTCAAGATACAAATATCGTATTCAATTAATCCAAACAGCAACTTTTATTCTTTTCAAAAAATCTTGATCAAAGATACTATTATATATTGCAGATATTTTTCATTTGATCATAATATTTAAGAAATTTTACGCCATTAAAAAACCAATTGTAGCAAGGTATCTAAATGCGAGAGATCTACGTTTTCCTATCATTAACTATCAATTCATTTTGTTGGTGATATTTTCCAACTGTTGCTTTAGCTCACCTGGTGGGTTATTGGTCTGAAACCAGAACTATAAGCACCATTAGGGCTGAAATAAATAATAAATTGCAATCAGTGAAATGGAAGAAGAATAAATTTTAGTAATTCATTCCATATTCTCACAATATGAAACTCCATAAGGATGAGCATATGTTAGAGATACAAACAAAAAAAGGCCATGCAATCTTCACTTTTAGAGCTTAAGATGTTGGCATAATTTGTTCATGACAGCATTTATAAATTTCATACACAACAAGAAAGGCACATCTCTTTGACTCAGCCACTAAATGACAGTGGCTTTTGATCAGAGTTAGCACTGGTAAACAGTCTATGATAGATGGTGACCCCCTTCAACAGCTACCTCATGCATGCGTATGGTTTCAGATATTTAAATCGTTGGCCACTATATCATCCCCCCACCACATATACATACTGATGGAGCACATTACTATTAAATGTAAAGGTTGAAATCCCAAAAGTACAAAATACCAATTTTCAAAATGTCATAGCACCTACATGGCAAACAAAGTGTGAAAAAACTGAGAAAACTCTGGGGCCTGTATACATATCAGATCACGCAAAATACGCTCTTATACCATGCACAGAATCAAAATAGAAAACAAGTGAACCATTCAATCCTCTCTAGTTGCCATCAGTTTATGAATGCTAATATTAACAACCTTTATAAGATCCTACAAATATAGTGATAGTGGGAATAGCAAGTAGCAATTCTGAGCATAAGTTCATGGTCTAGTGTTGCTAAATAAAATTTTCGGTTAACCTAATAATTGATACTAGAAAGAAAAAGCGAGAACCTTCTATAGTCAGGGATACCACATTCTGTACTGATTCCAGCTCCAGTCAATACCACGAGCTTGATACTGTACATTAAAACTGAAACTCAGTTAGGGATCCGTCTTATTTTGAAAATGTAGTATACATGAAAATATATTTTTAACCAAAAATATGATGGGAAATTGAAAAATAACCTTTTTTCAAAAAATTGATACAAAAGGTTGACATCTTTGGTAGTAGGAGGATCTGCATCAGGAACTACCTTCTTATCCCTTAACTGTGGTTTTCCATCATTTACTGGGAATGTTCCAGGTGCGGAGATTCGACATGATGTTTGGATGAACCTTGCACAGCCCTTAAACAATATGAGTCGTCCTCCTTTTGTTGATAAGTTACAGCTTTGAGTTGTTGGACTCGGACGAAGAGCAATGTCTATGAGATTGAAATAGAGTTAGTGAAATAAAGCACAAAATATGAGCAATAGGTAAGGGTTAATGTGGAAAGAAGGAAAGGAACATGCCTGTTATAATAGTCCCTAGCACTTTCCTAGCAAATACAAGGGACTGCAGTGTTGATTTATAGTTACAGGTTAATTGACAGGACAGAGTAGAGATAAACACAATTTGCAGATTAAAGCAAGAGATGACAATATAGGGCATGTTTGGATTTTGACGTATTTAAGCTTGTGATTATTTAGAACTTATTTGTGAGAGATGTTCACAAGCTCTCCAAGATGGCTAAACAGCTTATACATAGATTAGTGTTTTATTTTTGTTATATAAATAAATAGCTTATACATGAGTGTGTTTATCATAATAATAAGTTGTTATAGTGTAATGGTAATGGTTGATTAAATTAGGAATTGCATACATGGAGAGAAAGAGAGAAGAGAGAACTTACGGTGAAAGAGGAAGAGGGAGACATTGAAAATGATAACATTATGACTCTGCGGAGCGCTCTCATTGGTAAAATCGTCGCCTCTCCTCTTTGCTTTTTTCTTTATCACCGACTCCTCCACGTTACATACTTCTCTACCGCCTATTACATCCTTTCTTTCACCTAACTCTATGTTACTTCATATTTTTGTGGTTACTTCAGACAAAACTAAATTTTTATGTTATAAAATTCCTCAAAAAAGAAATTTTTTTTGACAAAAAAACATTTGTCAATGTATAAATACTATGAACCACTTGACCAAAAAAAATAAAAAATACGATGAACCGGGGACAAGGTGTCATATTTTTGTCAATAACTTGTGTTAAATAGTTGTACCAGAAAAAAATGTATCAAATAGCATAGTTGTTTTTAAAATATTATCTTTTTATAATTTTTGTTGATGTATAATTAAATATATATTTTTTAAAGGAAGATGATTAAAGAATTAAAAATTAAAATCGTGCATTCACATATGTGAAACAAAAATTTTGTTAGGGTATTTTGTCAATGAAAAATTATTTTATATATATATCTAATGATGTTTGTCACGTCAAATTTGTCATCTTTATTAATTGACGTGACAACACATCATTAAATGTATGTGTAAATTAGTTATACACTAACATAATATAGTAACTAAACTCGCGAAACAATGTCATGTTATGATTGAGAACACAGTGGTTAATACATGTAAGGGTAATTCTTAGGTTAATACATTTAAGGTTTTTAATAAATAGAAAATATTTATTGATAAAAAATAATTTTTTAACTTTTTGAGCAATAAATCAGAACAATTTCCAAGACAAATTTTTTAAATTGAGTTCTATAACACGTGTTATTGGGGAACATGTTAACTTCTCCCTCTGTCCTAAATTGTACGTCGTTTTGGACATTTCACACGTATTAAGAATTTTGTGTGAGAAAGATATATTGTGAGTTGTTTTACAAAATTGTCCTTAATAAATGGTAAGAGAAAGGTAAATTAAAGAATCGAAAGAAGAGAAAGTAATAAATAATTAAAGATATAATAGAAAAAATAACATTAATGTTTCATTGGTATTATAAAGCGATATATAATTTAGGATAATTTTTTGTTTTGCCAAAACAACATACAAAATTGAATGTCAAATTATTTTCGCGAGCTTAAGTTAGTTGATAGAATATTGTATCATCCATGTAAGAGTCGGAGTTCAAATGCCAACCACTTCAATTATTCAAACAAGTGAATTTTTAGCATTAGGCTATTTTAAAAAATTGGTGTCAAATTTGTATGGTATATTTTGAAGCATGTTTAAAATTAGGGTCATGTTAATTTGTGTCCTTAGGGCACAAGATAAAGAACTCAAAAGTAGAAATATTCTCTCAAATTTTGTGTATTTTATTTACTATGAATTTAAAAATTAAATTGAATGCACACATTTCAACAAAAAGTTATTATGTTGGAATTCTTTATCTTGTGTCTTAAGGGCACAAGTTAAATTTCCTTTAAAGAGTTGAAGTGAGGTGGGTTTGGAAAGTGAGAGTAAAATATGGATAACGATTAAACGAACACCCACCAATGTTGTCATCTCTTCTGGTTACCAAACCCAACTCTACAAAGCTCAAAGGTCTAACCAAAATGGCTTTGAAAAGTTTCTCCAGCCTTTCACACAACACCCTCTTCCACAAACTCATTCATGCTTCTTCTTCCTCCCCAATCATATTACCCAAATCAACTTCACCTAGCTGCATTCATAAACAAACACCATGTTTTACTAAGAGGGAACTCAACCTTACCCTTCTCCTTACACCCTTTCTCTGGAGCGTCTTCCCTAATGCACTCTTGTCAGCTCAAGAATTAATAATGGAGCTTCAGAGATACACAGATTCCAATGAAGGTTTCACTCTTCAAATACCCTCTTCTTGGACCAAGGTTTGTCAACAATTGAGTATTTTTTTTTTCTCCATAAAAGAACAGTGTTTGATAATAATACATGCTGTTATCTAAGTAACAGGTTGATAAAGCTGGGGCCACAGCGTTGTTTCAAGAGCCAAATATGGGAAGTAACAATATTGGTGTTGTGGTAAACCCTGTTCGACTCACAACTCTTGGAGACTTTGGGACTCCTCAATTTGTAGCTGATAAGCTTTTACAAGCCGAGAGACGTAAGGTAAACTCAGTGATCTTTGTGAAATGCGTGCCTACAGTAATGATGCTGACTAGAACAATTCCTTTATATTAGGAAAAACTAGTCATACACATAGAATAAAGATAAGGTCTGTAAAGTGACACACCCCGCCTTACGAGCCGGTTTTGTAAGCATGAGTTAGATATAATATAAAAACCTAATATCGTATCAGAATCTATCGATCTTGGCCAGTTACCATTCACCAAACCCAATAGTTTTGGGCATGAGAGGATGTATTGGGAAAAAGCCAGGTCCATGCACCATTTAGAATCCTTTTTGATTTTAAACCCAAGTCCACGCACCGTTTGCATGTACTTGGAAAATGCAAGTTCAACATATGATAAAAACAAGGCGTGGAATGAGTTTGTAAATGAGAAATGATATTTGTAGAACCGTTTTATGACAACTTTCTCTCTCATACTCACATATTGTTATTTTCCTCTCTCCATTGTTTTTGACCAATAAGATGAGAGAAACACAAAGTTGTCATCAAAGTTGTCTTTAAATAGATGTACATATATCACTACTCTTAATAAAAGAGGAATGATATGTGAACAACTAAATTGTACAACGAACAACTTATTTGTTATTTTTTATAATATTTTGCCTGATTTCGATTTCTGTGCTCCTCACAAAGTGAAAGGTTGTTGTATTGGTTGTCCAATTTTAGATGTACAAATAACATAGCTCTATTCTTATATCATTTAATATTGAGGTTGAGAAGTAAGAATAGGAAACACGAGAAGATCTATTTGTCCCAAACTCTACCTCATATGCATATAGTTCTATATGTTTTTGTGGGTTAAGAAATCGTGGATTGATAAACATGCCTTATATCTATGTGATTGTGTATCAAATTTAATTTAGTTTTAACTTCTGTTAGTTATTGCCTCCATGTTCAGGAAAGTACAAAGGAAGCCGAGGTGGTCACAGTTGCAGAAAGATCAGGGAAGGGAGGTTTGCAAGTTTATGAATTTGAATACAAGGTTGATAGTAGTAGGGGAGGGCTGAAGAGGATCTTTTCTGCAGCATTTGTGGCCTCAAAGAAGATCTATTTTCTAAATATTGTTCACTCTGATAATCCAGAGAGCCCTCTTGATCAACATAAAAGAATGATGTTAGAGCGAGTTCTTCATTCCTTTGATTCAACTAGCTAAACTCTTATTAATTTTTGATTCTTTAGTTATTGCTACTGACTTATGTTCAAATGCTACTCTTGAAAGTCATCATAAACAAGCTAACTAAAAGATTAAAGTGCAGGTTGAACTATTTGAATCTGTAGTTGCACATGACTTCAACACAAAATTTGAGATGTACTATGCATACACAAATAAATGTTTCATGCATGTATACAACATGAATTAGAATATAATATGAATTCATCCAATTGTGGTTAAAAAAGTCACAAATTTCTATATGGGGCTTTCGCAAGGCACCAGCTTGTAAGATTTGGCTTATCTTAAGTGAACAGAGAGGAAAGTAAGAGAATCAAATGTTCTTATATCAACAGATTCATGATTCGTTATGACATACTTATAAATTATAATATAAGTATTGATTTATTTAATTATGAAACATCTTTAGTCCAAAAACACACCATGTATTTATGTCAGAACAGAAGAGATAGGTCAGCATCAAGGAACTAAGAAAAAGATGCAGCAGAGCGCACATCAATGTTTTCACATAAAACCAAATCAGGCAGATGAATGCACAACATAAATGGCGATCATAGTCGAAACTTTAGTGTAGCCAATGCCAAACAGGAAAAATAGTTGCCTAGGAAGGATAATCTTGTAACCTAGTATATTCTCAATCAGTTATCAGAACATCCAAAATGCAACAGAACAAACAGGTCCATTCAGCTGCACTACATTTTCAAGAAGACAATTTTCAAGATAAATCTGATAGAAACCGGTACTAAAATACAATTTAATTGTAGAAACTGACGTTTATTGATGACAGAAACGTTTGCAACAAAAAGAATTACACACACTGTGACCTATAATGATGGAGAAATAGTCAACCGTGGTTCATTAATGAAATCACAACATGGCCAGGCACGTCCCTTTGAAACTAAGAAAGAAATTAATTAAAAAGCATGAGAACATGATGAATAATTAGATGGCGTGCATATTATTCTTTGATACAAAATATTTAAATTACAAAAGTCACGGCCCATAATAGTTGGTCAGATAGAACAACCAATCTAATATACTAAAACTATGAATTTGGAGCAAAGCTAAATGACAATTAAAAATGTGTCAAAGTGAATGAGAGTATAGTTTTCTTCCTGACATGTCAAAAATATCCTCACTTATACCGCAGTTTTATTAAATTCCGTCTTCATCTTATTATGTGTCCACATTCAACTGAATTTGTCAGCCAAGAAAAGTCAAGCACAAAATTAAAATACACTTGAAAATAGATGCAAGCAATCCATCACTCTAAAATCATATAGTAATGCATATTATATGATATAGTAATTGACAAATTAAGCGACAAAATGTGTTGGTTGTTTTGAAAGATTATTATTTTTTTTAATGTGTTCTTATTGTTAAAGGTTTTACGTTGAAGCATTCAAGCTGCAAGTGAAACCAAACCAGAAAAGGAGCAAGTATGAAATCAGTTTTTCTTTCATTGTTTGATAGAAAATAGTGAGTGACGCATTCATGTGTGGAAAAATAGTTCTGAGAAAATACTGCCTCAGATAACTATTCAAATATTGCAACTTGTTTGAAAGCAGTACTAACTGCCAACTTTGAATCTTTCAACTGAAACATATATTGGGGTTAGTCACATCTTTCTTCTTCTTGTATGAATTATGAGATTTCTGAATTCTGCTGTTATAATTAGTTAACTTTTTTTCTTTCTTTTTTTTGTTTTAAGATTGCGTGAGAACTTCTCAAGAGAATCCTTGTAATTACATGGGGACTGAAACCAGTTATGCTCCGGAAGTGACAGAAAACATAGCTATGGATTCAGCAGAGAAGAGACTCAATGAGCTTGGTTACAAGCAAGAACTAAGAAGAGAAATGGTTTTTGTTCTTTTGCCATCTTGATCTAAATTTTCTCAAAAATAAAGTAACATTTTTTCTTGTACTAAATCTGTTAATTTTTTCTATTTATTGTGCAGACTATGTTCAAAACTCTTGCGATAGCATTTTCAACAATGACGCTTTTCACTGGAATCACACCTCTGTATGGTTCTAGCCTTCTATATGCAGGCCCTGCAAGTCTTGTTTGGGGATGGATAGTTGTTTGTTTCTTCACTTGGTTTGTTGGGATTGCAATGGCTGAAATATGTTCATCTTTTCCGGTTTGTCTCTTCTCATTAAGTTTATGTATGTAATTTATTTTATAATTTATATAGAGGTAGTACTTTTGTTCGGTTCCTGAGAATGGAACCCTGATAATGCGAAGTTTGATCATGAGGTAAATGATTGTTCTAGTCAGGATTCGAACTCAAATAGTAGTAGTACTTTATGGCTTAAATATTAATCTATATAAACTTAAATCTACTTAATCTTCCAAATATTTACTGTCTACACTCTACATATCAAGCTATTCACAAATTTCAATTTTGAAATCTGAACAAACAAAACATGTCTTATTATCCTTTTCAATTATAAAATAAAGAGTCAAGAATAGCTTTTCATTTAGGGAAACTTCTACATCGTAAAAATACTTTGTTCCTGCTGCACATGAATCAGTGAAAGTTTAAAAAACTAATTTCCACTTTTGATTCAACCTAACAGACAACCGGTTCTCTGTACTTTTGGGCTGCACATTTAGCTGGTCCGAAATGGGGACCATTTTCTTCATGGTGTTGTGCTTGGCTTGAGACTGTAGGTCTTATTGCTGGAATTGGTACTCAGGTAAGTGGACTTTGGTTAAACTTCGTGTATGTTTGGATTGGTGGTGGGTTTGATAAAAATCACGGTGGCACTGTGATTTTATATATTGAAGTTATGAAATTTAGTTTTTGCAAAATCCTGGTGGTTCATCGTGATTCTGTCAATCCAAACATCTACTCAGTGTTTTCATAGAATGTGTGTGCATTACAAGTAACTCATGATTTTTCATGGTTGGGAAGGCATATGCAGGATCACAAACATTGCAGAGTATAATCCTACTCTCAACAGGCACAAATAAAGGTGGAGGGTACTTTGCTCCAAAATGGCTATTCTTATGTATGTACATTGGCCTCACTGTTATATGGGCAGCATTGAACACATTTGCATTAGAAGTTATTGCCTTCATCGATATAATTTCAATATGGTGGCAGGTACTTTTATTTCCATGTATATCCATAACTGCCATAAGATTGCTCCATATTCTTTATTCACTTAAATACCATACGGTCACCACCGTCACTCAATCAGAACTGTTGAACCAAGACCAGATGACTTATATTATGAGTTGTTTATAAAATTTTGCTTATCGAACTTAAAGTATGAATTGTCCGATCTTTATCTAATTGCTCCCACTTGCTGATAACAGTGAATGTGTGGTATCGTGACTGCAGGCAAACATTTCATTGTTCTTTCTACCAAAAAATATTCTAAGATGTACTTCAAAATTTGCTCAAGTTTTTTTAGCTTTTATTAGGAAGTAACACACTCAATTTTCTGTGTCAGGTTATTGGTGGAGCAGTGATAGTGATACTGTTACCTCTGGTGGCACTAACTAAACAATCAGCTTCATATGTATTCACAAACTTTGAATTAGCATCTGATACAACAGGAGTATCAAGCAAACCATATGCAGTGATTCTATCATTTCTTGTGAGCCAGTATTCCCTCTATGGATATGATGCTGCAGCACATTTAACTGAAGAAACTAAAGGTGCAGACAAGAATGGACCCATAGCAATACTTGGTAGTATCGGCATCATTTCGGTATTTGGATGGGCTTACATCTTGGCACTTACATTCAGCATTCAGGTAATCATGTCTGAGATGTATTAGCAATAAATAAATATCTTGAAGATATAGTCAAGGAATGAACACTTAGTCCCATATGGGATGAGACATGACCTGAAAATAAGTTTTGAAGTATGAGACATGCTCACCATACAAGATCATTGAGCCACCTACCATTGAGTCACTGGCCATTAGGCCAACCAAAATCCTAAGATTGTATCAAAGCCTTGTTGTTTTTTTAGGAAAATTAGAACTCAGTGCATTTCTTTGATAAGTAAACAGTGAAAACTCCTAACATAGTTGATTTTTTTTTACTTAAACTAAACAATTTGTGGCAGACGGGTGACAATTAACACCATTTTTCAACTCCGATTCAGGATTTTGGTTACCTTTATGATCCAAACAATGAGACAGCTGGAGCATTTGTGCCAGCACAAATACTCTATGATGCATTCCATGGAAGATATCACAATTCTGCTGGAGCAATAGTTCTCCTATTTATCATTTGGGGTTCATTCTTCTTTGGTGGACTTTCAATCACTACAAGTGCCGCCAGAGTGGTAAGTACTAAACATGCTTGGGTTGATTTGTTCGAGCTTATCTACTGACATAAATAGCTGCGAAACTATTTCTGAGAATTTATGACATCATAACCATAAGCTATTTTCAGCTTATTTCTATAAGCTCTCCAGGATAGCTTAAAACAGTTTGACTTTATTTTATCTTTTGTTATAAAAATAGCTTATACATTAGCACTTATATGATAATCACTTATGGTATTGTATGCGGCGAAAAATTCCTCCTAACCAGTGTAGTGTATCTCAAATGAAACAATTTTCAGGTTTATGCCCTGTCAAGGGACAAGGGAGTTCCTTTTTCATTCTTATGGAGGAAACTGCATCCAAAGCACAAGGTTCCTACAAATGCTGTATGGCTTTGTGCAGCAATCTGCATTCTTCTTGGTCTACCAATTTTGAAGGTCAATGTAGTTTTCACTGCAATAACTTCAATAGCCACCATTGGATGGGTTGGTGGTTATGCAGTTCCAATCTTTGCAAGAATGGTGATGCCTGAGAAGAACTTCAAGCCTGGACCTTTTTATTTGGGCAAGGCAAGCAGACCAATTTGCTTGATAGCATTTATATGGATTTGTTACACATGTTCTGTATTCCTTTTGCCAACTCTTTATCCTATTACTTGGGATACTTTCAATTATGCACCTGTTGCTTTAGGGGTTGGTTTGGGTCTAATAATGCTTTGGTGGGTATTAGATGCAAGAAAATGGTTTAAGGGGCCAGTTAGGAACATTGATGCTCAAAATGGCAAAGTATAATTCTTGTAAAGTTTGAGGAATAATTGATGGAATATTCTTTATCTCATGCTTGTTGCTTTTGACTTGTACATTCTATGGTCAACAATATTGTTTAAATTTTCATGTCAATATTCAGTCTTATAGTTCGAAGAGGTTAGTAAGAAAAATAATTCACTTGCTTTTGTTATACTTCTTATACTTTCTTAATTAAAATATAGATGCCGCCGATTTTAGTTCATACATACTATGCAGCACAAGCACTTCAAATTGAAGGTGTGTCCGATAATTGACAAGCATACTAGTGTCACTCTCACTTGTAACACTCCTCAACCAATCCTTTGCTTCCTGCACCTTAGCCCAAAAACATGCAAAAGTGCTCCTCAAATTATGTTCTTCTGATGTGGCCATACCGATGCTATCTTTCCACCACATATCAAAAATCTCATATCTCCTCTCTCTACCATGTTGTATGTAACGGCCCTGGATTTTTTGCATCCCCTTCCCATAATATTCAGCAATATCTAATGGCTCGACAAGGAGTTTATGGAAATGTGAAGCATTGATCCATTTACCTCTAATTACAAAGTCATTAGGTAGCTCATTTCTCTCCAACGTGTTAATTACATTGTTCCAAAACATCAAAAACTAAGCTACTTGACAAGAAACTAGCCACTAGAACCCTTTTAAGTTGTAATGTTTATTATATTAGTTTCTTGTGATATATTTGCATATAGAAAAATATATTTAAACCTACTTCTAATTAAGATATCAACAAGTAACAATGAAGGATGTCATGTTTGGTTTCTCTAATACCGAAATATGAAGTATCTAATGTTTTAGGATCTTGATAAGGTTAGCAATATATAGTGGATATCAATATGATACGGTTTTCTCTGTAGTGTTTGATATGCTCTTCTATCATATTTGGTTTTGTTGTCCATATGGGATGCTGACTGATTTATTTATTGAATAAAAGGGGCCTAAGCCTCAAAGAGAAAACTAAAAGCCTCTAGAAAAATTGATTCCAGATACATCAGCCAACAACACATTATTAAACTTTATGTGACTGATTTGTGTAGTTTTTTTTTTTTTTGAGAGGACTGATTTGTGTAGTTGTATATCACATGTGTGCCATTAATCTTTCAATAATTCAATGTCAAAACACAAAACCATCAATCAAGACCACGTTCAAAATCAATATGCAACTTCAAGAGTTTCTAGTACTTTTTTTTTGTGGTGTAGAGTTTCTAGTACTTAGATAGTTGATAAATTTTTTTAAGGGTGTTGCTAATTTGTATCTCATGAGTATATTTCCAAAAATTGGAAAATATAAATTTTGTAAAAAAAAAAAAATCATTTTTTAAACTTTTAATAAATTGAATGATTGACTTTTAAGTTAGCATTAGCCTAAATTTAATGAAAAATGATAGGTGTACAAACTCTAAGTTGTACACACTTCGTACCACTACTATGTGACAGGGGCTGTTTAGTAATTCCACTTCACCATCACTCTTTCTTATTTGTTTAAGAGTTCACATCACACAAAAAAGAAGATCATGTGTCAAACACTTGTGTGGAGGTCAAAAGGATGGTATAAATAAATGGTGTAAATGTATAAGTGCTCAAATTTTTAATTTGTGAAGCACATGGTCAAATCCACAGCATGCCCAGGTCCCCGGCTGTGTATTGCAACAATAATTTGACACGTACACAGACTTATGGGGCAATGTAATGTATGGGACACATTTGGACATTTAGGGGTCAAAAGTCAAAACTTGGACAATTATGTATGTTATTTCAAAAACATTTTTTGTCACGTAGTATTTGATTCGAATGTAACCCCTAAATATTCATCGTTCGTGTCAAGCATTTATTCACATGCATTTGAGCTGTATTTTCTATTCATTGATGTATCCCTTGATAACTTTTGTAGTGGGGTTTTGAGTAAAAAAAAAAACTTTTGTGGTGAGGTTTGTCATGTTTCATAATGTCTCTGAAATTTCACGGTAGCCAACTTTTCTTTTGTTCCTAAGTAATTAAGGAATGGTAGATAAGTTTATTACTATCTAATTATTGTTTTTGACAAGCGTGGTTGGAAGCACTTAATTTTCATAGACGTTCAGAGCAGGCTAGCACCGATTGAAGAAGGCAAGACTTGATTTTAGGTGTTTGAGCAGATATAAATAAGGGATAATCATATGATGAAAGTTATAGGATTTAAATGTATAGTTATTATCCAAATTCACGTACCGATACAATACAATGATACTAGTACAATGTTAGAAGCATCTAGTAATTAAAAAGAGCAAGGACAAGGCATAAGCCATGCCAGGCCACAAGAAAAAACATACAGACAGTGGCAATAAACACAAAAAGCAAGACTTCCAAAACCACACCAACACCTCCACATGCAGCATGAATAGTTGAAACTTTGCAACTCCAATTATGACAATCTTCGGGCCCCCAAAGTACAACTTAATGACCTTAAGACAAATTGATCCAATCTAATCGGCAATCATTCAATAAAAATAAGAGAAAATAAATAACTCTGTCCCTGATTATAAGATCTTTTTGAAAAATAATTTGTCCATTTTTATAAGACTTTTTTGGTATTTTCAAGTATATTAATTATTTCTTTACCAACATACCTTTATTTATTTTGCATCTTTTTCTTCAATCAACATTAAATATTACGTTGAAAACATAAATTAACTCTCTCTCTTGAGGATAAAATTGTAAAAACAATAGTAATTATATACACAAATTTAATACTACAACCAACTTTCTTAATCTCTGTAATTTTGACAAAATGCTCTTATATTTAGGAACGGATGTAGTATATTTATAGTAACTCAAAACTCAATTCATATTTCTTTGTGTCAAACCAACACTCATCATGTCAGCGTCAAGTAAGAATAAAAAGAAGGAGACGTAACTTTTAACTTCTTAAAAAAAAGTTATACTTTAAGATTTAATATGAACTTTTAAATAGTCTAACTTTCCATAAAATGTCAAAAATACTTTACGGTTTATGATTATTAAATACAAAGTAAAAATGTAATAGAATAATAATATTAACAAAAGTTATTTATTTATTTATTTTGACAAAAGTTATTTATATTTACTTATGTAAGCCATAAAATACAATTTTCCATGAGAAGGAAAATAACATAGCTTTTTTAACTAGCTAAAGTAACTTCAAAAAAACCTTGATAATGTCTATTTAAAAACTATGGTTAAATATGTTTTTAGTTCCTCTAAAATTAGAAACTTTTAAGTACAATCCTTGCTTATTTTTAATAGCTTTATAAGTCCGTATAAAAAGATTTACATGTAATTTCAGTCCCTAGCAAAAAAAAACTCGTTTAATTGTCATTAAACTCTTAAATTTTTAACGATTTTTTAGGCAAATTTAGAATATCACGAAAGGTTCATTTGCTAAAATTTATAATATTTTAATGTGAAATGAATTAAATATTTTTTTTTCAAACGACGAAAGTTCAAGATAAAAGTAACGAAAATCTGGACGTAGAAATCAAATTTTAAGATAATTTTTTATGGAGGAACTTTTAGTAATGTTCTTAACACGTCTGCCAAAAGTTGTTCAAAAACTCAAGAGTGTGTTTGGACGAGGTAATTAGGAAACTTTGAAAATTTTGGAATTTTAGGCAATTTAAGGCAATTCAAATGATTCAACTAAATTGCCTTCATTTCTAAATATTTTTGTTTGGATGGAGAAATAAAAAATTTCACTGTCGTCATTTTTGGACAACTTTTATAAATTTTAATTTTTTTTTGGGCAAAATTTGGAAATTGAAATTAGGGGTCAATTTTAAATTTCAGAAAAAATAGGGGTAAATTTGTAATTTTACAAAAAAAATAGGGCTCAATTTGCAACTTTTTGGAATTTTATTGGGATCAATTTGAAAATTTTGTAAACTATGAGGATCAAAATGCAAAATTTGAAACATTATAAGAACTGCAGAATTTGAAATTTTTAGCTTTTAGGTGTCATTTGAAATTATCTAAATTTAACTTGAACAAAATACTTCATAAATTTTCATTATTTTAAACATTCTCCAAATTATCATCCAAACAATGTAATTCGTTCAAAAGTATTTGAATTCCATCAAAACATTACATTACCTCAACATTCATCCATCCAAGCACACTATAAGCGTTTAAGCATAATTAGACAAATTTGAATTTAGTAGGGAGTAAAATTGAATGCAGAATTTTTTTCTAAGGACTAAGAAAACTATTAAAATTAAGTAAAGACTAAACTTATACAGTCCCAATTTTATAGGAACCAAAACCATATTTAACCCTAAAAACTATGACTTAGTATGTAGACTAGACCGTAGATCATAGCTCGTGGAATGGGTCAAGGAGTACTTAAATTGTGTTTCACATCATGTCAAACTGTGCCCCGATTTTCCTATTTGTACAAAGTATAGCTGAACGTTATTTAAAATCGTGCCCCGATTTCTACAAATCATGACCCGATTTCTGTCGAACCAAAATTTCAATTTATGAACCAAAACTGTGTCACGATTTTGCTGAAACACAAACATAAAATTTTGAGTCAACGCAACAGTTAGGAAGTGCATCTCTCTTCCGTGGTTGGTTTCTTTGAATCATACTTTAAGACAAAGACAACGATTGTGTTGATTGGTTGACTAATTTTGGTATAAAGGATGTTGACATTACGAAGTTGTGGAATTTTCTTCCCATTTATCTCTATTCTCATTTTCTATTCTTGCCAAACAAGACAAGTCTCCAACTTCTCTCCTATTTTTCTCTTCTCTATCTCTCTCCTTTATTTCTCCGAACCAATCAGACAAAGGCCAAGACAATCTAATTTGCAAATCTCCTCTATTTCTCACAAACCAAACAAACAAAGGCTAAGAGATTTTCAAATTTACAAAAGGGTGTGCTAACTTGTGTTCTTAGAACACATGTCGAAGATTTCATAAATTTATATTACAAAATATTAATTTTCAATTTTCAGAAGAATAAATTAGCACAATTTTCTAAACAAAATTTCTTTAACATGTCCTCTAAAACACAAGTTAAAATTTTCCTTCTAAAAAATAACATTTGAATTGTTATATCTGTCGAAAGGACAATAATTGAACTGTGATAGTAAATAACAGACAACCAATTATACTGTTATGTAAGAACAGAAAAGTGGACAATTTCCGTAGTGAAAAGGAAAGATTATAACTGTGGTGGTGAGAAATTGGTTAGAAGAGATGAAGAAGAAGGAAAAAAAAAATGGTTGGTGATGATGTTTGGCATGGGTCCCCCCACGCATTGAATGCACATTGTTTCTGCATTATTATCTCTTTTTCTCATTGGAGAAAATCTCTTTCTTGTCTAGTCTCTTCCCAAACCTATGATCAATTCAGCATTCTCTTCCTTCCACCTGTCAACATCTAAATCTATCTTTCCCAAACTCTTCTTGTCGTTTCTCCCATTACTGTTCTCTCTGTATCTCTCTGACATCATAATTCATTCATATAATTCACTATCTCAAGTCTCAACTCTCAACAACATCACCAACTGATTGTATAGATAGAGAGAGACATACTGTTTTTGAAGTGTGAAACTGTTCACTGTGAAGAACAATCATGCAGGAGGTTGAAGCCACCACTGCTTCTCCACCTCCACCCCGCCGTGTTCTTCTTATATCTGCTGGTGGTAGCCATTCTGTTGCTCTTATCTGTAAGCTCAATACCATAAAAAGCTTAACTTTTTTTGTTTTATTTTATATTACTAACATGCCCTTTTGATTTTTTTTGCTTGATTCTGAAAATCTGCCATTTGGGTTGTGAAAAGTTTGAATTTTTAATGGAATGGTGCCCTTTTGATTTATTTGCTGTGATTCTGAAAATCTGCTATCTGGGTTGTGAAAAGTTTGAATTTTTAGTGGAATGGATAGGTTTTTGATAGTTTTTAAGTTTGTGTGGTTATGGATTGATGTTGATCTTTTTGCAGCTGGAAATGTTGTTTGCTCCTGGGGTAGAGGAGAGGATGGGCAATTAGGTCATGGTGATACTGATGATAGACTTTTGCCTACTCAACTCAGTGCATTGGATGCTCAGCAAATTGTATCTGTTGTTTGTGGAGCTGATCATACTCTTGCTTATTCAGAGTCAAAAGTAGAAGTATATAGTTGGGGATGGTATGCATCCTTTTCTTTTTGACTGCTATAACATTATATAGAATGGGTTATGGATGGTCTAAAGTAGTATTGCTGTATTAGATTTAGCTTTAAGATAGTGTTTTTGTTATACTTGCACCTTTATCTTGGATATCTGTAAAAATGTCAGTTCATTCGATCTAGATCGAGTTAGCAATTCGCCTTTATTCATACTCAAGATAAACTGAAGTTTGATTTGGGGGGCAGAAAGAGACCGGATATTATATTAGATTGTACGAAAACTCATTACGCAGATCGGGTTTCTATTCGGGTCATACTATGTTTCAAGTTGTTTTCATGAGCCATTCAATATCTGATCCATTATTGTTCACATCAAAAATAGTGTTATGAAATATATTATGATTATGACAATATTCTTAAATTTTCAAGTAGATCTTATTTTGATTTTTTCAGGGGTGACTTTGGACGGTTGGGTCATGGTAATTCTAGTGATTTGTTCATTCCTCAGCCTATTAGAGCATTACAAGGATTAAGGATAAAGCAAATTGCTTGCGGTGATAGCCACTGTTTGGCAGTTACCATGGAAGGCGAGGTTCAGAGGTTTGTAGTTCTTGACCGAATTTTTATCTGTCTCTGTTCTTACTTTTTCTTATCAATTACTACAATTCCTGCATCAGTTAATTTTTTTTTTCTTTTTTCTTTCATTGAGTGCATATATAAAAACTGACAGTGCAAGCTTATAGGGCCATTTTCTACTGCAAGCTATAGGCCCCATTTTAATTTCCTTTTCTTGTCTATTTACTGAAAGAAGGGTTTAAGAGAATTTGATACTGATACTGAAAAAAGTTGCTCTGAATCAACCTACTTGATTTTTGTGACAGACTCTTGTTATATTCTCATTACTTATATAACTGATACTCCCTTTATGAATTAGATTTGTTTCCTTGCACACGATACATGCATCTAAGAAATAATTCAATATTCCATTTTTAAAGGTATCAATGCATATTGAAGTCCTTGTTTTATTCTGTGAGGATAAATCAGTCTTCCGTCGGTTGTTTGGAAGTACTAGCCACAAGTCATCTGCATCATGAAATCAGTTGGTTCATTCTCATTTTGTCTGACCTTTGTATTTTTTTTCTCCTTTTATCTCTGCTCATTGAAGTTGGGGGCGGAATCAAAATGGTCAACTTGGACTTGGCACCACAGAGGACTCCCTTGTGCCACTAAAGATTCAAACATTCCAGGTACTCTTTCGGAGATATTCATCAAGGTTACCAATAATAAATAAAAATTAATGAGCTAGTATTCAATAATCAATCAATACACAATGGCAAGTTACTTTCAAAGCAAGTTTAAAACGGATATATTAACTCTCTGTCTTTGATGAGATCGTGGATGGATGGAAAAGGGAAGCCGACAGGAGTGAGACAAAATACCTAGAACATTTAGATTAGCTAGATGGAATAAGACAATCAAAACTTTTAGATGGTTAGACAGATGAAAGTTGCAGGAGCAGGGCATAGCTCAAATAGGGGGAAAAAGCAGAAGAGAGGAGAGCCACTGATTCAGATAAGAGAGCCAGGGCATAGCTTAAATAGGGGCAAAGTTCATCTCTTCTCTATTTGTTCTTTACCTTGGCCTAGATCCAGTTAAAAATGATAAGAGCCAGGGCATAGCTACTGACTATCTATGGGTGTAAACTACAGTTTTTGTACTCATTGCAATGTTTTTCACATCAGTCCTTACACTAAACAAATAGAAATAAACATCCTCAATCTATTTTCTATTGGTCACATAAGTCCTTTGTGGAGGAGTAGCATGATGGGCAAACCTAGTCCACTAGCTATTTAAACATGTGCTAGATCCTCAAAGAAACCTCGCACAAAACAATACTAACCGTCATAATGTGTGTTTTTCCATTTTGAGGTTTGCAACTCCCACTCCCCCTGCTTTATCTTGCTCTTTTTCTATTGGCTAAGACTCTTGGAACTGAATGGCAGAGAACTTGACCAACTGATCTCTCAGTCTTCAGGAAGCATTTGTAAATCTTAACAACTTTATATTACGGTTTACAGAAGTGTTCTCCATTTAAACACACAAAAGAAAGAAGCTGGCTAAGAGCCAAAAAAGAAACTGATATTGCAATCTTGTCATGAACATTTTTTATTTATGCATTGAACATCAAAATATAATGCATCAAATGATCAAACTAATTATACCACTGTCTACTGGGCTCATGTAAATTTTGATGTTGTAGGGAATACCTATCAAAATGGTTGCTGCTGGTGCTGAACATAGTGTGGCCATCACTGAAAATGGAGAGTTGTATGGATGGGGTTGGGGACGATACGGAAACTTGGGATTGGGAGATAGAAATGATCGATGTATTCCAGAGAAAGTTTCTGTTGATGTATGTCCTCAGACTAGTATCATCTTGCCTTTTCTGATTAGAATATGATACATTGATTGGAATTTGGAAAAATTGCAATATAATGTTTGATTTTTGACAAAAGTTTGACTTGCTGTTTACTTTAATATTAGAATCAGCATTCGAGAAATTCACTTGTCATAGAAAATGTTAAGATTAATGAACAATTTTGTACATGCATACTAATAGATGGAAAATATTTAGTTTACCCCTTATTGCCTAAGTCTTGCTTGTTAAAAGTTGCAGTGTGACAAGATGGTCTTGGTTGCTTGTGGATGGCGGCATACAATATCTGTTTCATCGTCTGGTGAACTATACACATATGGATGGAGCAAATATGGCCAACTGGGACATGGAGATTGTGAGGATCATCTTGTGCCTCACAAACTTCAAGCCTTTAGTGATAAGTTAATTTGTCAGGTAGTCCTTTAATTTTAAGCAGTTGGTGCCCGGGTGGCAATTTATCATATTTTTAGGTTGCATTGGGGTTTCCCTTCGCCCTGGTTGTTCAGTTGGTCTTATCTTCCACCGTATATGTGCCAGTGCCACACTGTTTTGTTTTTAATCCACCTTTTTATTGCATATGGTTTTGGCTGGTTGTAAAAGACTAGCAAAAATTGTTCCCACAATTTTTTTTTCCTATCTTAGAACTTGCAAACTGGGTGCAATGTATTTGGTGTTAGATAAAGTGGTTAGTTATAGTTGTGTTTATTCTGTTGCTGAATTTTACTTATATTCTTTCAGGTATCAGGTGGTTGGAGGCATACCATGGCACTCACAACCGGTGGACAGCTTTATGGATGGGGCTGGAATAAGGTTGACAGTATTTTTATTTTTTATGTTCCTCATATAATGTGAAAGTTTGTGTTGTAACTAGAAATATTTGTTGATTTACAAACACAACAAAGGGTTACATTCGGTGACTGAATAAAGAATGCACATTATGTATGCAGAGAACTAAAATATATGCTGCTTTAATTAGAAAGATGGCGTGAGATTTTATTCTATATATAAAAACAATCACGCGCTTCGAAAATTGTCTCATCACCTATTTCTCCTTTGATTTTAGTTTGGACAAGTTGGAGTTGGTGACAATGTTGATCGCTGCTCTCCTGTGCAAGTGAAATTTCCCCATGATCAGGTACCTGAAAGTTGAAAGTCCGTTACTCTTCGTCTCATTATTTATTCCGTTTCAAAATTTGTTAAAATCTCTCTAAAAGTCGATTTTTTATTGTTTAAATTATCGCCAACTCTTTAATTTTTATTTCTGCATGCTTTTGTTTGGTTTGACAGAAAGTAGCTCAAATCTCATGTGGTTGGAGACACACAATTGCTGTTACCGAAAAAGACAATGTATATTCTTGGGGAAGAGGCACAAATGGGCAACTTGGAATTGGGGACACCATTGACTGGTAATTGCTTCTAAACCTAGTAATATTATTGGGAATATTAGGTAGACATTCATCTTTTACTTTATTGGTTTTTTTTTTCTTCATATTTTTTATGAACTCACTTAGGAGACATTCTTTTATTTTGGTTGTAAAAATACATTTCAAAGGTGAAACAGTTAATTTGTTCGTGGCACTACCTTTATTTTGTGGCAACTATGACTATGTTAATTTAACTAGAAACATAGCCTTAAACTCAAGTATTGGGTGCATTTCGTTAATATCTTTAGTTAATAGAGTCGTTTTTTGGATTTGTAGGAATTATCCAAAGATTATTGAGGCTTTGAGTGTTGATGGATCTTGTGGGCAGCGCATAGAATCTTCAAACACAGATCAATTATCAGGTGCTTTATTCTGCTCATCAATGATGTTTTCCTTTGTATTATATTTTTTGCCGTGACCTGATATTAGTACCATTTCATAGTACAATTTAGATTTCTATCTTTCAATTTTTTGTTTATTTTGTTTATACACTTTGCACTATGCTAACTGTTGTATTTTTCCCCTAAATAGGAAAAACCTTGGCCTCCTTAGCCGAGAGATATGCAGTTGTACCAGATGAAGCTGTAAGTGTCTCGTTTTAGCATACAGTACTTCTAAACTTAAGACTGAAGGGTGACTAAAGTATGTTAGTAGGAACAATTTTGCTCATAGTTTAAGAAACCTAGAAAGAAAAAGATAACATCAACTTGTGGGGACTATCTGTATTATGAGAACTTTAGGAGTATACAACAAGGTCATTTGACTTGGACCATGTTTTGATTGACAACTTATTTTGCAGCTTGTAGTATAAGTGCTTATGAATAAGCTATTTCTACAACTCAAGATAAAATAAAATAAAAATATTTTTTATATAATCTATAAGTTGTTTTCATAAGATAGCTCAGAGAGCTTATGAAAACAAGCTGAAAACAGATTATAAATGTCACGAACAGTTTTCATAAGTTCTCTCAAACAGTGTCACAAGTGCTTATGCTTGTAGATAAGCTCAAACAAGTCAATAAAAACATGCCTTGGTATGAGAGACACACATTTCATGCTAATATTATAAACTTGTATGATTTGGCAGGCGCCGGTGGCTAACTCAGGCAGTTTAGATAGGCTGGACCTTAGTGTCCCAGAAAGCGATGTCAAACGGATCCGAGTTTGATATTACTACAAAATCTCCATTTGACATGAATGATGCATCCAATCAATGTCTCTGCCTCATCAGTCCCGTGGGGATGAGCTTCCACTTTTATCATTTTGGCTATTAACATAATTATTGTAAAGTAAAAGATATCCCACATTATGAGAAATATTGCATGTGGTGTCACTCTTCTATATATATTATATTATTAAGCAGCAAAAAATACATTTACGACATCGTAGTGTTAATTTTTTATTTCAAGCTGTATTATGATTATGCCTTGTGTTCCAAGGAAAAGAAAGTGGAGAAAATAGGACTTAGCCAAAAAGTAGCTACCCAGAATGTATACAGATAAACCAGTTGGGAGTTGCTGGCTGTTGTTTAAGTGGCAATGCTTGAATAGTTAAGTATTGGCAAGATCTTGGAGTTATGATAGATCATTGAATCAGCTGATCGTATGGACTTAGCGTCTTCTTTGATTTTATACGAGCTTTGTCCAAATTAGTCTTTTTTTGTTAGATGATCATGTTTTAGTCTCAACTCCTCTTATGATGAAGTTGTAATTTCTCTTTTCCGGGCATCTTCTGTTGTATCCATTAAGTTATGCAAGTTCATTATTGTTTTCTCTAATAATGATGCCCAACTCATTCATAATTTGTGCGTTGTGTCAAAGGAAAACCAACAAAACCTATCTTCCGTCCCTTTCTATATTGACAAAATTGTAAGAACCAACAACTTAGCATGTAGTGCCTTCGAGGCTTCAACTGCAGAACCTCTCCCTAGGTTGGTAGTTGTGCTAGTAGTGCATAAAATGGCAATGTCTCTATAAAGCATCAAGAGAACCTTAACTCTGAAATTAGGGAGAAGCTCAGTCGTCCATGATTGTTGATAGATTTCTAGAAGCATTCATCCTACACTAGCACACAAATGAAGATGAAATCATGATTCTCTTTAAAGCAACAAGAACCTTAATTTTAAAATTAGGGAGAAGTCGATATTTTTAATTTGAGAGAATTATATACGATGATAATCCACATGTGATGAAGTGGTAAAAATAAAATTTAAGGACCATAACTTATTTTCAAATTTTAATAGCACTGAAAATAAAATTTGAGATATTTTTATAACAACTTATTTAACCTTTAAATGTGATAAAGAAAAGTATAAGATCTTTTGGACAGTAATTAAATAAAGAAAATGCTAAAGAGCATCCATACAAGGTTTTGTTAAGAAAATTAACATATGAATATTGTATTGAAAAATAATGAAAAATACTTTATTTAACTTTTAAAAAATAAAAAGTTTCAATTTTTTAATTTGTGCTCCAAACTCACTACCTATTAAATAAATAATTTTCCCTAAAAAAAAATACCCATTAAATAATATCGGGGAATTAGTCACTTTAGTCTCTGAATGGGAAACGAGTGGTCACTTTAGTCCCTGAGTGCAGAGAAATTGCAAAACAGTTCCTGAATGTAGTCTCTGTTTGTCAATTTTATGGACTAAAGTGACTAATGGAGTCTACATTTAAGGACTATTTTGTAATTTATCTAAATTTAGAGACCAAAGTGATCCATTATTTTCTTACAAATGACTGTAATAATATCATATACCACCCCCAAAACAAATGCCGTTAATATAGGTAATTGTTTATTTCTTACAAAAACGGCAGCAAAGCAATATAGAATTAAAACACAAAAATGAAATGAAATTCCCTTGAATGGTAAAATGCAGAGATTGAGGAAGCTTTGATCAATCAATCAATCAGGCTAAGAAATTGAAGGAAACATACTTGTGAGTTGTGAATAAAAACCGAATCACCATTGCCTAATCAACCCACTACTTTAGAAGAAATAAAAGAGAGTAAGCAACAAAAAAAAAAAACGCGAAAGAAGTGAAATTGAATAAAACTATTCCCTCCTTCTCTTCCTATAACTGCTGATCCACCGACCACCGTACACGGAGGAAACCACCGTTCACCAGATCTCACAATGAACGATTTCGATCGTTTATTAGCTACTGAATTCGGTTTGAAACCTCAAGGCAAATCTGCACCAATGTCATCATCATCCAAAGGATCTTCCAATTTCACCAAAACTTCCTCTCTCAACTTCGATTCACATTCCCGATCCTTTCACTCTTCCAATCATGATTCCGATCTCTTCAATTCCAATCCCATCTCTCGTAGCACCTCCGGTTTCGCTTCCATGTCCGTCAACTCGCCTGTTTATGATAAACCTCTTTACGACGACGATGATGGAAGTGCCGCTGCGTTTGATGATCTTCTCGGTGGATTCGGTCATTCAAAGAAAACAGTGAAGAATGAGAGAGGTGTCGGTGATTTTGATGATTTGATCAATGGATTTGGGAATAGCAAGTCCTCCCGTCAAAGGTGTGGTTACTGACCGTAACTTTTTAACTAAGCTTGTTTGTAATGTACTTTACATGCATGATCAAATGCATTTTAGTTTAAAGTATAGTTTATTTATTGATTTTTTTTTTTGCTTGCATTTGAAGCAACGATAGCGTATGATCTAGTGAAGGCTATGTAGTGAGACTGAAACCTGAGGTTGAGGTTTATCGATATGTGTGAAAATTTATGAAACACCATACTCACACATCGACACTTGTAAGAATTGAAAAGCTGAACTAATTGAATGTAATCATATTTGTTGGTGTCATGCCGGTGTTTGACAATGACACGTGTTAGACACCAGACATGCCTTCTATAAGTGTCGGTGTTACATAGGTGAAAACCTATTCGTGTGTTAAAATAACATGTCAAACTGTGAGATTATAACTATGTAATGAGTGTGAGATGCTGGGATTAACTGAAAAATAGACCAAGGTCATGCCTCATTCACCTATTTACTAAAATAAAAATGAATGTTCTGATGAAGGGTTTAAAAGCTTTTGGTGAAATATTTGTTAGAGATTGGCTCCATTGGAGAATCAATGCATTTTAGAATAATAACGGCCCGATAATTGTGTTTAAACTTATGTGGTGGAGACACATCATTGGCTATAGTCTTCCTCAAATTTTAAATTGTCATTTATCTACCGATGCCATGCATTCACTATCTTTTAAGAGGCTTTCATATAGGATTAAGTCGTCCATAATCTCTTATCCTTGAATATAGAAGTTCACAAGTTCACCTGCACTATATAATAAAACATATTACGACTTGCAGAATATTATCTATTTGCTGGTTATCCTTGCAGTTAAACAAGGAATACAGGCCTGCAATGTCGTCCTTAGATTATTGTCTGAGTTTTTTCTTGTACCTTCGAAATTGATCTTAGTGTTTGGATCTCAAAAGTGGCTATAATGGTATTTGCTGAACATTAAGAGTTGGTTTGGAGGGAAAGAGGATGCTTCTTTGCTTTTTGCTTATTATGTATTTGGTTATGTTTGCGAAAAACTGTATGTTTGGCTGTGAAGATTGTGTGCTGTTTAGTAGATCTTTCATGAATATGGGATGTCTTATTCGTTTTGAATTTACCATATGTGGTTGTTTGTATCATATCATTTTTTGTGGTAATCTATGCAGTTGATATCTAAGTAAACATAACATTGTTTGAAAGGTAACAGGTAGTTATGCTTGCTGATTTTATTCATTAAAGTAGACAACTGAAATAAATCTTGGAGGAGTTTGTAAGGGGTACAGAGGCACTGATGAGCTGAGTTTCTTCAGTGATTTAATTTTTGCATTGGCATTTTTGAATGGGTTCATCATTGATGGACACCCTTTAGTCAAATAGGAACATTTTAATACAAAAAAGCATGAGTGATTCCAATGAAATCTTGTACCTACATTATAACTTCAATACCTGAAATGATTATTCTCAATGTTTTGTTTATAGCTTAAGGGTTCTTATTTCAGTAGTCGTTATTTTTGGGATGTCCGTAATGATTTTTATTTCCTGTACATTTTTATTTAAGAAGTAGATTTATCATTTTTTCTGGTAGCTTATAAAACGGACCTATGGAATTTGCTGTTCTGTAATGCTTTGTCTATTAGGAGATTTGAATTGAAGTCTTGTGGATTTGTTGTTCCTAAGCATCGCATACGTTTAACAAACATGAAGAGAATGGGAATAAGAATAATCGAAAAGGGACAATCCGATCCTTTATTTTTCACGTATTAGTTGATCTGTTGATGTATCATAATATATTATTTTAACTTATCGTTTCATCACAGGCCCACTCCTGATATTGGTTCATCATCAGAATCTACTTTCAGTGCATCTAAAACAACCTCCAATGCAACAGAAGACCCTTTTAAAATATTTGAATCAGCTACTGCTCCAACTGATTCATCCTCAGGCCACTTTTCAGACCCATTAGAAGAGATTAGTAAATTTACTAGTTCTAGAAGCACAAAAAATGATAGTTCATCAAATTCTAATGGTGCAGTATATGATGATACTGATCCTTTTGATGGACTTGGAAATTCAGTACCAGCATTTTCATCAGAGAGGACTAGCAGATATGGCACCAATTCCCCAACACTGAGGTCAAACACAAGTTCAGGTTGGACCAGAGATAAAGAATCAATTGAAAAATTGTCTGTGAAGAGTCCTGATAGACGGACACATGACAAGATTCCTGTTCAACATGATCAGGAGTTTCATCAAGCTCCATATGGCATGCCTAAATATTCATCCGGTTCTAATAAACCAGTAGCTGGCCAAATGCCTACTTCCCCTTCTTATGTTAATGATGGTTTTAGACCTGTCAGTTCTCGGGCAGATATGTCTCCAAACTATGAAGAAAAGTTGGCCTCAGATCATGACGATATATGGCTAACGGTATCAGAGATTCGTCTTTTTACACAACCAACTTCTGCTCCACCACCTTCAAGACCACCTCCTCCTCGACCAGTACATATTCCCAAGTCAGAGGAGAGAAGCAGGTCACACCATGAGCAGCAGCAAAAGGAGATGGAGGATATAGAGCAAAGAAGAATTGAGAGGGAAAGGAAGGAGAAAGAAAGAGAACAACAGAGACTTGAGAGGGAAAGAGAAAATGAAAGACAGGCTGTGGAAAGAGCTACTAGAGAAGCACGTGAAAGAGCAGCTGCTGAAGCTCGCCAAAGAGCTGAGAAGGCTGCTGTTGAGAAAGCTAATGCAGAAGCTAGAGTGCGTGCTGAAAGGGCGGCTGTTCAGAGGGCACAAGCTGAAGCCCGTGAAAGGGCTGCTGCTGAGGCAAAGAAAAGGGCTGAAAAGGCTGCTGCAGGGGAAAAGGGGAGAGAAGCACGAGAAAGAGCTGCAGCTGCAAGGACCGAAGCTGAAGCACGAGTTAAAGCAGAACGTGCTGCTGTAGAAAGGGCTGCTGCAGAGGCCCGAGAAAGAGCTGCAGCTGCTGCAAGAATGTACCAGCAAAAAAATGAAAATGATCTTGAATCGTTCTTCAGCGTGAGGGGACGGGCCAATAGCACTCCAAGGCCTCCTAGGTCTAACTCTTCTGTGAGTACCAAGTCTTGATAAACATTATTTATACTACTAAAGTGGCTAACTCTTGGCTTTGATGTTTGGTCTCTTCCCCATCATTTTCATCATTAAAGCAGGAACTTAAATTTAGTTACGGTCCCAAATTATAAGTCACTTTTTTTAAAAAAATTGTCCCAAATTATAAGTCGCTTTAGAATACCAACGAAACATTAATGTTATTTTTCCTATTATACCCTTAACTTATTTATTACTCTCTTCTTTCAATTCTTTAATTTATCTTTCCCATACCATTTATTAAGGACAATTTTGTGAAACAACTCATAATATCTCTTTCCTATAAAAAATTAATTACATTTCTTAATATGTGTGAAATGTCCAAAACGTCGTATAATATGGGACGGAGGGAGTAGTTGTTATTATATTCTTTCCACTTTTATTTTAAAAGAGTTTTAAATTAAAAAGGGATGTATAAAATTGTCAAGTTTTAAAATTATTTCATACGTTTTAAATGTTAAAAGTTTGGCTAACAAGCAACCATAGAGTCATACTTTTTGCATTTTGAAAAAAGTTCCGTATCTCTTTACTTTCAGGATTCAGTTTTTGATGCACAATTTCAGCCAGATGTAAACCAGAAACCTACAACTGTGTCTTCAAACATAAAGAGGGCACCATCATCACCTAATATTGTTGATGATCTTTCCTCAATTTTCGGAGGTAGGATTTTGTAGCAATATACTGTTATTGATGTGGAAGTTGTTTGAATTTTCTTTTGTCTCAATGCTTATTTGGCTCTTTCCATCCCTTTTATTTTATGGTTTGAAGCTTCTCCCTCAGCTGGAGAATTTCAGGAAGTTGAAGGGGAAAGTGAAGAAAGACGAAAAGCCAGATTGGAACGCCTTCAGAGGGCTAAGGAGCGTGCGGTATGTTTTTTGTATTTTGTTCTTTAATTTGTCTTCTTCATTGTTATTGATAGTAAAAGAAGGCAACCAATTTACAATTTTGACCTAAATTGACATTGATTCATATAGAAGTGTTGGGATAAAAAATAAAGGGGGAGTTAGAGAAGGATAGAGAAAATAGTTCCGTACATTTGATATCTTGAAAGTGAAAGGAGAAACCTTAGAGAAGAGACTCTCTCCTACTCTATCCATTCATTGATAAAAAGAAAGAAAAATGTTCTCTTACCATTTCTTTCTTTCTTTCTTTCAGTTTTCCAACTCTTTTCTTTAAGATGCTAACTGGAAGCGTGTGCATTATTGAATAACCTCTTCAAATTGTTTGTCTATGTTACATATAACCATTACCATTTTATACTAGGCAAAAGCATTGGCTGAGAAGAATCAACGGGACCTACAGACTCAAAGAGAGCAGGATGAGAGACATGTAAGTAGTATATATTTTGCTTTTCTTTTTATTTGTGACCGGGTGGTTTCTGCTCATACACTTGCATTGTGCCCATTGCATGTTCAAAATATATATCTCTGTCATCATGCCTATAAAAAACTATCTCTTTCATTTATTTTCCCAGTACATGCATCTGTGGCAGGTAATAGTCCAACTTCCTAATCTTTATGTTGGATGATTGTGATTAGTTGGATGTTACTTCCGAGTTCTCTGCTAATTTGCACTGTTTTTATTGTCATGTGTTTTCTTCTTACTATCTAATTTTATCTACACATTGATTTCAGAGGCTTGCGGAAACACTGGACTTTGAAGTTAAGCGCTGGGCTGCAGGGAAAGAGGGGAACTTGCGTGCTCTACTCTCCACCTTACAATATGTATGTACTAAGTACTTGGTATAATGCCCAGGGTTTGTTGCCTTATGCTATCTATTATTATATTTTCTATAAAGAAATGCTTGAGGCCGGATTTTTTTAATATTATTTCGTTTGCCTCACCTAGTCACCTCATTGCCTCCTACTCCTAGGGATATAAGTGGACTATTTATATGTTATCCATATTGTATAAGCATTTTCCTATCAGGTAATTACTAAAATTAGGTGCATTTAAAACAAAACAGCTCCTCTTTACAGAGCACTGTAGTGTTCTACTTAAAATCCATATCAATCACAGTCAATTGAAATGAAGGCAAAAGCAACTTGTTTCCGTGATTTAATGTACACCGAAATGTTCCTTCGTGAATCTTGAAGCAGCCAAATACTCCCGTAACTTATAGTGTTTTTAAGGTGGTATTGTTTTTCTTCTATAATTTGTCTATTATGTTAACGCATCTCCTTCATGAATGATGATCAGGTATTATGGCCTGAATGTGGTTGGCAGGCAGTTTCTTTGACTGATCTTATTACAGCCGCTACTGTTAAAAAGGCTTATAGAAGAGCTACACTGTGCATTCATCCTGATAAAGTGCAGCAAAAGGGTGCCACTCTTCAGCAGAAATATATTGCAGAAAAGGTTTTCGATCTACTAAAGGTATTTGAGTCCTTTCTATACATTGCTTTCTACGTGCTCTCTAATGAATATTTTATAAAGAATGAAATGATTGCCAGTTGAAAATAATGATTAGGCCACTGTTATCTACATGTGGGTTTCCGCATAAGAATTTGTGGCCAAATGTGTGCATGTAATGCACCTGTATCATTTCTTATATAGTAATATTCTCATGTAACCGAGTTTGGTTTTCTATGACGTTCTGCCTCTGCAGATTATTAGTATCTTATCCTATTTTATCCTTGCAAATAAAGGAGCCCCTTTTATAATTTAACCTTTTATTGTTCCTTCTTTTCTCCTTGAATCATGAGCTCGTGATGTTTTAGGGCTGCTGGCGAGTCAATCTTTTTTGGCTAGGAACTGTAGTTAGTTATGCACTGGCTATCTAGTTATCTTTATATCTTGCATATCTGGTCAAATTCAATAGTGCATTTATTTTGAAGGAATGATTGAGTCAGTTAATCATGTGTCTTGGAGCCATTTTATGTCATATTCGGTAGAGCTTCTTGCACTCCCCAAGGTCCGGCCCTGGTCATATCTGTTTCGAGATACATAATTAATTATATAGAAAAACACTATACGGTTAACATCTTGACTTTGTTGGACTACAATTATCTTGGAGTATGTTTGGAGGGGAGGGGAGGGAAGGAGAGAGCTTACTTCCTTTTTGAATTAAAGACACTAAAATATTTTTAAAAATGAAATGAATGTTTATCATGTTGTTCTTTCAATTTTTTTAAAACATCAAATATATGTCAAAATATAGACTTAGCCCTATAAAGCCATCCCCTCCAAAACTCTCCAAAACCCAACTCCCAAACATACCCTTTGGATGGAGGGTTTTGGAGGAGGGGACTTGCTTTCCATTTTTAAATTATGGATAAAATGCTTTAAAAAATAAATTAAGTTTGATTGAAGTATTATATGGCCATTTATCATATTATTTCAAAAAAAAATTAAATATCAAATATATTTCTAGATATAGACTTAGCTCTCCCCTCCAAAACCCCACTCCAAAACAGACCCTTTGTGAACTTTTTGTTTTGGTTGACAACATAAAATGTAATTTCCATATTAGTTATCCTGTATTTTCCGCTAGCAGCATTAGAGGTGTGCATGGTCGGATATTATGACCGACCAAACCATATCCATATATAAACCACTTTTATGGATTTGGATTCATAACCATAACCGTATTTTATTACAAACCGGTTATGCAACCGGTTATGAATATGGTTACGGATATATAACCAGTTATTTTTACAAAACCGGTTTATAAATAGATATGGTTTGGTTTATAAAAATATCCGGATTTTTTCAAAATCCTAATAAAAAATCAGTTATTTATCGGTTTATTAACCTGTTATTTCCATCCATTCGGTAATAAGCTCCATTTCCAGGAATCTTCTTATCGCAAACCAACAATTTGGAAACAAATGAATGTGTGAATCGTGATTATTGAAAATGATAATTGAAGAAGTTGAAACTTACTAACTGGATTTGTGTCATTTCTGTATGGTAATGGCACAAATTAATTTCACTTTTCGAACTAAATTTTCACCTTTTCTTTTCTTCTTCGTCCTATTGTTTTGATTATACTGCTACTGCATTCGTTATCTTTCCTTCTTCTTTGCCTTCTTTCAACGAACACCGATTCAGAACCATTGAGTACTCTGTCTCGTTTTCGTAAAACAAATATTGTTTACTTTTTTTGAAAAAAA